>CXWL01001837.1_pt1 | contig 24719 bp, 28 predicted proteins | sample 590931 | NCBI WGS metagenome assembly CXWL01 (sample SAMEA3498368, study PRJEB10139) | groundwater metagenome | biome: water well; material: biofilm material | place: Germany | collected 2015-04-27
GCCATGCGTTTCCCTGTGTGCTTCGGTGTGACGTCATACTTGAAATGCAGGATGAAGCGGTCGCCGTTGGGATAAGGCCCGTCAACTGTGCCGCCGTGGATCTGATGATTGTCGACCCACCATTGATTCTTCCCTTTGATTTTCGCGATTCCCATTTGGGTCTGATCCATGCCTGGCATGGCAACGGCTTCGACGCTCTCAATATTCGGCGAGTAAAAGCGATCGATTGCCTCCTGATTCTTGCCCTGTCGGCACAAGGCGGCCAGTTCTTTGCCGATGTCTACAGTCGTCATGATGAGATCCTCCTTGGTTGATGTGTGATGGATTTGGGAGTTCGATGTGCCACTTTTCGTTTTGCCGGCGGCAAGCTTGCAACAAACTTTTGCCCCCGCATGAGCCACTTGCGTAATTGCGCTGGAGTCTTCACGCCGTCCGGACTCACATAGATGTAACCCTTCATGGGCTTACCCGTAAAATCCATCGGTCTGGTGTGCAACTCCTTCAGAGCTGTGTCGTTCGCGTCAGGGCCGACACGCACAACCAAATCGCTGTTCAAGATTCCGGCAAACATCTTTCCCTGCGACATGTAGGCCAGCCCGCCGAACATTTTCTTTTCAACGAGGGCTGACTGGTCCTTCAAGATAGCCCGGACACGATTCGACAGTTTCTCGTCGTAGGCCATGGGCCAGTTCTCCTTTCTCGTGCTTTGAATGGTGATGAATCTTTCATGGAACCTTCACCAGTTTCTTTAGCCATCGCCACCATAGCTGCTCCGGCTAGGCCTTGTCGGCTGTCTGATGATGAACCGCGATCACAGGATCGAGGATTTCCCCACAATTGAGACAGCGCCAGGCGAAGACCTCATAGCCCGCAGAGCCCAATTCAAGGTCGTCATAGCGCTCTCGAACCATCAATCCATTACAACGTCGGCATGTCATGGGAGCGCTCCTGTCCTGATAGATCTGTTTCACACTATGTGTTGAACGAACGTTCCAAAATAGGTCAAAAAAATATCGGTTCAGTCCAAGATCGAGAGCGCGGTCTCTGCTGTCTGATTGACTGCCTCAGCCGGGGCTCCGGCTTTGATCATGACGATGGTGCCTTGCATCATGGTCGTGAAAAAGCGCGCCAGTGTCCGGGGATCTTGATCGTCGTTCAATTCACCCTGCTGTTTGGCGCGGGCCAAGACTCGAAAGAAGGCGTCTTCAGCCATCGTGAGAATCTGGCGGAGCGTGCCTGCGATCTCTTTCTCATGCGGCGAGAGCTCCATGATGGTGTTGGCAATGAGGCACCCTCGGCGTTGCGGATCGGCGAGGCCGCCTTCGATCATGCCATGGATGAATCGACGGAGTGTTGGGAGCGCCGGCCCCGGTTGATCGAGCATCGAAAATTTTTCGCCGACGAATCCGTGGCAGTACCGGTCGATCACTTTCAAGAACAACTGACGTTTATCGCCGAAGGTGTCGTAGAGGGAGCCGCGATTCAGATCCATCGCCTCCAACAGGTCTTCCATCGATGTCGCTTCATACCCCTTGTGCCAGAAGACCTGCATAGCCTTCTCGAGTGCCTCATCTGGAATGAACTCTTTCGGACGGGGCATCTGGGCTCTCCTCTATTCCTGATTCGGCTGGCAAGGTAGCACATATTGGAACGATCAGTCAACTATAGAAGCTCCGCGCTCTTTCTGCGAGTTCGCGCCGCCCTTCAGAACTGTGAGGGGAGGAGAAGCGTAGACGATCAAGTTCGCCAGGCGACTTCTCGCTTCTATTCAAGAACGAGGAAGCTATATAATGAGCACTCGATTGCCGGGTACTGATAGTCGAGAGTTCATGGGCGACAATGGTCGCCGCGACGTTGGTGAAAATTCAATGAAACAGTTCATTGAAGTGAAACAGTTCATTGAACGGATGCTGTCGCATGGCAAGGCGGTATTGCGGAAAAAAACAGATGCGCATATTTCAGAGGACTTTCATCATGAAACTGAATGGCAGAATGAAGGGTCTCTTCGGGCCGATCGCCGGCGGGAAACACGAAGCCCGAGGATTAGCCCCTGCACCTATGGCCTGACGCGCTCGATGGATCGCGATCGCGCAATCCTCGAAGAGGGGCAAGGCACTGCGGTGAACGATAGTCCAACTGGAATGCGACTTCTGCTCGGCGTCGCTCCGTCCAAAGGGCAGCTCTTGGAAATTCAAACCAACGATCGGACGCGCGAGCGTTCAATCTGTCTCGTAGAGGTCTGTTGGACAAAACCACTGCGAGAAGACCCGGACGGGACGCTCTACCTCGTCGGCTGCCGCCAGAACGTCGGGGCAACACACGATCAGGCCGTGTAGCGCGACGTTGATTCCTCACGGTGATCCTCTTCATTCTCGTTGCTCGCATGCTCAATGTCCGGTCGTTCGTCGATCGTGAAGTGTGAAGCGCCATCGATCGGAGCAATACGAGACATGCCTCACGAGAGATGACCGAGAGCGCCGCGCGAGAGGATAGATGTCATGCAACCCAAACAGTGGATCATCGAGCACATTCGGCAGGCCTTTCACGACACCGAGCATCCAGGCGATGCTTTTTTGCAGGGGAGCCGCGAAGGCTGTGAGCCGGGCGAATCGGTCGCGCCGTTCATCGGTGTTGCCGATTGGACAGGACTGGACCCTGCCATTCTCGATGTGAACTACAATGCGCTCAGTTTCTTTTCTGAAGGAGGCTTTCGGTATTTCCTGCCAGCCTATTTGATAGCTGATCTCGAAGACCGGCTCCAGACTGCCGATCCGGTGTTCCACCTCACGAACGGATTTTCAGACAAGGTTATCAAGATTCCTGCGGGGCAACGGGTCTACGAGAAGACGATCGGCAAATCGGCGTTCGTCAATCCACGACGATATGGGGCGATGACCTGGTATGACCATGTTCGTTGCCGGCTTTCCATTTTTACCAGAGAGGAATCCGGCGCCATCGTCGCCTATCTGGAATACAAACGAGACGTGGACCCCCATGGAATCAATGCGGAAGAAATCAATGCCGCGCTCGAGGGATTTTGGCGGGACCGAGCTGCGAACGGTCCCACGCATCAGACAATCCGACAGCACCTCGAACAAGAAGCCGAATACCTAAGAGATATCGGAAGCGAGAGCGGCTCTGGCTAATCGACTCCAGTTCCATTCCCGCCGCCCAAGAGATTTGTTCAATGCGCTGGCATGTTCGAGGGGGCGGGTCCGCGCGACAAATCAGGCTGGCGGAACTTTTCAACGCCCTGCTAGAATCCCTCCACCATGCCGATTGAAACATTTACCGCACAAGTTGAATCGATTGAGAATCTCACCCACGACGTGCGCCGGCTGGATCTGCGGCTGATCGAGCCGAAGACGATCACGTTCAAGCCAGGCCAGTTCATTTCCTTTGAGATGCCGCACCCGCAGACCGGGCGTCTCGTAACGCGGGCCTACTCCATTGCCTCCCAGCCCAGCCAGTCCGGTGTCGTCACACTATTATTCAATCTGGTGCAGGACGGACCCGGCTCCGGCTTTCTGTTCCATCTTCAGGTAGGAGACAAGACGCACTTCAAGGGACCGGCGGGGCATTTCTATCTGCGAGACGAGCCGACCCGTGAACTGTTGTTCGTGGCCAGTGGCACAGGCATCGCGCCGATCCGGTCCATGCTGCTGGCAAACGAGGAACGTTCCGATCCGAGACCGGCGACTCTGTTCTGGGGACTGCGCAGCCAGCGGGATTTATACGATCAGGAGGAGTTGGCTGAATGGACCAGGCTAAATCCAACCTTCACGGCCATTACCACACTTTCCCGTCCCGATCCCGGCTGGTCAGGCTCATCTGGCCGCGTCCTGAAGCTGATCGAGGAGCGAATCGCTTCAGTCAAGAATCTGGCCGTCTATCTCTGTGGGAACAGTGCCATGATTGCCGACGCCACAGTGTTGCTCCAGAAGAAAGGCCTCTGCCCCATCTATCGCGAAAAGTACTACGACGGAGAAGGGGATGGAGTCTGACGATCTTCTGTGCTCGCGCAACGCGTACGGTTCCAGCGTCGTTCGTCGCTCGTGAAGCGTGAAGCGTCCGAACTCCGAAACGAGATACGTTTCACGAGGCCCGCTTCACGAGACTCAATAGCGATGCGCGCAGTAAAGGGCAGCCTTGGCCACTCCCTTAAATGGAGTATAGGAAAAAGATGAGCACATGCACCGGTTGAAAAACAAAGTTGCCATTGTGACGGGCAGCAGCAGCGGCATCGGCAAGGCGATTGCGCTGCGCTTTGGAACCGAAGGGGCGAAGGTCGTGGTGACCGCTCGTCGGATGGCGCTCTGTGAGCAGACGGTTGCGCAGATTGTGAAGGCTGGCGGCGAGGCCTCGGCCATGCAAACCGATGTGACCGATGAACTTCAGGTGGATCGACTAATCGAAGAGACGGTCGCACGCTATGGGCGGCTGGACGTTCTCGTCAACAACGCGGGGGTCGTTGCGGGCGGGCGTTTGGCCGAAACGACGACGGCATCGTTCGACGAAGTGATGAATGTGAATCTGCGTGGCACGTTCTTCTGTTGCCGGGCGGGGTTTCGGCAGATGAAGAAGCAAGGCGGAGGGACGATCATCAATATGTCGAGCGTCGCCGGGGTGCAGGCCTGGGCCGGCACCGGCACGTACAGCGCGTCGAAGCACGGCATCATGGCGTTGACGAAATCGTTGGCCGACGAAGGCCGCTCGCATCACATTAAAGTGAGTGCCATCTGTCCAGCCAGCGTAGCCGACGATCTAATCGATACGTCGCCGGAGGAAATTCTTCTTAGCGAGAAGATCGACCCATTCGACGTGGCTGAAACGGCGGTCTACCTGGCGACTTTGGGCAAGTATTCCGTGGTGCACCAGATCGTTATAGACAGGCTGGGCGCGGACTGGTGAAAAAACAGTCTCCATTGTCTCAGCACTCAGCACTTCTAAGTGCCATGAGTGCTTGGCGCTAAAAGGTAGGAGAATAGGAAAATGCTTCGCAGGATGCTCAAAAAGGCCGTTCAGCAAGGCCGCAGCGAGTGAAGGTCCGAGGCGTAGCTTTTCTCACCCTCCCACCCCAAGCTGCCAAGACAGCTTGTTCTCCAAGTGCGGTACGTTGAGGGTCTGAACGATGCGAGAACGAAGCATGGGAAAAGGCGCGTCTTGGCGCGCCAGGGTTGGGCGGGTGAGAAGGTGACTTTTTCAGCGTCCTGCTGAGCGGTATTTAGCGAAACAGATCAGATCCAGGTGGTCGTAGTGGTCGGGGAGAATCGTTTCCGCCTTGTAGCCGAGACTCATGAACAGATGAATATTCCTGCCTGTTCGCAGCATCGTGCAGGCAAAGAACTTATGGGCATCGGTCGCAACCAGTTCGATTTCGCGTATCAGCGCTTTTCCCACACCCCTGCCTTGGTGGGCGGGATTTACGGATAACAGCCGGATAATACAGACACCAGCCACGGTCCAAAAGCGCACCGATCCCACCACCACTCCCTCCTCCTCCGCGACGAAGATGTGCTTCTCTTTGGCATTTTCCCTGAGGCTGTCGAGCGTTTCCCTGGTCCATCCACTCACTTCGTAGACGTTGGCGTATTCCCCGAATGCGGCTTGCTGTACATGAAGTAGAGCGGGGAAATCGGCTTCGGTCGCGGGTCGGATATGAATCATGAACGGCGCTCCAGCAGTATGCTTCGCATCTCGTGCTGGTGAGGATATCAAAGCCAGGCACGATCTTCTATCTGCTGCGATCAGTGGGAGAGCAAGTGGGTTACCTGGGACGGCTCCTAGCTCGCGGCAGCGAGTCTGGCGAACTGGTACTTCATCGCGTTGACTCGTGCGAGATAACCTCGCACGTCGTGGTCGCCGCATCGTTGGTGGTGGGTCAGTCGAAATCCACGTGTCACATAGGCGCGGCCCGCTGTGGCGCCGCAGAGGTGGATCACGGCGGCCAGATCTTGTTTCTGCCGGAGCGTGACCCTGCCTATCCGTTGCGGCCCCACGGCACTCGCGACGCGCCGATCCAGCAGAGCCGAGGTCAATTGGATGGCATGGCTCGGCACGACGCGGCTGTAGAGGCTGTTGAACCAGCAGGAATTCGGGTCGCGCCAGGGACCCTCCGCGACCACCTGATGGTCATGGATGCAGTAGCGTGTGGCTTCCTGGAAGGTCCCGTCCGTAATCTGGTACATGCCGACTGCGCTCGATGCCGGCTGATAGAGTTCCAAGGGATTCCACGTCAGATGCCATCGCCAGTAGGTTCGTGCCACCGGATTCCCTCCACCCTCGACCTGAGCCAGCGCAGCCAGCAACTCGGGCGTCATGACCGACGTCGAATGTTTGCGGAAGAGCGAGCCGTACTGTTTCCATGTCTCGGCGGGGTTCTTGTTGAACGAGCGATCCAAAGGAAAGAGGACTTCGGTCGGCTTGTTGTACGCATGATAGGTCCAGTTGACGCCGAACCAGAGGAGCAGGATGCCCGATAAGAGCATGACAGTGCGAAGGGTCGGCGGCGCGGCAAGGACTGCTGTTCCGACGGCACGGAACGTCCGCCAACGCGCCCGTGCGAAACGCCGGAGAGTGGCGATCTTCATCCGATGTCTGCGCCGCTTGTGTCGGCGAGCAGGTCGGGGAGTGCGGTGATTGGAGCGGGACCGCATGGGGATACTATAACCCAAATAAAGGAGGGGAGGGGATGGAGGCTGATGATCTTCTGTGCTCGCGCAACGCGCGGTCGCGGACTCCCCTCGTTGGACGCGCGCAGTGGAAGATCAATCAGCCCCCATCCCTGAAGGATACAAGCGAGCTTGGATGGAACATGTATATCGTTCGACGGGCGCATTTGAGGATCGACCAGGTCGCCCCTATAGATGGAAAAGAGCAAGCTTGGAAGGGTCAATTATATTTCGTTGGACGCGCGCAGTGAGCCATTTTTGAGACCTGTACTCCCTTGACAGAAATATACTAAAACTTGCATATTGACGTCGTGACAGAAAAGACGATTCTGTGGCTTGGGTCCTCGCGGGGTGATGTCCAGGCATTCCCACAGGATGCCAGGCGGCTCACGGGTTTTCAGCTTCGGCTGGTTCAGCAGGGAGTGGAGCCGTCGGACTGGAAACCGATGCCGAGCATTGGGCCTGGGGTCCGTGAGATCAGAATTCATACTGCGGTGGAATATCGTGTCTGCTACGTTGCCAAGTTTGAGGAAGCGATTTATGTGCTCCATGCCTTCGAAAAACGAACCAGGAAAACATCGCAGCACGATGTGGAACTTGCCAGACAACGGTATCAGGCATTGATTGCGCAACGCTGAGTAGAGAATGTGCGAGAGCGGAGGAGCACTATGAAATTGAAGATTACGCCTTCCACCGGGAATGTATTCCGTGACATCGGGTTTCGCCGCGAGGAGGCCGAGCATTTGCTGGTCCGAGCGGATCTCATGATTCAGGTGCAGAAGCTCATCGAGTTGCGCGGTCTCAAGCAGAGAACCGCGGCCAAGATACTTGGTGTGACCCAACCTCGCGTCAGTGATCTTCTCCGCGGGCGGATCGATCTCTTCAGTACGGACGCGCTCATCGACATGCTGGCTCGGCTTGGCGCTACGGTACGTCTGACCGTCAAGGTTCGCCCAGCAGCGTGATTGTTGCCTGCCGCCATTTCTTGATGGAAGCCTCCTCATGCTGTCTCCGTCTGACGACTCAAACAGGCCGGGCTCCACGGGCAAACGGAGAGCCATTGCGAGGTTCCTGATCGGGGGACTCTTGACCGTCCTGCATGCGACGCCTGCTCTGGCGGGCATGGAGTCAGCGCCGGCGTCGGTCGGGAAAGGTGTGCTCTTAGTGGCCAGCCCGTCGCTGGAAGATCCGAACTTCCGCCAAGCTGTTGTGCTCGTCGTGGAGCATGGGCCCGGGGGAACCGTCGGGCTGATCCTGAATCGCCCGACGAAGGTCCACTTGTCCCATGCGTTGCCTGACATCCCCGTGCTTAAGGGGACCAGCTACCGGCTGTTTGCGGGTGGGCCGGTAGAAGCATCCCGGCTTCTCTTGCTGTTCCGACTCAAGGAGCCTCCGGCAGACGCACGATTAGTCTTTGATGGGGTGTATCTGGGACGAAAGCCTGATGCCTTGGAACGTATCATCACACAGGCCAAGCCGAACGAAACCTTCCGGGCGTTTGCCGGATTTGCCGCATGGGCTCCGAGACAGCTTGAAGCTGAGATGCTCGTGGGGGCGTGGGGGATCTTGCCGCCAGATTCGATCAGCATTTTTGACAAAGATCCAACCGTACTCTGGTCGGACTGTATCAGCCGGCTGCAGGCGCCAAGGGTGGAGGGGGTAGCCTGGTTAGTCCCCAGTGCTCACGGAACCCCCACGATGAAACTGTGGTCGTTCGACGTGCGCAGTTGGGGACCAATCCAGGCCACCCCTTAAAAGAAAATGAAAACGAGCAGGCTCGGAGGGAAGAGAAGGGTGGCCTGGTCGTCCTCCTGCTCGCGGAACGCGCACGATCAGAATGTGCTCCCTCGATGCGCGCAATGGAGACCACACCTGCCGCCTCGCCAGAGATAGGAAATAAGCTGACGCGAGTAAGAGGTGCCTACCGCAAAGACCTGCAGGTGGTTCTATTTTGCCTACCTAGTCAGTTGACATACTCTCCAGCGAGTCGTAGCCTGTCGCCAAATTTCCTGTTCGTTGCATCGGGCGTGATCACGGTATGTATCTTTCCAGGCTTACTATTGAAAATTTTAGATGCTTTGGTGGAGCACCAGATCATTTTGAGATGCTCTTGCAGCCAGGATTAACTGCTTTAGTTGGTGAAAATGACTCTGGGAAAACAGCTGTTATCGAAGCGATCCGGTTTGCATTGGGGACGAGGGATCAAGAGTGGTATCGACTGGAAGATACCGACTTCTATGAGGGAGTTACTTCCAGGGAGATTAAGATTGTCTGCAAGTTCGAGGGATTGACCGCATTGGACAAGCGAGGACTTGTTCTGTACCTAACTTATGGCACAAAGAAAGACGAAGAGCCTGTCTTTTACGTCAATTGGAGGGCTAAAGATACAGGGAAAATGATGGGCGGGAAGCAGTATCGACGTGTAGAAGTTTTTTCCGGCCTAGACGGTAGTGGTCCTAGTCTTGCTCCAGAGGTGCGTGACTTATTGCGTGCAACCTACCTGCGGCCTCTGCGCGATGCAGAGCAAGCTCTTTCAGCGGGCCGCGGATCTCGCTTAGCCCAGGTTCTTCGCTATTCAGAACAGATTAGCAAGGGCAGCGATGCATATTCACCGGATGCCCCACTGAAAGAACAAGAACTCAGCGTGCTCGGCATAGGCAATCTAATTAACGCAATGCTTGAAAAGCAGCAAGGAGTTATTGGTGCGCGTAAAGACATCGATAAGAATCTCGCTGGGCTTACCCTTCGTGGAGAGGGTCTCATAAGTGATATCAAAGTTAGCGGAGCAAATGCCTCCCCTGATGCTCGCCTGCGGGAATTGCTGGAAAAGCTTGATCTTCGACTCGATGGAAAGGGCAAGTTAGGTTTGGGGTCCGATAATCTACTTTTCATTGCCTGTGAGCTCCTTCTTCTTGCCCAAGAGAGCGAGGGCAGCAAGATGTTATTGATTGAAGAACCTGAAGCTCATCTCCATGCACAGCGGCAGTTAAAGGTTATGAGGTTCATGCAGGAGCATGCTGAGGCCAAAGGCATTCAGATCATTGTTACCACCCATAGTCCTAACCTGGCATCAGCAATTAAGCTGAAAAATCTGGTAATGATCCGCAAGCCACGTGCCTTCTCTTTGGCCGAAAGTCAAACGCTATTAGAACCCTCTGACTATCAATTTCTAAAGCGGTTTCTCGATGTTACCAAGGCGAACTTGTTTTTCGCGCGCGGGGTTGTGATCGTTGAGGGAGATGCGGAGAACATCTTATTGCCCACATTGGCCAATCTTCTCAAGCGTGATTTTGCCGAACATGGGGTTTCAGTCATCAATGTTGGTGGAGTAGGGCTACGTCGCTATGCCCGAATATTTCAGCGAAAAGACACGGAGAAGGATGGTCAGATCAATGTTCCAGTCGCCTGTGTTACCGATATGGATGTCATGCCAAATTGTGCGCCTCTGATCATGGGGAAGATCAAAGAAGGAGAATGGCCTGAGAAAAGTACTCGTAGATGGAAAGCCAAAAAGGATTTCGGCACAGCTGATGAGCTGGCTAAGTACCGTACTGAGAAAGATGCCAAAGCGTCTGGTCAATACGTCAAATCCTTCGTCTCTGATGAATGGACTTTGGAGTACGATCTTGCACTGGGTCCGAAGGCCAGTAATGGCGTATTTAGTGGTGGACTAGCCGAGGAAGTGTTTGCGGCTGTATGTTTGGCTGAGGTAGATGAGTCTATCAATGCCAAGAAGAAAACTGTTGAAGGAGTAAAAATTATTGCGGCAGGTGAATTTATTGAAGCCAAGAATTCGGCAGTGACAAAAGACGATTGCACAATCGAGGAAGTACTTGCTTCGACTATCTATGCGAAGCTCGTGAGGAGCGGAGTATCCAAGGCTATTGTTTCACAATACTTGGCGGATCTACTGCAATCGAAATACGGAAAAGATGAATACGCTGCCGCTGAACTACGTCAGCGACTTCCTACGTACTTGACGAATGCTATCGATTACGTGACGAGAGCAAGTGAGGCCGAACCAGAGCATCAGAAAAGTGCCGATGGGTAAAGACCTTCCATTCAAGTGTCCTGCTGTCACGGACGAGGACATAATTCGCGTGACCCACCTGCTAGGACTACCCGAAGGCGCATTCTATGGAGCTGATAAGAAAGACCCGCGTCAAGAGGTTCTTAAATCAATGGACCAACTCGACGTCGCGGCCTGTCCAGGTAGCGGCAAGACTACTCTATTGGTCGCTAAGTTGGCAATTCTGGCCGAGAAGTGGGAGTACCGCACGCGAGGCGTCTGTGTGCTATCGCACACAAATGTTGCTCGAAACGAAATAGAGAACAAACTAGGAAACAGCACGGTTGGGAGAACCCTATTAGGCTATCCACACTTTGTTGGAACCATTCACAGCTTTGTGGCCGAGTTTCTCGCTATTCCGTGGATTCGCTCTCTAGGCTACCCCGTTAAGCTGATCGACTCAGAGATTTGCGAGAGTATTCGCTGGAAGACGCTGGCGAAGAAATGGCGGAGTGCTCTTGAGCATAGGCATGTAGACAAGTCTGATATTCGAATTCTTGACACTAACTTTAGGTGGGCCAAGAAAGACGGAACTATTCCACTGGCGGATGATACCGATACATATAGGGAGTATCAAAGAGCCTGTGAACATACAGCTACGGATGGTTTTCACTGCTACGATGACATGTTTGTTTGGGCACTAGACATGATGGCGAAACTTCCCTGGATTATTGGAGTGATCCGCGACCGCTTCCCTATCCTCTTCATTGACGAGACCCAAGATAATAGCGAAGAGCAATCCGCAATTTTATATAAGATCTTCATGGAAGGTGATGGGCCAGTGATCCGTCACCGCTTTGGTGACAGCAACCAAGCCATCTTTGACTATATAGATGTCCAGGAATCAGAAACTGACATATTTCCGAGCGCCATGATCAAGAAAAATATTCCTAACAGTTACCGCTTTGGACAGACGATCGCAAACCTGGCCGATCCTTTTGGGGTTATGTCTTATGCCAATGGTCTAACGGGGGAAGGCCCAAGAGAGAAAGTGCTAGCGTCTGGAGCGTCTGAAGGACAGCACACAATATTTCTCAGTAATGAAGACAGTATTTGTAAGGTGATGGATGCATATGGCGCATTGATCCTCGATACCTTTTCTGATCAGGAATTGGAATGGGGGACTTTCAAAGCTGTGGGCCAAGTCCATAAGGATAAGGGCAACGATCATAAACCGCGTCATGTAGGTCACTATTGGAGTAACTACGACCCAGAACTTGCACGTTCAGACCCAAAGCCAGGAACTTTTCTCGGATACGTCTTTGTTGGAATGGGAAGGGCTAAGATTACTGGGGAATCCTACCCCTTCGTCGAAAAGATTGCTGAAGGCATTCTCCGCCTTGCATCAATGGCAGATGGTTCGACACTTGATCGACGCCGCAGGCACCTTCATCGCTATGTCCTAGACTTATTGGCAGAGAGCAATAAGGTGCGAGAGCGTTATCAGGACTTGATAGGTATGTTTGTCGTAAAGAGAGAAGTACTTTTAAAGGAGAAGTGGAATAGTGAATGGAGTGAAGTTGTACGAGAGATTGCCTCCACTATCGCCAAGGCGCCTTTAGCAAGTCAGGGTATTGAAGACTTTCTAGCGTGGGATGAGAAGCAAGCCAGCCAGTCGTTTGCTCAGATTATCCCAAAGAGCCGAGACAATCTATATCGGTACCCAGCGGCGGAGCCAAAAATCGCTATCCGTGTTGGCTCAATACATTCTGTTAAGGGCGAGACCCATACGGCAACATTGGTACTTGAGACATTCTGGCATAAGCATAATCTCGAATCGATCAAGGATTGGCTATGGCGTGATGATCGCCGAGGAGGAGAAGGACAAGGCGTGAGTGTTAAGAAGCGGCTCAAGGTTCATTATGTAGCTATGACGCGCCCCACCCATCTCCTCTGTGTTGCGATGAAACGGGACAATTTTGAGAGTAAAGGCGGTGTATTAGATGAGCAAATGGTGAAGCGTCTGGAGCAACGCGGCTGGCGGGTTAAGGAGGTTTGATTTCTAAATGTATGTGGGAGCTGCCAACGGAGGCGTTCTATTTTTCCTCACGCCTGGTCCGCGCGCGGAGTTTACCTTTGATTGCGGTAAGCTCCATTTAATTCTAGAGACAAAGGCTCCTGCTCAAAGATGAAAAAGCTTTCCACCAGATTTCCTCGTCTCGATAATTTCTCTAAAACAGTATTGGAGGATATTCGACAAAAGACTGAATCAACTGCTGTGGGTGTAGACGCCACATACTATCGTGCGCAACACGGGGATCAGCTAGATCTCTTGGATAAGCTTGATGGGCTTGGGTTCTTGCGGAAAGACCAGGATAAGTATTGGGTAACACTCCAAGGGTTGATCCTGCTCAAGGATGAGAAATCCAAAGACCTGTTGGAGAGCTGCGAAAGAATCTTTGTAAGACTCAAACAGCACTACGAATCAAGTCCAAAGACTAAGATGATGATTGTGGACCTCGCAGCAATTGTCAAAATGTCGTATGGACAGACTGCCGTGTGCTTGGGATATATGTGTGAATTTCATTTTTGGGGTGGCTATAGTAATTCTTTTGAGAATCCCAAAGAATCGTACGTTATACCTGCTGAAATCATTCTAAGGTACAAGAGCTTTAAGGAGATTATTGACGAAAGTATCTTGTTGAAGCAGAAGCAACATACTTTGAGTTTCGACCACACATTCATGCCGAGTCCGCTTCATGCTGGGAGGCAGGAAGATTCGCTTCAAAGTGCTAGTCTAGCTGGCTCCTTTAATGCCAATGATGCGTGGAAGGCGATAAAGAGTGTTTACGATATAGACAAGAAGGCGTTCGGGAGAAAAATTCGGTTTGTTTCGGATGCATTCAAAAGAGAAATCATCTTCCGTGACGTTGCGCAAGCATTCCTCCTGGCAGAAACTGGATTCTCTAAGCCTGCAGTAATACTTGCTGGTAGTGTGCTTGAGGAGCTCCTAAGGCTCTTTCTGGAATCTAATGGTCTCAAACCACCAGATAATACATTCGATGGGTACATTAAGACTTGCGTAGCTCAAGGCCTGCTCAAACCTCCTGTCCACAAACTAACCGATTCCTTCCGTCAATTTCGAAACCTCGTACATTTGAGGGGAGAGAGTATTCCTAGGCACTCAATCTCAAAGGCAACTGCTAAAGGCGCGGTTTCAAGTATCTTTACGATCGTGAATGACCTTAATTAGGGCTGATTGCTGATCGCCTCGTCGGTGGGCGAGGGACACTAGCTTCTTCGAGCGAGGGGGACGAAAAATGGGTCGCGAGTCTTCGTTGATCGTCCCGTTCGCCTTGGGCGCACATCACCCTCACTGAAGCGGCGCTGGTAGCGCGCTGTCGCGAATGATAAGACTCATGGCAAATCGAACGCAGTGGTGTCTCTGTGACTAATGTCATTCATGTCATCGTGCCGTACCTTTGCACACGACTTCCCGCAATGCTTGGTTGATACTCTCCGGTTCAATCGATAGCCAATTTTTGCTGTCTACGTAACCGCGAGCGGGGGTACCGGCTCCCATATGTTCGGAAAATTCCGTGAATGCGAGCAACCGAACGCGCTGAGTGGCGCAATCGAATTGCTTGTGAGTTTTGGTTGAGAAAAAGCGGTGAGGCCCGTACCCGAGGGGGCCTAGTCCCTGATTCCCTTGCATCCACTTGAAATCGATTAATTGCGACACCGTCACCAGACTTCCTTCCCGGCGAATGGTGTCTGAATCGACGTACACGGTCTGTAGTCCTGGCGACAGATAGTCTCTCTCGACCGCCACCCACTCGGCAGATGCTGGAACAGGAACCATCAACAGGAGGGCGATCAGTAACCAGGAATTCGAAAGGCAGGATTGAGCCCACGCAAGGGAAGATTTCATAGCGGGCCTCGTGAGGAATTCATTGTAGGAGGGAGCGAAGGTCGGCGCAAGGCGCCGCAACATGAAGGCTCGCCCGCGCAAGCGAGCCTTAGCTGTCTAGAGGGACACGGCTCATCTTCAAGAAAGACCGCCGAAAGCCTAACTCTGTCTCTGAACGTAGACTTTCCCCTGTTGCATTACGCCGGTCGCTCGCCTAGGCTATATCACGTCAACTTCCATTTCATCATTGCGCGACGCCTGCGAGGTGGTCTTCGTAATGATCCGTCCCGCACACAGTGTTTTTGCGCAACTCATTTCCTGTCTGTTTGATACCCGCTCGTTGGGCGGGGAGAGGAGGGTATGATGGCTGATCTGATTCGAACGGCTCAGTATTTCAAGGTGCAGATTGCGGATAAACCCGGGACATTGGCTGGCATGCTTGCTCCATTGTGTGAGGCGGGAGTGAATCTCTTGGCTGTGCATGCCTTTCCGCGGAGTCGCCGCACACAGGTGGATGTGGTACCGGAAGATCCCGCCGCGTTCAAGAACGTCGCAAAGGCGCACAAGATAAAAATTCAAGGGCCGAAAATGTGCTTGCTGGTGGAGGGCGATGACCGCCCTGGAGCGCTGGGCGATTTGACCGATCGACTCCGCTTGGCCAAGATCAACATGACGGCGGTGACTGGCCTCGCTGCCGGCCAGGGACGCTTCGGCGCCATTCTCTGGGTCAATCCGCGGGATGTGAAAAAATCCGCCAAAGTCTTCGGCGTCTGACCGAGCTAGGGAGGTGGTGATGCCACAACTGAAGGTTGCGACATTCAATGTGGAGTGGATGGTATCTATTTTCGGCGGGCAGTGGAAACACTGGAACGGAAAAATTCCGACAAGCTTTCCTGGGCAGAAAGGGCCGATACGACTCGCTGCGATCAAAGACGTTCCTGAGCTTTGCCGACGTATCGCCGGGCTGATCACAACGATCGATCCCGATGTGATCGGGATTGAGGAGGGGCCGCCACTCTTGGCGCAGATGCGATTGTTCGTGTCGCGGTTTCTCGGCGATCGTTATCGCGTCTATCAATCCAATGAGAACCGGCAATCGATCTTCGCGCTGGTCAGAAACGCGCTTGCCGGCCAGATGATCCAAGAGCCTCACGATAGCCCATCGTTGGTGTTGTTGAACGGAAAATTTCCGTTCTATCCCTGGCAGGGCTTTCAGGTGAAAGATCAAAAGCAGCATCGGTTCGATCGTGTTCCACTCGTTCTCAAATTTCAGCCGACTGCCCAGAAAGAATTGCAGATCGTGGTGGTCCATACGAAATCTAAATTTTCGAAGCTCAAGACCCGCGCGCAATGGGAGAATCGCGAGAAGGAACCCGTGCTCAGCGCCCTCGATAGCCGGCAGAAGCTGTCGGCTGAGGTCGGCCAACTCAGGAAATACGTCACCGCGCAGCTTCAACCGTTGGATTTGAACAAGGGCGTACTGGTCATGGGCGACTTCAACGACGGCCCTTTTGCTGATTTAATGGAGCGAGAGTTCCTGCTCCACAATATCGTGGATGAATTGGTCGGGTCGTTTCTCGATCCGGATAAGTATTTGAGGCATGCGATGACATCGTCAGTTCTCAGGAACGCGGAGACGGTTCGTTTTCCGGACCCTCTTCAAAACGGCCAAATCGTGGGCGAGTTTATCGACCATGTCCTGGTATCTCCATCGCTTGTAGAGGGAAGCGGGGCCTTCACGCTTCGGGCGAACTCTTGTCAGGTCGAAACGGTTGCATACGATCAATTCAATGCCGATGTGAACGATAAAGACCGGGGGTTGCGTCCCAGCGACCATCGCCCGGTATCGGCGGTCATCGACTATTGACGAATGGTAGCCGGCGAAATCGCCAGCGTGAAAATCCCTTTTCGCTTTCTTCAGGAGGCGGCCTTAGAGACTAGTCCTGTCGTTGGCTGAGCAAGGTCAAAACGGCTGCCGACAGGCAGCCGGAACGCTTGTACAATACGATTGAGCCAGCCGTGAAACGGGACGATTTCATAAGACCGTATCTCGAAATATCCGTTGCCGGTCTGTACGAGAAGTTTCCCCGATTGCTTTGCCATGATTTCCCCTGGGGCTCTTCCTGACGGAGCTCCCTCGTGAGGTTGCGCATCGTAGATCTTGATGGTGGTACCGTTCAGACGGGCTGCGAGCGGTTCATAGGGTTGTAACGCGCGCCACAGGTTGGCAATTTGTTTGGCGGATCCGTTCCAATCCAGCATGGTGTCGGCGGCCTTCATCTTTCCAAAGTAGCTGCGTTCCGCGAGGTTCTGCGGCTGAGGGTCGATGGTGCCTCGCGCCATGGCATTGACGGCTTCTGCCAGGAGTGTTGCTGCTGCGCGGTGTTGTCGCTGTGTTAACTGTCCCGCATTCTCGTTCTCTCCAATCGGGAGTTCTTGTTGAGAGACGATAGCCCCCGCATCGATTTTTTCTGTCATCACATGAACGGTGACCCCTGCCATCGACTCCCCATTCTTGAGCATCCAAAATGCCGGATGTGGTCCTCCGTAGCGAGGGAGCAGTGACGGGTGACAATTCACGATTCCCAACCGAGGAATGTTGAAAAGGGCTCCTTTGAAAATCTGAGAGAAGAAATAGACCACGATCAGGTCGACGTTTAGGCCCTTCACATATTCAGAAAAGTCTGGAGAATTCACGTTGGTGGCGGTAATGCGCGGGATCTTTTCCTTATCGAGCCATCTCCAAGCATCGAACTGAGGCTTAATAATCCGTGCCGGTTTGGATCGGCATAACAGAGATCTAAAGAAGGCCCTGACCGTATACCCAAGGCCGTCACCCTTTGGGCTTCGCTTCCACCGTGGGCGAGCCCAGGCGATAATCTCATGCCCGTCCGCTTTCACTCGCGGGCCAAAATCCCAGTCGTCAATCTCTGAAAGGACTAACAGCCGTAGCGGAGGGACAGGAGAAACGGCTTTCGTGCGGGGGTGGGAACTCATAGCCATTCACGCCGACGTAACGCTAGACAGCCTAGCTCTGTCATTGGTGGTGTGAGGCAATTCTAACAACGTGTCAGTACGTTTCGGCAGGATATAACGACGGTGATTTTGACTGCAATGGACGAATCGACTCTTCAGACCTCGCCGTGATCTCACTCAGCATCCCGTGAAGACATGAGGGGGCGTCACGGCATCTGGCTCAGCAGGCCCACGCTGCTGGCGAATTGCACACGTCTCATCAATATAGCAGTTCTTCACTCCCTGATGGGCCGGTCCAGAACAGAGACGACTCGGCCTTGCCCTCGCAGGAGTCTGTGAAATAGCACTGCCGCTTCGTGTATGTCGACATGGTCTTCCGATGTGCCTGTTTGGTTACGATGAAGGCTCTGCGTGAAGACGTACATGCGCAGGATGATGATACGTCTGCTGGCTGCGTTCTCACGTCACGTTCAGGAACCGCAATCCAATTGCGAAAGAGGCCCTATTCCCCCCAGATAGCGTTGCAACCACGGCGAAACCGTTTTTGAGGCGTTTCCCCGTGCGCGAGTATCCGCAAATCCGTCAGGGTTGGAGTACGGGATACGGTGAGGAGCTGTCTGATAGGCCTGTTGTTAGCTCTGTCCGGCTGTAGTTTCAAACCGTTGCAGGGTACAGTCCAATCGTTCCCGATGTGGCGAGGCGAGGGACTGAAACTCAATACCGATTCCCTGCGCTCCGGACCAGCGCACAACGGCTCCTTGAATGAGGATCGGGGTCTTGTCCTCGGGGATATAGAGCAGGAGATCCACCTTCATGCCCGCAAAGGCTCGAAAGGGACTTTCGAGCCGACAGCCTTTGATCGAGAGATCCAGTGCTTTGTCAATCTGATGGAGCCGACTCTGGTGGACCAAGGTGCCGGAAAAAGTTATTTGGAATCGAGGATATTGTCGCACCACCATATACCGTGGCTCTTTTCTGCGGTCTTGCCGCTGGATGGCTGTATGGATTCTCGATGGTGGGAGTATGCAGATGCGGTGCCTAGCTGGCGTCCAATGTGGTAGTCCTTTTGCGTATGAATTTGCAGGATTGTAAACCGCTGGCACAGGCGGCCCTGCCCGTTCATGCCCATCGGTGAAGGCAATCGGAAGCACCTACTCATGGATGCGCTGCTCAGCCGACGCATCACTCGAATTCTTCCCATCCGCTTAAACGGCTGCCGAATACGAGTGTGCGGTTGCTGGTGGTGACCATGACAAGACCATTCTCGGTGTCAATCTGTGTGATGCGCTCGTGGACACCGAGCGCTTTTGAGGAGAAATCGCCGAGCAGAGAGGCAAACCCCACGAGTCGTTCGTTCGTGACAAACACCGCCCCATAATCAGTTGTCTTGATCATCGTGACCGTTTCTCGTACCCCGAGGGCTTCATCGAGCCAAATTCCGTTCGTGCCGCGAAATCCGTACAGATGCTTGTTCGTTCTCACCACGCTGAATGAGGGCAACACCCGCCGGTCGAGGATCTTTTCATTCAGGTCACGATCCCGCTTGCTCCAAGTGAGGGTGCGGCTGGAAAAACCCAGCAGACGGTGCGAAGTCACGACAACAGCGTTGATACCGCTTGCACCGGAGCCGATCACAGTTTCGTGCGTGCCGAGGGGGATCTCCCGACGGCCGCTCAACACGCTGGTGGCGACGGCTTGCCGTGGTTCGATCTGGACGGTGACCTCGCTACCGAAGTCGACCGCTTGTGTGACGCTTGGCCAAAAGAGCCAGGCAAGTGTCACCAGCAGCAGCCAGGGAGCGAGGAGAGTCCGGTACGCTGTGCGAGGTATAGGCATGGTCTGGATGATTGTACCGCACGTCCGCATGCGGCAGCATTCTGTTATCGCCCAAGGCCAAGACTAATCTAAAGAGAACAGACGATCATGGTCGGGTTCTGCCAGCCAAACATTGCGGAATCAGCATGTGGGCTGGTTCTTCGATGCCACGATTGTCGGGGTGATCCGTGGGCGCGTGTCTGTGCAGCGGGAAGTAGGTAACCGTGGCCGGCTACTTCGCTATCGTGATGCTGGGGACTCCGACACGAGGCACTTCGCTGACAGTCATCTGGAACAAGAGATACAGCATTTGGAAGGCCTCGCGGTTCCAGCGAGCCAGCGGTCCGGTGGTGTTTACGGAATAATATTTTCCATGATATTGAATTGAAAGGTCGGCTTTCGATGGAGACCCGTCCGACAGCAGGAGTTCCATTGTATAAGCAGGGTTTTCGAGGACCGGCGGAGTTCGCGGATCTTTGTCGACATGATATTCAGGCTCTTCTTCAAGCGATCGTCCGAGAAAGTTGAGAATGGTATTGAAGCTTCGCAAGCGGAAGACTCCCTTGAGTGGGAATTCCCCTCCGACATGCCCTGGACGGATGTCGAAGGACACATCGCTGAGCTGTCCTCCCTCTGTTTCGTCGATTAAGCGAGCCCGTTCGTCGGGTGAGAGTGTGTTGGGGTCATAGTTGGTGATGTGAATTTGTCCGGCGATTTCTTTTCGAAGGGTATAGGTGTTGTCTTTCTGGTTGTAGGTCACGTGATACTCTTTCTGTAACGCATGAAAACCCTCGGCCGTGACCGAGCCGGCGGGAATGGTCCAGGTCCGATCATAGATAAGCGGTTCGGCAAAAAGCTTGTTCTGGTCCTGAATGGCCGAGAGGTGCGTGACCACCCGGCGGAACATCTCATAGCCTGTCCTGTCTGCTGGCGTATTGCGGTAGGAGACCTCTTGGCCGTTCTCTGTGACCCGCATTTCCTGCGCCATCAGCCGGAGCAACAGATCGATGTCGTACCGCTGTCGGAGGAGGTGGAGGAATTTCGTTTCCTGAAAGGGGGTCAAGAGCCGCTTGGTGAACTCTTCCCCTTCGATCGGCGCAATACTGATGGTGGGATTCTCCGCCACGCTGCCGCCGAAGATCGGCATGAGCCCCCTACTGGCCTCTCCTGTGAGAGCCGGAGTGGCGCCGGCGCTGACACGGAAATCGAACGTCGCGGCGATATTCGAGACGCCGGTGAAGTGAATCGGCTGATGCTGATGGGCGCGGGCGATATTGATGAGCAGTTGTTTGGAGATGGCATCCGTGATCGCCTCATCGTAGCTCGTCACAGCGCGATTCAGTGTGATGGGGGAGAGGCAGCCGGTCACAGTCAGGGTGCAGAAGATTCCCACCAGGGTGAATTGAACGGGAAACGTTGGACGCTGCATCATCATGCGACCACCCTCAGGCGAGATCGACCAGCCTTCGGCAGGTTTGTAGCATAATCGGCAGGGGATGCCTAGCCGGATCGAGGCGTGAGTAGTTTCCAACCTCAGTCGCGCAGAAAGTCGCGATCGATCGGTGAGTGCTAATCAGTGAAGAGGAAACGTATGAGAGGCGCAATGGTGGCCGGGAGTCTTCATTGAAGGCTCCCGGCCTTTTTGATCGCGGCGGCTATTCCAGCGGTGGAACTACTCCAGCGAATGTCAACAGGTCGGTGATGCGAAAATCGCCTGGTGTTGCGGACGGCAGTACCGGTGTCCAGTTTGGCCAAGCGGCCAGATAGGACGTCTCATCGGCCTTCAGCAGGCCAATAAACACTTCACCGACGATGCGGCCTCCCAACGGTCCCATGCGGAGCCCCTTTTCCATGAGTTCCGCCTCCTTCAGAATGTAGAACCAGAGCGGCGTGCTCTTGTCCATGTCGAAGGGCTTGAGCATATCCAGCTGTCCGGGGGTTAATGCCGGAACGCCCATCCTTCGCGCAATAGCCTGGCCTGACGGTATTCCAAAATTCACATGGCGCATCAGATTGCGCGAGGCCAACGACTGTACACCGTCGGCGGGCAGACCCGGAGCAGGCCCACGCGAGCCTGGAAGCAACATCACGACGCTGGAGAGTTTGCCGTCGATCTGCTTGTTGGGCCGGAAATTGGTCGCATCGAACTTGAAGAACGTTTACCAATCGACAAATCGCCTGGGCGCGCGTTTGCCCCCTCGCAGATCGATGGGATCTGGGTCGTTGGGATCTTGAGTATCGTCGAAGAGAAAGGCGAAGAAGGGCGATCCGCCGGTGGGACCGAAGTTCAGACGATAGCTCGGACGGATCTGAGAATGGCCGAAGCGGTAGGCGGCCACTGAAAATTCGATAGGGAGCAACGGGTCCTTTGAACGTCTGTCGCGCCGACCGTCTGAATCTTCGTCTATCCGATAGAAGCGGAGTCCCTTGTTGAGGATGTCATCGACGCGCTCTTGCCCGATCGTCAACGGCAGGAATTCATGCAGGATGATCCACTGATAGTGCCAGCGGACCTGGCGTTGGGCCTTCCTGAAGATCTGCTCAGCCGATTGATCGGCGTAAGCGGGATCTGCGCGCAGGTGGTCAACCACGGCATTGTGAAAACGCAGCATCGCCAAGTGGAACTGCGCAAGGATCACGTGCTCGTCGTTCCGGCTATCTGCAAGGATGGCGATATTGTTGGGGTCACGCGGGAGGTCGAAACGGATCGCTCCTTTGCGAGAGACGAGGTCTGAGCCTGGAATAGGTTCTACGAGCAGCTTGATCTCGCCGGAACTGAGGTCGTACAACTCCGGGGATTTTTCTGGCCCATCACCGTACACGCTGTCCAGATCGAACGCCGCAGTGCGAAAGTTCGTCGTCTTTCTTGGGTTGCTGCGCTCGAGCAGCGGGGATCTAGGGTCGAGAGTGATATCGTGGTCCAGGAACTGGCCGAAGAAGGTCACACCGGCCGTCATGTCGGGATTGTCGGGATTGTTCGGACTGAATATATTGGGTTCTGTGATCGACTTAATGGGGTCGGTCAAGTTGTCTAACGCATCGATGAGGCCGCCTTTTTCGCCCAGCTTCTTGGCCTGTTCACGCATGGTATCGGTGGGAGGGGCGAAGGGCGGCAACTCAGGAAACATGCGCGTAAAAGAATTCTCCGGAGTGTGTTGCCGGTCCCGCAGACCGGGAAGATGCAAGTTATTTTTCCCATCCGCATGAGCCGCAGTGAGACCGAACAGTGCTGTAGAGCACAGCATTCCTGCTAGACCAGCTGACAGATATTTCTTGCGGCGATGCGACATGGTGTCCTCCTCATGGTGTTACAGGAACTCGGATATCCGGAATTCAACCGTTGCTTTCAAACGTAAACGAGATGCACTGCGGCCTACGCAAGAACTGATCCCTAGCAAGCGCATAACGCGTCGCATCCGTATCCGAGCGGAAAAAAAGAAATGAGCCGTGTGGATTACGCACTCGAAAGAGGACTGTATGGGCAGGAAGACAGTAGGCGAGAGCGTTCATCGATTCTCATAACCATACAGTGCAGTGCGGAGTGCTCATTCGTACGTCGCTGTCTCTGGCTGCTGGAGATTGTCTGTGTGGGGTTCAGTAGGCATTCGCTTCCTTCACCTTGAGCCGACAGATATTCGGTCCCTGCCACTACTTGTCATTTTAGAGTCCCAACGCGACGGATAGTCGATTGTTCTTTTCCGAATGCCGCCCCTCTTTTCAGTCAGTACTCTCCCTTGCCCTCGCTATCCCAGAGGGGTAAAATTGGCATCTCTACTCACCTACATCGATAGGAGGTGCTATGGCCGTCCGCACCACTTCATCAAAGCCACGGGCTTCTCTCGACCGAAACATCGAACGGATGCGGAAGCAGCTTGCCGAATTTGCTCCGTTCCTTGGCAAAGGCAAGCCGACGCGTAGCCTGGAAGAGTTCGATCTAGAGGCAGAGCGACTGATCGAAGAATTGCTCGGGCAGACATCGGACTTGCTGCATGCGTATGAATATGCCGAACTGGGTGAAGCGGCAGGGTTGGTCAATATGACGGACGAGGCGCCGGAAGGCACCGGTATGGACAGTGAGCGCCAAAGCCTCTTGCAACGCGGTCGTGTGTTGGAAAGTTGTGTGTCGGAATTGGAAGCGCGCCGGTCTGCTGGAACGAAGAAAAGCAAGGTCGGGCGGACGCTCAAAGGCCCGCAGATCGCTGAACACATGTCCACTGAGGTTCGGGATCTGTCGCAGGATGCCAGTTTGCGACAGGCTGCGCAGTTAATGCAGGAATGGAAGCTGGGATCTCTACTCGTCACAGACCGTCAATCGTATGTCGGGATCATTACCGATTCGGCCCTGGCTCGCGAGGTGGTCGCTAAGGGGCTGGACCCCAATACGACCCTGGTCAAATCCTGCATGCGGACACCTGTGGCGACGATTGAAGGTGATAGGCCGATTATCGAAGCCGTGCGCATGATGAAGGAACGGGCTACTCGGCATCTGGCTGTGACACAAGATGGACAGATCATCGGCGTGATCTCCGTCTCCAATATTCTGCGGTATTATTCGGGCGTCGCGTAGCAATAGACTGCGCGTCGTTCATGAATTGCAGGTCGCCATGTGCCGTCTGCTATTGATCCAGTGATCCACTCCTAATAGAAGGAGGTGAGAGATGGGGCCAACCAAAGCAATCGTGAAAGAAAATGGACTCTATGAAGTGGTAGGAGGAAAGCTGATTAAGGACGGGTTCGCCAGCCAGCAGGAACTTGAAGACTACGTGAGCCATCACTATGTGGCACTGCCGGTGCGCGATAACGCGGGGAACCCGTGGCTGCTCGATGGGAAACCGGTGTATTGCTTTCGTGGCACGCAATACGAAACCGTAGACGATCAGAGGGTTCATCTCGCGCGCTGTTCGGATTGCGGTGGCATGGGAGTCAGGTCAGATGAGTTTACAGTTGAATCGGATTGTATCCGTTGCACCGCCTGTGGACATGAATTCGATACGCGCTTGGAGATGATGGAAACGTAAAGAGGAGGGACAGCCTGAGCACTCACGATCTTATTGTCTTTCAAAGAGAATCATGCATTTTCGGAGATCAAGTGATGGTACGAAGTATGCTCTATATTCTAAGGAAATATGGATCTACGATTGTATTGACAGAGAAGATGCAGAGAGTTAAAATTTGGTCGTATCATATAGAAAGAGGTGAGCCGGTGTAGGGTATGTAGGCTCATCCGGTGAATGAAAAGTAGCATAATACGCGCTTAGGGGTGGATCGCAGTTTTCTTAACAAGGAGGTCAGGGTATGGCTAGTACAACCTGGGGAGGCGGAGCGGAGCGGGGCTACG
>CXWL01120813.1_pt1 | contig 24718 bp, 21 predicted proteins | sample 590931 | NCBI WGS metagenome assembly CXWL01 (sample SAMEA3498368, study PRJEB10139) | groundwater metagenome | biome: water well; material: biofilm material | place: Germany | collected 2015-04-27
GCCGCCTGCATGCCGACCACCACGCCGATCACCGACGCCGACAGCCCGATCGCGCGGCCGTGGATCGGCATGTAAAAATTGAACAGGTCCATTCCGGTCAGGATCAGGCCACTGGTGAGCAGGGTGTTGCGCAGCCGCGGGATTTTCAGCAGTTCGAGCGCGCTGCCGTGCGCCGCCTTCTCGGCGTGTGGCTGCGGCGGCGGGATGAAGCTGTGCCGGAACAGCAGGAACAGGCCGGGCCAGATGGTGATGAAGGCCAGCGCGTAATAGCTGGCGGTGTAACCGGCGCGGTCGACCATGAAGCCGACCAGCATCGGGCCGATCATGCCCGACATCGCCGAGCCGAGGCTGAAAGTGCCGAAGTTGGCGGTACGTTCGGCCGGCCCGCCGAGCGCGCCGATCAGGTTATGCGACGCAACGTGGAAAAAAATGTTCGCCGTGCCGACCAGCGCCGCCGAGACGAACAGCGCGCCAAGTGACGGGAACATGGTCGGCACCATCATGCCGCCGCACAGGGCGAACGAGCCAAGTACCATCGGCCGGCGCATGCCGACCCGGTCGGAATAGCGGCCGGCGTACACTGCCAGCATCAGCGGGAAGATGGCGTACATCGAGATCAGCAGGCCGATCGTGAACGGGCTCGCGTGCAGCTCGATCGCATACAGGGCGACCAGCATCTTGCTGCCCTTCAGGCCGATCTGGTTCAACACTGACAGCAATACGGTAAGGTAGACGGCCATGCCACTCCCGGTGATCGCAACGCCAAGCGATGCCACGCTTGACGGCATCGTCTGGTGATTCTAGTATAAGAATGTGCTGATATGTAGACCCTAGTTCTGCATATCGGAATTATCGTAAAATACCCGCATCGACCGGTGCGATTGTCCAATGGATGCGACGGTGCCATGAAACCAGGCCGCAACGACCCCTGCCCATGTGGCAGCGGCAGTAAATACAAGCAGTGCTGCGGCAAAGTGATCGCGCTGCAGCCGGCCGCGCCGGCGCCGGCGCCGGCGCGTTCGTGCGGCCCATGCACCGCCTGCTGCGACGGCTGGATGGCCGGCACCATCCACGGTCACGAAATGAAGCCGGGCACCCCATGCCATTTCGTTGGCGCCGGCGGCTGCACCATCTACAGCGAGCGGCCCGATTCGCCATGCCGCAGCTTCGTCTGCGCATGGATGGCGCCGGCCAGTCCGTTCCCCGATGCGCTGCGGCCCGACCTGTGCGGCGTGATCATCGCCAACGTGCGCTGGCGCAAGCAGCCGGCCTACCTTCTGCGCTCGGCGGGCAGAGACCCGGACGCCGTCATGCTGGCGGCGATGCAGCGCTTCTCGGTGCAGACCGGGCGGCCATTTTTCTACGAGCTCGCCGGCGAAAAGCTCGGTTTCGGTCCCGCGCTGTTTCAGCAAGATATGCTGCAGCGCGCCCAGAGCGGACTGCCCATGTGGTGAAAGCGCGGGCTCTGCGATGCAGCATCGGCGCCAGTTCTTTCATGTGGAACGTAGTTCCATTTGTTCTTGACACCGGCGGCGATGCGCGATAAAACCTGTACTCAGCCAGCGTTACGCGATTCCTCCACCGGAGATGCTCCATGTCCGCCGCCATCAAACTGACCGTCAACGGCAAGCCGCAGAACATTACGGCGGCCCCCGATACGCCCCTGCTGTATGTGCTGCGCAACGATATCGGCGTGTCCGGTCCGCGCTTCGGCTGCGGCCTGGCCCAGTGCGGCTCCTGCACCGTGCACGTGGACGGCGCGCCGGTGCGTTCATGCGTGACGCCGCTTGCCGCGGTCGCCGGCAAGCGCGTCACCACGCTCGAGGGGCTGGCCGCGACTGCGCCGGCCGGCGCTGCGCTGCATCCAGTGCAACAGGCCTTCATCGACGAACAGGCGGCGCAGTGCGGCTACTGCATCAACGGCTGGATCATGACGTCGGCGGCGCTGTTGAAGCAGAACCCGAACGCGAGCGACGCCGAACTGCGCGACGGCCTGGCCGGCCTGAAGTGCCGCTGTGGCACCCACATGAGCATCCTGCGCGCGGTCAAGCGCGCAGCCAAACAAATGGCGAAGGCGTAGATCATGGCGCACACCGATGGTATCGAAGTGGACGCTGTGCTGTCGCGGCGCGGATTTCTCACCGCCGCCGGTGTGCTGGTGGTGTCGTGGGCCTTGCCGCTGCCCGCCGCCGCCGCCGCAAGTGGTGGCGGCGCGGCGTCGTTTCCCCTGACCGTTGCGCCCGACATGCTCGACTCGTGGCTGGCGGTGCTGCCCGACGGCAGCGTGATCGCCTCGGTCGGCAAGATCGAGGCCGGGATGGGCATCGGCACCTCGTTTGCCCAGATCATCGCCGAAGAACTCGACGTCCCTTTCGCCAATGTTCAGGTGCGCATGGGTGACACGGCGACCACGGTCGACCAGCGCGGCACCGGCTCGAGCAACGGCATCATCACCGCCGGTCCGATCCTGCGCAAGGCCGGCGCGGAAGCGCGCCACGCCCTGGTCGGTTTGGCGGCCCAGCGCCTCGGCGCAACGGCCGATCAGCTGCTCGTCGCCGATGGCATCGTCAGCGTCGCCGGTGCGCCGGAGCGCCGCGTCAGTTACGGCGAACTGATTGGCGGCAGGCGCTTCGATTTGCAGTTGAGCGGCAAGGTCGAGGCCAAGAAGCCGGCCGAGTACAACCTGGTCGGCAAGCCGGTCCAGCGCATCGACATCCCGGCCAAGGTGGTTGGCGCCTATCCTTACCTGGTCGATCACAAGGTGCCCGGGATGCTGCATGGGCGTGTGATTCGTCCGCCCGAGGCCGGCGCCCGCCTGCTCGCGGTCGCCGCGGGCCAGAAATTTCCCGGCCTGGTGAAGATCGTCACCGAAGGCGATTTCGTGGGTGTCGTGTGCCGTCGCGAAGAGCAGGCCATCGTCGCCGCGCGCGAGCTCAAGCTGGCCTGGTCGCGCCCGGAGCCGATGTTTTCCGCATCGTACGACGCGCTGTACGAAAAGCTGCGCAGCAGCGCCCCTAAAGCGAGCAAACGCGAAATGAACCTCGGCGACGTCGACGCCGCGCTCGCTGGCGCCGCCAAAGTCGTCGAGGCGCGCTATGAGTATCCGTTCCAGTCGCACGCCTGCATGGCGCCGGCCTGCGCGCTGGCCGACGTAACGGCTGGCGGCGCCACCGTCTGGATGGGCGGCCAGAAGCCGTATGGCCTGCGCAAGGCGGTCGCCGGCCTGCTCAAGCAGCCGGCCGAAAAGGTGCGAGTGGTGTGGATGGCCGGCCCTGGCTCGTACGGCATGAACGACGCCGACGACGCCGCGATCGATGCCGCGCTGTTGTCGCGCGCGGTCGGCAAGCCGGTGCGGCTGCAGTATTCGCGCGCCGACGGCATTGCGTGGGACCCGAAAGGCCCGCCGGTGACGACGCGCATGCGCGGTGCGCTCGACGGCGCCGGCAAAGTGCTGGCCTATGACCTCGAGGCGCGCGGCTATTCCGGCCGGATCCGACCTTCCGGCACCGATGCGCCGGGCGACGCGCTGTCGGTGCAGCTGATCGGCGGCGCCAGCGCGAACAGCACCGACCTGTTTCAATATTCGGAAGAGAACTACCGCTTCGCCAACAAGCGCAAGACCAGCCACCTGGTGGCTTGGGAGCAGTCGCTGCCGACCGGCCTGCGCACGGCGCACCTGCGCGATCCGGACGGCATGGCGATGTGCTTCGCCAGCGAATGCTTCATCGACGAAATGGCCCACGCGGCCGCGCGCGACCCGGTCGAGTTCCGTCTCGCGCACCTGGCCGAAGGGCGCGACCGCGACGTCATCGCCGCGGCCGCACAAAAGGCCGGCTGGCAGTCGCGCACGACGCCTGCCGGAAAACGCACTGGCGTCGTGCGCGGGCGCGGCATCGCCTACGCTCCGCGCGCCGGCACGATGGTGGCGGTGATCGCTGAAGTCGAAGTGAACATGGACAGCGGCAAGATGCGCGTTACCCGCTTCGTGGCGGCGCACGACTGCGGCTTCGTCGTCAATCCAATGAGCCTGGCCGGCACCGTCGAAGCGAACCTGATCCAGGCAATGAGCCGCGCGATGTACGAGCAGGTCGAGTTCACGCCGACGCGCGTTACCAGCGTCGACTGGGCCACCTACCCGATTGTCGAAATGGCCGATATCCCCGACAGCATCGACATCGCGGTGGTCAACAACCGCGCGGACGCCAAGTCGCTCGGCGCCGGCGAACCGTCGACCCGGCCGGTCGCGGCGGCGATCGCCAATGCGCTGTTCGACGCCACCGGCGTGCGCATCCGCCGGGTGCCATTCACGCCCGCCGCTTTGCAGGCAGCCTTCCGCGCCGCCTGACGCCGCGCCAATTTCATCACCCCACTGACAAGAGGCCACACCATGCCGCACGACGGAAACCGCACCCACTGGCACGAGCCTTCCGGGAACAAGAAGGCCGGCTTCGGCCACTTCAACAAGCAGCCGACGCCGTACGACGCCTTCATGGAGGAGGAGGGCGTGCCGGTGTTCCGCGGCCTTGGCATCAGCCGCGTGCAGGACCTGCCGCTGTTTCCATGGAAGCGCAAGGGCGGCCGCGGCCACTTCATCCAGTTGTACGGCACCGAAGGGAAGTGGGGCTGCTATGTCGTCGAGGTGCCGCCGGCCGGCGCCCTGAACGTCGAAAAGCACATGTTCGAAGAGATCTACCTGGTCGTCGAAGGGCGCGGCACCACCGAAGTGTGGCAGGAGGGCGACAGCCGCAAGCACGTGTTCGAATGGCAGGCCGGCTCGATGTTCTCGATTCCGATGAACGCGCTGTTCCGGATCGTCAATGCCACCTCCAGCGGGGCGCTGCTGTTGGCGGGGAACACCGCGCCGAACGTCATCAATATGATCAACAACTTCAATGCGGTGTTCAACAATCCGTTCGTGTTTACCGACCGCTTCAGCAGTGCCGACGATTTTTACCGCGCCAGGGACGATATCGAGCCCGATCCGGTGCGCGGCCTGGCAATGTGCCGCACCAACCTGATTCCCGATGCGATGCACTGCGAGCTGCCGCTCGATAACCGGCGCTCGCCGGGCTATCGCCGCATCGAGCCGTTCATGACGCAGAACTGCTTCTATTTCTGGATCGGCCAGCATGAGAATGGCCGCTATTCGAAAGGCCATGCGCACACCTCGGCGGCGGTGCTGATTTGTCTGCGCGGCAAGGGCTACACCTACACCTGGCCGGAAAAGCTCGGCACGACGCCGTGGCAGGATGGTCACGCCGATCAGGTGCGCCGCCTCGATTACGAGCCGGTCGGGCTGGTGACGGCGGCGCCGGGCGGCGCGCGCTGGTACCACCAGCACTTCAGCGTGTCGGAGGAGCCGTTCCGCCTGACCGCCTGGTTCGGACCGCACAATCCGGGGCGCGACGCCGGCCCTCCTGGCGAAAAGCACACCGACTACACCGCCATCGATGTGCACGAGGGCGGCACCGCGATTCCGTACTGGATGGAGGATCCGTTCATCCGCAACGAATACAACGCGACGCTGCGCAAGAACAAGGTGGACAACCGCATGGACCCCGACTGGTACGTGCCGCCGACACGATGAGCGAGGACGGCCGCATTTTTTTCAGCAGCGTCGGGCGCAGCCTGGAGGAGGAAGATGAGATCCGGCTGCTCAGCGTCGGTGTCGATATCGGTTCGTCCACTTCGCACCTGGTGTTTTCGCGCATTGTCCTCGAACGGCTGGACAACCGCTACATCGTCGCCGAACGGCGCCTGTTGCACGAGTCGGAGGTGATGCTGACGCCGTACTGCGCAGACGCCACCATCGATGCGGGGGCGCTCGGCCGTTTCATCGAGCGCCAGTACGCGCTGGCCGCCATCTCGCCGCACGAAATCGACACCGGCGCGCTGATCCTCACCGGGGTGGCGGTCCGGCGCAGCAATGCACGCGCCATCGGCGACCTGTTCGCTGCCCAGGCGGGCAAATTCGTCTCCGTCAGCGCCGGCGACGCACTCGAGGCCACATTGGCCGCCTTCGGCTCCGGCGCCGCGGCGCGCTCGATCCGCGAGACCGCGCGCGTGATGAACATCGACATCGGCGGCGGCACCTCGAAAATCGCGGTGTGCGAACGCGGCGACCTGGCCGAGCTGACCGCCGTCGACATCGGCGCGCGCATCGTCTGTTTCGATGCGCACGGCCAGGTCTGCCGGATCGAGCCGGCCGGCGCGCTCTTCGCCGCCGAAGCCGGCCTGCGGCTCGAGATTGGAGCAGCGCCGGATCCGGCGCTGCTGCAGAACATGGTAGAGAAAATGGCGGATCGGCTGATGCAGGCGGTTCGGCTGCCGGCCGTCGATGCCGAGCTGGCTGCGCTGTTGCGGCTCGAGCCGTTGCGCAACGAGCGCGCGCCTGATGTGCTGACGTTTTCCGGCGGCGTCTCGGAATACATCTACGGTCGCGAGGGCGGCGCGTTTGGCGACCTTGGACCCGCGCTGGCCCGCGCCGTGCTGGCGCGCGCAAAAGACTGGGGACCGCGCATCGAACAGCCCGACCAGGGCATTCGCGCCACCGTGGTCGGCGCCTCGCAATACACGGTACAGGTCAGCGGCAGCACGATTTATATCGCGCCGGCGGACGTCCTGCCGCTCAAAAATGTCGCCGTGATCACGCCGGCGCTCGCGCTCGACGGCGAAGTGCTCGACGCCGGCACCCTGGCCGATGCGGTGCGCGCGGCGCTGCGTCAGTTCGACCTGCACGAGGGCGAGCAGGGCGTCGCGCTGTGCTACCGCTGGCAGGGTTCCGCCACCTTCGCCCGCCTTGACGCATTTTGCCGCGCCATGGCCGATGGCATGGCGGCGCTGCTCGCACGCGGGCTGCCGCTGGTATTGGTTGGCGACAGCGACGTCGGCGGCCTGGTCGGCATGCATTGCCGCCAGGAGCTGGCGCTGGCGTGCCCGATCGTGTCGATCGACGGCATCACGCTCAAGGCCTTCGATTACATCGACATCGGCGCGCTGCTGCCGGCATCCGGCGCGGTGCCGGTGGTGATCAAGTCGCTGGTGTTTCCCGCATCGGCAGGGCTTGGCCTGCGGGCAGGCTGAAATGAGCGCCGCGGCCGAGCGAATTTTGTGTTCCTTTATATGGAACTGCGTTTCATTTCTTGCGGTTGCGTCGAAATGGCCCTACAATAAACCCGAGCATCAGCCAGCTCGCCGCCTCGCGCGAACGGCGCCAGATGCGAGCCGGACATCGCGACGTTTCTTTCAGGAGCAGCCATGAACCACCACAGTGTGCGCGGTAGCAGATGGATGCAGTGGTGCGCTGGCGCGCTGATGCTGGCGGCCTTGAGCGCGCCGGCCGCGGCCCAGGCCCAGGCCCCGGCGCCCGGCAAGAACGACGCCTTGTTCATGTACCGCGGCGCCGACCGCGACGCGCGCCTCGTGGAGAAGGCGAAGCAAGAAGGCAGCGTTGCCGTCTACACCTCGCTGGCCACGCGCGAATCGACGCCGCTGGCCCAGGCGTTCGAGAAAAAATATGGTATCAAGGTCGAACTGTGGCGCACCACCAGCGACAAGGTGGTCCAGCGCGCCGTGACCGAAGGCCAGGCCCGCCGCTACACGGTCGACGTCCTCGAGACTAACGGTCCCGAAATGGAGATGATGGCGCGCGAAAAAATCCTCGCCGAATTCCACAGCCCGCACATTGCCGACCTGCCGCCGAACGCGGTCGCGCCGAGCAAGCTGTGGGTGACCGACCGGCTGAATTTTTTCGTCGTCGCCTACAACACCGCCACGGTCAAGCGCGAAGACATCCCGTCCCATTACGAGGGCTTCCTCGATCCGAAATGGAAGGGCCAGATCGGCATCGAGGCGACCGACGCCGAATGGATGGCCACCGTCATCAAGAAACTCGGACCGGAACGCGGCATGAAGCTGTTCGAGCGCCTGGCGGCAATGCGGCCCGATGTGCGCAAGAGCCACATCATGCTGGCCGAAATGGTCGGCGCCGGCGAAGTGCCGGTGGCGCTGACGGTCTACAACTCGGAAGTCGAATCGCTCAAGCGGCGTGGTGGTCCGGTCGACTGGGTCGCCGTCGAACCGGTGGTCGGGCGCCCGCAAGGCATCGGCCTGGCCAGGAATGCACCGCATCCGCACGCGGCGCTGCTGTTCGCCGACTTCGTGCTGTCGCTCGAAGGCCAGGAGCTGTTCAGCGCGATGGGACGCGTGCCATCGAGCCTGAAAGTGAAAAGTACGCTGAACCGCTTCGCCTACACGATGGTCGATCCGGCCACCGTGCTCGACGAAAGCGAAAAGTGGGAAACGTTGTGGAACAAGCTGTTCCTGAAAAAATGACGGCGCCGCGGCGCCAGATGAAAGTGATCAAATGATGCACACAATGCCGCAAGATTGGCTGGGCCTCGTGCTGGTGGTTTTCGTGCTCGGCATGAAGCACGGCATGGATCCGGACCACCTGGCCACGATCGATGGCATGGCCCGGTTCAATGCGCTGACGCGGCCGCGCCTGTCGCGCTGGGCCGGCTTCCTGTTCTCGCTCGGCCACGGCATCGTCGTCACGCTGGTGGCCACCATCGTTGGCTACAGCGCCGCAGAATGGGTGGCGCCACACTGGCTCGAACAGGCCGGCGCATGGATATCGATCGTGTTCCTGCTGGTGCTTGGCTTCGCCAACCTGCGCGCCGTGCTTGGCGCCGCACCCGACCAGCCGGTGGTGCCGGTCGGCCTGAAAGGACGATTCCTGCGCCGTTTTTCGGAAGCGAGCCACCCGGTGGTGATCGCCGGCGTCGGCGCGGCATTTGCGCTGTCGTTCGACACCATGAGCCTGACCGCCTTGTTTTCCGTGACCGCGTCGAAACTGGCCGGCGTGCTGTTTTCGATTGGCCTGGGCGTGCTGTTCATGCTCGGCATGATGCTCACCGATGGCGTCAACGGCTGGTGGGTGGCGCGGCTGCTGCGCAAGACCAACCGCCGCGCGCTGATCGCCTCGCGCGTGATGGGGCTGTCGATTGCCTTCCTCAGCCTGGCGATTGCGGCGCTCGGCATGGCCAAGTATTTTGCGCCGGCGCTGAGCGCCGTTGTCGAAAGTGCCGGCCTGTTGATGGGCGGCGCGCTGGTGGCGATCGTGCTGGCGAGCTTCGCCCTGGCGATGCGGCTGTCGCGGCCGATCCAGGCAGCATAAATAGAGCATCCACCTTGAGTTTCACCGTCGGCGTTGATAGACTGCGTTCTACATAACGGAAACAGGGACGAAAAATGGAACGCAAGACCAAGCCAGCCGCGGAGAAGACCAGACTGTCGTCGGTGGCCAATGCAATTCGCCTGATCAAGGCGTTTTCGGATGAGGACTATGAAATCGGCATCAGCGACCTTGGCAAGCGCCTGAAACTGCCGAAGAGCACCGTGCACCGCCTGGCCAGCACGCTGGTGGAAACGGGCATGCTGGAGCAGAGCGAGGAGAACGGCCGCTACCGCCTCGGGCTGGTGGTGTTCGAACTCGGTTCGCTGGTGCGCCGCAAGATGGATTTTTACAGCGAGGCCAAGCCGGTTCTGATGGCGCTGCGCGACAAGACCGAGGAGTCGGTGCACCTGGCGATCCTGGTCAACAGCAGCATCATGTACATCAACAGCCTCGAGACCAAGAAGGCGATTCGCATGCGGCTCGAAGTGGGTGTGCGAAAGCCGGCCCATTCGACCGCGGCGGGCAAGGCGATCCTGGCCTTCCAGCCGGCCGACGTGCTGGCGCGGGTGCTGGCCGAGGGCTTGAACGAGCACACGGCGAACACCATCGTCGATCCGGAGGAGTTCAAACGCGAGCTGGCAGCAATCCGTACGCGCGGCTTTGCGACGGCTGACGAAGAGAATGAAGTGGGAGTGCGCAGCGTCGCCGCGCCGGTGCGCGACCACAGCGGCAACGTGATTGCCGCAATCAGTATCGCGGGACCTGTGCAGCGCCTGACCAAGAAAGTGATGGCGACGTTTGCACCGGATGTGGTGAGTGCGGCCGAAGCGGTTTCGGCGCGTCTCGGCTACCACCCGTTGCGCTCGGCGCGGATGCACCGCTTGGCATAAACGACGGTTCGATGTCGTTTTCCGGTGGTGGGTTGCGCTGTATGAAGTTGGATAACCTTTGCCCCTGGAGACGATCATCGTTGCCACGTTTAATATCGCGCTCGCCGATGGCGGGCAGCAGTTTCCCTGCGCCGCCGACGACACCATCCTGCGCGCCGCGCTGCGTGCCGGCGTCGGCCTGCCGTACGAATGCAATGCCGGCGGCTGCGGCACCTGCAAGATCGAGCTGGTGGCAGGCGAAGTCGAATCGAACTGGCCTGGCGCCCCGGCGCTGGGCGAGCGCGACGTCGCCCGCAAGCGCGTGCTCGGCTGCCAGTCGCGCCCCCAATCGGACTGCACCATCAAGGCGCGCCTCGGCGCCCGGTACGCCGAGGCGAGCGTGCCGCGCCGCGTGCGCGCCACGCTCGCCTCTACCCGCGCGCTGACCCACGACCTGCGCGAATTCCGCTTCGCGCTGCCCGAACCGATCGATTTCAAGCCCGGCCAGTACGCGCTGCTGTACCTGCCCGGCGTCGACGGCCCGCGCGCCTATTCGATGTCCGACCTGGCCGCGGGCCAGTCCAGCTGGGACTTCCTGATCAAGCGTACCGCCGGCGGCGCCGCCACCGGCGTGCTGTTCGACCAGCTGCGCGAAGGCGACGAGATCACCATCGACGGCCCGTATGGGCTGGCTTACCTGCGCACCGATGGTGCGCGCGACATCGTCTGCATCGCCGGCGGCTCCGGCCTGGCGCCGGTCATCTCGATCGCGCGCGGCGTGGCCGCCGACTCCACGCTGCAAAACGTCAAGCTGCACCTGTTCTACGGCGGGCGCGGCGCGCGCGACATCTGCGGCGAGGACATGCTGCGCGCGCTGCCTGGCTTTGGCGAGCGCTTCTTTTTCCATCCCGTCATTTCCAGTCCCGAGCCGGACGATCACCAAACCTGGCGCGGCAGCTTCGGTTTCGTCCACGAACTGGCGCTCGAGACGATGGGCATGGCGATGCCGTCGCACGAAATCTACTTTGCCGGCCCGCCGCCGATGGCGCAGGCGGTGCAGCGCATGCTGATCCAGGAAAAAGTGCCGGGTGCCCAGGTTCACTTCGACGCCTTCTATTAAATCGATTCTTACCAAACGCGGAGTCTGCACGTGTCAAAACTACGATTGAGCCTGGGCTGCTGGAACTACGACCGCACCCGCAGCCTGCTTGAAGGGCGCATCCAGCCCGACGGCATCGACCTGAACTACCTCAACATGCCGGTCGAGGAAACCTTCTTCCGCATGCTGCGCAACCGCGAGTTCGACGTCGCCGAAATGTCGCTGTCGTCGTACACGGTGTCGCTGTTCAAGGACAGCCCGTTCATCGCCATTCCGGTGTTCCCGTCGCGCTTCTTCCGCCACTCGTGCATCTACGTCAACAAGGACAGCGGCATCCGCGAGCCGAAAGACCTGATCGGCAAGCGCATCGGCAATCCCGAATACCAGATGACGGCGCCGGTGTGGATCCGCGGCGTCCTGCAAGACGAGTACGACGTCCCGGTCGACAGCGTCACTTATTTTACCGGCGGCGAAGAGGAGCCGAACCGCTCCGAAAAACTCAAGCTCGACCTGCCGTCGAACATCCGGGTCGAACGCATCGGCCCGACCCAGACCTTGTCGGCCATGCTCGCCAGCGGCGAAATCGACGCGCTCTATACCGCGCGCATGCCGTCGTCGTTTCACGGCAGCGACAAGGTGCGGCGCCTGTTCGAGGACTTCGTGCCGGTCGAGCAGGATTACTTCCGCCGCACGAAGATTTTCCCGATCATGCACACGGTGGTGATCCGGCGCGAGGTCTACGAAAAAAACCGCTGGGTCGCCCAATCGCTGTACAAGGCGTTTTGCCAGGCCCAGCAGGAGACCTACCAGGACCTGTACGAGACGGCCGCGCTGAAAGCGATGCTGCCGTGGCTGACCGCGCACGTCGAAGAAGCGCGGCGCGAGATGGGCGACGATTTCTGGCCGTATGGCTTCGAAAAGAACGTCGAGACGCTGTCGACCTTCCTGCGCTACTCGTACGAACAGGGACTGTCGAAGCATCTGCTGACGCCATCCCAGCTGTTCGCGCCCGAAACACTTGAATCATTCAAAATCTGAGGCCATGGACAACAACGACGACCAGCAGGGCAAGCGTGGCCACAACCTGGGCGACCACCAGTACGGCCAGGACTTCAACCACGTCCACGACGACGGCGACGACGCCGATCATGACCACGACGACTTCGATGGCGCCGACGGCGATCTCGAAAACAACCCGGTGTGGCAGCAGGACCATGTCGCGCTGGTAAGTGTCGGTATCGACATCGGCTCGTCCGGCACCCAGGTGATTTTCTCGCGCATCAAACTGCGCCGCATGGGCGAGGAGCTGTCGAGCCGCTACGTCGTGGTCGAGCGCGAGACGCTGTTCCAGTCGCCGGTGGCGCTGACGCCGTACCAGAGCGAGACGCGGATCGACGAAGCGGCGCTCGGCGCCATCATCGACCAAGCGTATGCAGGCGCCGGCATGCACCCGGACGATATCGACACCGGCGCCGTCATCCTGACCGGCGAAGCGCTGCGGCGCGAGAATGCCCAGGCCATTTCGGCGGTGATTGCCGAGCAGGGTGGCGAGTTCGTCTGCGCCACCGCCGGCCACCACATGGAGTCGATGCTGGCGGCGTACGGCTCGGGCGCGGCGCGCGTCTCGCACGATGCCGGCCACCGTGTGCTGAATATCGACATCGGCGGCGGCACCACCAAGCTCGCGCTGGTGGAAGCCGGCAAAGTGAAGGGCACAGCCGCGCTGCACATCGGCGGCCGGCTGATGGTGGTCGACCCCGCCGGGCGCATCGTCCGGCTCGACCCCGCCGGCCAGTACCACGCGCAGCAGGCAGGCTTCGACTGGCATTTGGGCGACAGCGTGACGCGCCCGCAGATGGCGGCGGTGGCCGACTGGATGGCCGGCGCGCTGCTGCAGGCGCTGGCGGACGGCGCGCCCGCGGCGGTCGAACGCCTGTACCTGACCGACCCGCTGGCCGACACCGGCGGGGTCAAAGGCGTGATGTTTTCCGGCGGTGTGGCCGAATATGTGTATGCGCGCGAAACGCGCGATTTCGGCGACATGGGCCACCTGCTCGGCGCGGCGTTGCGGCGCCGCCTTGACGCCGGCGCGATGGCATGGCCTGTGCTCGATGCCGGCGAGTGCATCCGCGCCACTGCCCTCGGCGCATCGGAGTACTCGGTCCAGCTGAGCGGCAACACCACCTATATCTCCAGCCCCGGGCGCCTGCTGCCGCGCCGTAATTTACAGGTGCTGCAGCCGGAGTTCCACTGTGGCGCCGAGATCGACCCGGACGCGCTGGCGCAGGCCGTGCGTGCGCACTTCAAGGCGTTCGACCTGGTCGAAGGCGAAGCCGAGGTGGCGCTGGCATTCCGCTGGAGCGGGGCGCCGTCGTATGTGCGCATTGCCGCCTTCGCCGCCGGCATCGTCAAGGCGATGGCCCGCACGCTGGCACAAAAAAAGCCGCTCTACCTGATCCTCGACGGCGACCTCGCCCACACCCTGGGCAACCTGCTGCGCGAGGAGATGGACGTCACCAGCGAAATCCTGGTGATCGACGGCGTGGTGCTGTGGGACTTCGATTACATCGACCTCGGGCGCATTCGCATGCCGTCACAGACAGTGCCGGTGACGGTCAAGTCGCTGGTGTTCAGCCAGGATCCGCGCACCGCGCTCGGCAAGGTGCGCGACGACCTGAAATACCGGCCGCACGTGCGCGCGCGCGGTGTCGCCCATGCGCACGGTCACGGCCACGGACATACCCATGGCCACGGACCGGGCCAGCATACTCACGACCACGGACACGATCATGAACACTGACGCGCGGGCGGGCCAGTTCGCCGAACAGAAGCAAATGCTGGCGGACGCCATCCTGATGCTCGAACGGGCGCAGGTGATCGACTTCAACGGCCATTTCAGCTGGCGCGTGCCGGGCCGCGATTGCATGCTGATCAACTCGGGCCGCTCGGTGCGTAGCGCGCTGACGGCGGCCGACATCGTCCTGATCGACTTCGACGGCAACCTGGTCGACGGCGCCGACGTGCCGCCGATGGAGTTCCACATCCACGCCGAGATCTACCGGCGCCGGCCCGACGTCAACGCGGTGGTGCACACCCATCCGCTTTGGTCGACGCTGTTCAGCATGGCAGGCGTTCCGGTGCAGCCGGTGATCATGCAGGCCGCGGTGCTGGGGCCGATCCGCGTGTTCGGCAAGACCGCCTCGATCAATCGCCGCGAGCTGGGCGCCGAACTGGCCGAGGCGCTTGGTGACGGCCGCGTCATCATGCTCAAGTCGCACGGCTCGGTGGCGGCGGCCGACGACATCGTCGCCGCCTTCGTGCTCGCGGTGTACCTCGAAGAGACGGCGCAGCGCCAGCACCTGGCCGCACAGCTGGGACCTGTGGCGGTGCTCACGCCGGAAGAAGTGGACATCATCGCGCGCAACCTGTGGAAGCCGAACCTGCTGCGCAAGGTGTGGGACTACCACCTCGGCAAGCTGCAGCGTTAGCCGGCGGGCGCGTGGCGCGGCGGGTTTGCGGGAGCGTGTCGCAAGTTGGACAAACGCCCGAGCGCAGTGCTGCGTGAAAGCTTGCCAGATTGAGTGCACACATTTACGCACAAATGTCAAAAAAAAAGAGATTGTTGTTGACAGCAAATCCACACATCGGTAAATTCAATTCATCGTATTTCGGACCGACGGTCCGCATAGCAGAACGAAATAAAGGGCGCTGAAAAAGCGGCCGAATGCCCGCGAAGACGGGCCCTTACAAAAACTCACCAGGAGACGCTTCGTTATGGAAGCTTTAGCACAGGGACGCGGAATGCCGGCAGTGTCGCCCAAGGGCTGGCGCAACGTCGAGATGAAATGGCTGGTGATCGGGGTCTGCGTCCTGGTGGTCGCCTACCTGGCGCTGATGCCACTCGGCTTCCTGCTGTGGCAGAGTTTCTTCACGCCGCGCACCGCCAGCCAGGCCGCCACTTTCACCTTCAGTAATTACACCAACGCCTACTCGAGCATTGAAACGCTCAAGCTGCTGTTCAGCTCCATCACCTTCGCCACCGGCACCGCGATCTTCGCCTTCCTGGTCGGCACCGCGCTGGCCTGGATGAACGAGCGCACCAACACGCCGTTCAAGTCGCTGTTCTTCGCGCTGTCGATCATCCCGCTCATCATCCCCGGCATCCTGTTTACGGTGGCGTGGATCCTGCTGGCGAGCCCGAAGATCGGCATCCTCAACATGCTGCTGCAAAGCTGGTTCAACACCGACTATGTGTTCTTCAACATCTACTCGATGGGCGGCATGATCTGGGTCGACGGCCTGCATTATTCGTCGATGGCGTTCCTGATCATGAGTGCGGCCTTCCGCTCGATGGATCCATCGCTGGAAGAATCGGCGATGATGAGCGGCGCCAGCGTGCCGCAGATCGCCTGGCACATCACGCTGAAACTGACCTGGCCGGCGATCGCCGCCACCTTGCTGATCCTGTTCGTGCGGGCCATCGAGTCGTTCGAGGTGCCGGCACTGCTTGGCCTGCCGGTCGGCATCCAGGTGTTCACGTCGTCGATCTACCAGGCCATCCACGCCTACCCGAGCAAGGTCGGGCTGGCCTCGTCGTACGCCGTCACGCTGCTGTTCATCACCGCCATCGGCATCTACTTCCAGTCCAAGCTCTCCAGCCAGGGCAGCAAGTACTCGACCGTCACCGGCAAGGGCTTCCGGCCGCGCGCCATGGACCTGGGCCGCTGGCGCTATGTCACCGCGGCGGTGTTCCTGCTGTACTTCTCGTTCATCGTCGTGCTGCCGTTCCTGGTGCTGGTATGGTCGTCGCTGCAGAAGTTCTACAGCGTGCCGTCGATGGCCGCGCTGCAGAACCTCACCTTCGACGCCTACAAGTTCATCCTCAACTACCCGACCCTGATCAATGCGGTCGGCAACAGCTTGCTGCTGGCCGTCGGCTGCGCCACCGTGGTCATGCTGCTGACATCGGTCATCTGCTGGATCGTCGTCAAGACCAAGCTGCCGGGACGCCACCTGCTCGACAGCCTGGCGTCGCTGCCGATGGTGTTCCCGGGCCTGGTGCTTGGCCTGGCATTGATGATCTTCTACCTGTATTTCGACATCGGCGTCTACGGCACCATGTGGATAATGTTCATCGCCTACGTCACCCGCTTCATGCCGTACGGCCTGCGCTACAACACCACCTCGATGCTGCAGATTCACAAGGAGCTCGAAGAGTCGGCGGCCATGAGCGGCGCTTCGTGGGGCACCACCTTCTACCGCATCGTGCTGCCGCTGCTGAAACCGGGCCTGATGGCCGGCTGGATCTACATCGTCATCGTCTCGATCCGCGAATTGTCGACCTCGATCCTGCTCTACAGCCCGGGCACCGAAGTCGTCTCGGTGCTGATCTGGGAACTGTGGGAGAACGGCCAGTACGTCGAATTGTCGGCGCTCGGCGTGATGTTCATCGTCGCCCTGTTCATGCTGGTGATGCTGGCGCAGTTCGTCGGCAAAAAATTCGGCGTCAAAGAAACCTGATCGAAAAAATTAGCCTGGAGAGTGCCATGTTGAATGTGAATGCGCTGTACACCGAATACCCGAACGACAAAGGCGCGATCGTCAAGGCGGCCCAGGACGTGTCGTTCTCGGTCCCCGAGGGCAAGCTGTTTACCCTGCTGGGGCCTTCCGGCTGCGGCAAGACCACCACGCTTCGCTCGATCGCCGGGCTGGAACGGCCGAACGCCGGCGACATCACGGTCGACGGCGAGACCGTCTATTCGGCCGGCCGCGGCATCTTCATCGCGCCCAACAAGCGCAATTTCGGCATGGTGTTCCAGTCGTATGCGATCTGGCCGCACATGAACGTGTTCAAGAATGTCGCGTTCCCGCTGGAAGTGGGGCGCGCCAAGTTCAGCAAGGCGCAGATCGAAGAGAAAGTGATGCGCGTGCTCACCGCGGTCGGCCTCGATCACGTCGCCGACCGGGAAGCGACCAAGATGTCGGGCGGCCAGCAGCAGCGCCTGGCGCTGGCGCGCGCGCTGGTGATGGAGCCGAAACTGCTGCTGCTCGACGAGCCGCTGTCGAACCTCGACGCCAAGCTGCGCGAACGTATGCGATTCGAGCTTAAGCGCATGCAGCGTGAGCTCGGCCTGACCACCATCTACGTCACCCACGACCAGAGCGAGGCGCTGGCGCTGTCGCACGAGATCGCGGTGATGAACGCCGGCCGTATCGTGCAGATCGGATCGCCGCGCGAAATTTACGAACGGCCGCGCAACCGCTTCGTCGCCGATTTCGTCGGCCTGACCAATTTTCTCGACGCCACGGTGGAAGTTCCCAGCAGTGGCGGCGACGGCTATCGCGTCAGCTCGAGCATCGGGCCGCTGGCGGTCAGCTCGATGGACCTGTATTCGCGCGGCGCCGACGTCGTCATCTCGGTGCGCCCGGAGGACATCGAACTGCACCTGACCCGTCCCGATGGCGACAACGTCATCGAAGCGACGGTCGACCTCAAGGTGTTCCTCGGCGAGTACCTCGATTACCAGGTCGTTGTTGGCCAGCAGCGGCTGCTGGCGCGCGCGCACCCGTCGTTCAAGGCGGCGGTTGGCGAGAACGTGTTTATTCGCATGAGCCCTGAGAAGTGCATCACGATCCAGGACAACACCAATTACCGAAAGGCGGCATGACCATGGCCACAGGCGAGCTCTATCACAGCAAGAAGGACCGCATCTTCGTGCGCGCCATTGCCGGCGCCTATAACCTGAAGGACGAGATGGCGCGCCTGCGCAGCATGCCGCGCGTACGGCGAGCCAGCGAGATTCCGTTCGTCGACGGCCCGCAGGCCTACAGCCGCCACTACGTCGAGCCAAAGGACGGCATCACCCAGACCTTCCACCTGCACCTCGAGGAGTACGGCCCGGGCGGCAAGTCGCAAAAGCACGGCCACGTCAACGAGGCGGCGTTCTACATCCTCGACGGCGACGGCTACGAGATCCACGATGGCATCCGCTACGACTGGTCGGCCGGCGATGTCGCCATCGTCCACAACAACTGCGTCCACCAGCACTTCAACGCCTCGTCGACCAAGCCGGCGCGCGCGCTGGTGATCAAGACCAAGCCGATGTACCTGTTCATGAACATGCTTTTCCAGTACCAGGTCGAGCCGCGCTCGCCGGATGCGGCGCCTGGCGGCGAAGGCTTCCAGGTACGCGAAGCCGAAGTCAATTTCAACCACGCCGATCCGGCGTGACATCCACATCGAACAAGTGAGGGGAATATCAATGGCATGGGGCGAATCAAAGACCTGGATGGCAGGCAGCGACAATCAGGCGCTGTACCAGGCATTGCTGGACGACGCCGAAGCGGCGCCGGTGCGCAATTCGAAACGCAAGAAGGTGGTGCATCCGAGTGAAATGCCGTGGGAGCTGTCGCGCCAGGGCATCCTCAAGCACCTGCTCAACGAGCAGATGAACACGCGCATGGAGTCGGTCGACGCCTACATGCAGCTGATCCCGCCGGGCAGCCGGTCTGGCAAACACCGCCACCTGGCCGAGGAATGCGTGTATGTGCTGGAAGGGCGCGGCTACGACCTGCACCAGGATTGCGACGTCGAGATTACCGACACCTATCACTGGACGCCGCAGGCCGAAGTGAAGCGCTACGAGTGGGAGGCCGGCGACGTCATCTACATCCCGCCAAATACGATCCACCAGCATTTCAACGCCGACCCGGACCGCCCGGTGCGCCTGATTTCGGCGATCAACCGGATCTACCAAAAGTTCGGCCTGAACGACCTCGAACAGATCGAAGACGCGCCAGAGTACCGGCCCGGCGTCACGCTGACGACCGAGATGGTGTCCGACATGTTGAAAAAGAAGCCCTGAGCGGCGCAGAAGAATCCACCCACTAGCGAGAAACTACGATGGCGAAAGATGCACTGGTATCGGCCGAAATGGCCAAGAAGTTCGAGACCGAAAAAGAGTCGCCTTACACGCGCTGGGTCGCCGCCGAAGGGCTCGACATCATCAGCGCCCATTATGTGCCGAGCCTGAACACGGTCGACCTCAAGCCATGGGCGCGCCGCGGCGGCGCCGGCGTGTTCATCAACCATGAAGCGTCGCGCACCTCGAACGACTGCTACGTCTGCGAGATCCCGCCGGGCAAGCAGCTCGAGCCGCAACGCCAGCTGTTCGAAGAGATGATCTATGTGCTCAAGGGCCGCGGCTCGAGCACGGTGTGGAATGACGCCGGCCAGAAGGTCAGCTTCGAGTGGCAGGCCGGCTCGCTGTTCGCTATTCCGCTCAACGCCTGGTGCCAGCACTTCAATGGTTCGGGCAAGGATGCCGCGCGGTTTGTCGCGGTCACCAATGCGCCGCCGGTCATCAACCTGTACGAAGACCTCGACTTCGTCTTCAACACCGCGCACGACTTCAAGAACCGCTTCTCGGGCGAGCCGGACTACTTCGACAACAAGGGTGAGCAGAAAGGCCTGCTGCTGGAGACGAACTTCGTCGCCGACGCGGTCAACCTGCCTTTGATCAGCGCCAAGGAGCGCGGCGCCGGCGGCGGTCACATTCGCTTCAACATGGCGAAGGGCTCGATGAACAGCCACATTTCGCAGTTCCCGATCGGCACCTACAAGAAGGCCCACTGCCACGGACCTGGCGCCCACGTGATCATCCTGTCGGGCGAAGGCTACAGCCTGATGTGGCCGGAGGGCGAAGAGCCGCGCCGCTACGAGTGGGAAGTCGGCTCGATGATCGTGCCGCCGAACCTGTGGTTCCACCAGCATTTCAACACCGGCACGACGCCGGCACGCTACCTCGCGTTCAAACATGAGGTGGTGTCGATCCGTAACGCGCAGGGCGTGCCGAAGGCATGGATCAGCCAGCGCGTCGGCGGTGACCAGATCGACTACGCGGACGAAAGCGAGGTGGTGCGCACGACGTTCGCCGATGCGCTGGCCAAGCACGGCCTCGAACCGCGCATGGACGAGGCCTACCAGGCCGAATTGGCTGACCTGCCGCCCAAGCCATAAGCGAGGAGGGTGCCGGTCAGGAAAAAATTGGATGGGTAGTTAAATGCGATCCCCGCCGCAACGCCTTCGGCGGGGGGCTAACTCGAGCAGTTGGCGGGAATTTCTCAAAAACTAAAACATGAATCTGGAGAGACAAATGCTTCAAAATCCAAGACTGACCGCGATCGCAATGGCTGTCGCAGCGACTGTATTCGTGCCGATGGCGGCGCAGGCGCAATCCAACGTCACCATCTACGGCAAGCTCTATCCGGAGCTGGTGCGCGTCCAGGTGAGCGGCGCCACCCCCACCGGTACTGCCGTGAGCAAGCTTTCTGCCACTCCCGTCGGCGGCGCCGACTACAACACCACGACCATGGATTCGCCCAACTCGCGGCTTGGCTTCCGCGGTTCGGAGGATCTGGGCGGCGGCATGAAAGCGATCTTCCAGCTTGAAATGGGCTTCGGCGTCGACAACGGCGTCAATTCGTCGGCCACCGCGCTGTTCAGCCGCGATACCTGGGTAGGCCTGCAAGGCGGCTTCGGCACCGTGCGCCTCGGCAGCATGGATACCGTCTACAAGAACCTCGGCGACACCCTCAGCTTCCTCGGTATCTCGAGCGGCAACTTCATCTCGACCAGTAACATCCTGTCGAAGCCGGGCATCGGCTCGAGCTCGGCCTCCAGCTTCCACCTGCGGCGCGCCAACAGCGTGGTGTACGAATCGCCGGAGTTCGCCGGCGTTCAGTTCCTGTTCGATTATTCGCTTGGCGAAGTGGCCAACGATTTCACCCGAGGTAGCGTGATCTCCACCGGCGTCAAGTATGAATCCGGACCGATCTACGCCGCCATCGCCTACGAGCGCCACAACGACCTGTTCGGCGGCTCAAAGAACGTGCCGAGCGCGCTGCGCAACGACAGCAATCTGCTGGCCAACTCGCGCGACAGTGCGGTACGCGCGACTTTCCAGTACAAATTTACCAAGGACACGCGCGCCGAGGTCAACATCGCCAACCTGAAGTTCGAAGAAACTGGCGGCGGCGCCGGCAAGTTCGATTCGTATGAACACGCGGCCTGGTCGGTCGCGCTAGAGCACAAGGCGACGGCCGCCGTTACCCTGGTCGGTTCGTACGGCCAGGGCACTGCCGGCAGCTGCTCGCTGGTCGGCGGCGCCGCCTGCAGTACCACAGGCCTCGAAGGCAAGATGCTCAACCTGGGCGTTGGCTACAACCTGTCCAAGCGCACCATGCTGTTCGCCATCGCTTCGTACATGGGCAATGGCGTTTCGGCGACCTACAGTAATCTGAACGACGGCAAGCCGTTGCCCGGCCAGGATATCAAGACGGCCGCAGTGGGTATCAGCCACAGCTTCTGATGTAGCACGCCAGCCTGGCCGCCCGCGGGCAGCCAGGCGTCTTACCCTGATTTGCAGTTGTCACCTCATTGGAAGGATGGACACTATGCATTCGACTTGGGCAGCAGCAGTACGCAAGCTGGGCTTGGCGGCAATCGCATGCCTGATGCTGGCGCCGGCGGCGCACAGCGCGCCGGATGCCGCCGCAGCCGGGTCGGTCTACATGTACCAGGGCGCTGACCGCGAGCAGAAGCTGGCGGCGGGCGCGCGCAAGGAAGGCATGGTGGCGATCTACACGTCGTTGAATCCAAAGGACGCGGCGCCGATCGTCGACGCGTTCGAGAAAAAATATGGCGTCAAGGTGGTCATGTGGCGCGCCAGCGGCGAAAAGATGGTGCAGCGCGCGCTGACCGAGGCGCGCGCCAGCCGATTCACGCCCGACGTGTTCGAGAGCGACGGCGTCGAGATGGAGATCCTCGCGCGCGAAAAGCTGCTGCGCGAATTTTCCAGCCCGTCGTTTGCCGACCTGCCGGCCGGCGCCTTTCCGGCACACCGGCTTTACGTGGCGGATCGCTTCAATTTCTTCACCATCGCCTACAACACCAACCTGGTCAAGCCGGAGGAGGTGCCGAACACCTACCAGGACCTGCTGCTGCCGCGCTGGGCCGGCAAGATCGGCATCGAGGCGAGCGACAGCGACTGGTTCGCCGCGCTGGTTAAGAGCATGGGTGAAAAAGAAGGCATGGCCTACTTCCAGAAGCTGGCGCAGGGGCGACCGCAGATCCGCACCGGTCATACGCTGATCTCGGAGCTGGTCGCCGCCGGCGAGATTCCGCTCGCCGCCGCCGTCTACAACCACGCCGTCGAGCGCCTGGCCCTGTCCGGCGCGCCGATCAAATGGAAGGCGCTGGGGCCGACCATGGCGCGGCCCGGCGCGATCGGGCTGGCGCGCAACGCACCGCATCCGCACGCCGCGCTGCTGTTCGCCGACTTCATGCTCTCGCGCGACGGGCAGGAAGCGATCAAGCTGCGCAACCGCGTGCCGGCCAGCATTGCCGTCAACAGCACGCTGAACAAATTCCCGTTCCAGATGATCGATCCGGCCATCGTGCTGGACGAAGCCGAGAAGTGGGAGAAATTGTGGGCCGAGCTGTTCTTGAACGGCAAAGCGGTGAAGAAGTCGGATTAATCAATACCCGGAGACCACCCGCGGCACGCGAAGCCGGCGGGATGACAACAGCCATATCAATACGCGAAGAAAGGCACTACCCATGAAGATGCAACACCTGAAACGCAAAGCGCTCGGCGCCCTCGTCAGCGGCGCCATTGCCGGCGCTCTGTTCGCGCTGGCAGGTCCTGTGCTGGCGGCCGGCGCCCCGCCGAGCAGCCTCGAAGCGGCCACCTACAGCGGCGCCGACCGCCAGGCGCACCTGGTCGCCGCCGCCCGCAAGGAAGGCGAGCTGATGATCTACACCTCGGTGCCGGTCGACGACATGGCGGTGCTCACCGCCGCGTTCGAGAAAAAATATGGCATCAAGGTGAAAGTATGGCGCGCCGGTTCCGAGAAGGTGCTGCAGCGCGCTGTCACCGAAACGCGCGCCAACCGCTTCGACGTCGACATAATCGAAACCAACGGCCCGGAACTGGAGTCGCTGCACCGCGAGAAAATGCTGCAGGAAGTGAAGTCTCCCTACCTGGTCGATCTGATCGCGCCGGCGATCCAGCCGCACCGCGAATGGGTCAGCACGCGCCTGAACATTTTCGCAATGGCCTACAACACCGCCAAGGTCAAGCCGGCCGACGTGCCGAAGACCTATCAGGACCTGCTCGATCCGAAGTGGAAGGGCAAGCTGGGCATCGAAGCCGAAGACCTCGACTGGTTCGCCGGCGTCATCGGCGAGCTGGGCGAAGCGAAGGGCCTCAAGCTGTTTCGCGACATCGTCGCCACCAACGGCATCTCGGTACGCAAGGGCCATACGCTGCTGACCAACCTGGTCGCCTCGGGCGAAGTGCCGCTGGCGATGACGGTCTATAACTACAAGGCCGAGCAAATGAAGAACAAGGGTGCGCCGATCGAGTGGTTCACCATCGCGCCGGCGATTGCCCGGCCAAACGGCGTCGGCGTCATGCGCGCCGCGCCGCATCCGAACGCCGCCGTGCTGTTCTACGATTTCATGCTCAGCGACGCCCAGCCGATCCTGCTGGCGCGCGACTACGTCCCGACCAGCAAGAAGGTCGACACCAAGTTGAATAAGATGCCGATCAAGTTCGTCGACCCGAAAATCGTGCTCGACGAGGATGCCAAGTGGAGCAAGCTCTACGAAGAGATCATCACCAAACAATCGAAATAACCACGCACCGTTAACCGACAAGGAATCGCCATGGGCAAGGAATCACACTACAACAGCAAGAAGGACCGCGTCTTTCTGCGCGCGATCGCCGGTCCGTACAACCTGAAGGATGAGCTGACGCGCCTGCGCTCGATGCCGCGCGTGATCAAGGGGTCCGAAATGAAGTTCACCGATGGACCGCAGTCGTTTTCCAAGCACTTCGTCGAACCGGTCGACGGCCTGACGCAGACGCTGCACGTGCACCTGGAAGAGTATTCGCCGGGCGGGCGCACGCAAAAGCACGGCCACGTCAACGAGGCGGCCTTCTATATCCTCGACGGCACCGGCTATGAAATCCACGACGGCATCCGTTATGACTGGGATGCCGGCGACGTCGCCATCGTCCACAACAACTGCGTTCACCAGCACTTCAACAAGGATCCGCTCAAGCCGGCGCGCGCGCTGGTGATCAAGCCGAAGCCGATGATGATGTTCATGAACCTGCTGTTCCAGCAGCAGGTGATCCCGCGGCCGACCGAGCCGACCGAAGGCGGCGCCAATTTCGAGCCGCGCCACTTCGAACAAGACTATAACCACGACGCCTGAAGCGCCAGGACAACCGGAAAGGAATCAAGATGGCTTGGAGCGAATCAACAGCGTGGATGACAGGCAGCGACAACCAGGCGCTGTATCAGGACTTGCTGGACGACGCGGCGGCGGCGCCGGCGCGCAACGGCAAGCGCAGGAAAGTGGTGCACCCGAACGAAATGCCGTGGGAGATGTCGCGCCAGGGCCTGCTCAAGCACCTGCTCAACGAGCAGATGAACACCCGCATGGAGTCGGTCGACGCCTACATGCAGCTGATCCCGCCGGGCGGCAAGTCCGGCAAGCAC
>CXWL01007139.1_pt1 | contig 24705 bp, 25 predicted proteins | sample 590931 | NCBI WGS metagenome assembly CXWL01 (sample SAMEA3498368, study PRJEB10139) | groundwater metagenome | biome: water well; material: biofilm material | place: Germany | collected 2015-04-27
TCACCTCCGATTTCACCATTCTCCCCCTTATGGAGGTGTCTGTAAAATCGGGGGAGGGTCACTACTCCCTTAAGAGGGCAAGGAGGTTTGCTCCCTGACTGCGCGCGTCCAACGAGGCCCTTCTGAGGGCACGCGTTGCGCGAGCAAGGGGAGCAACCTTCTTGCCCTCCTCTCGCCTCTTATGGCATCATGCCCCTCTTTGGAGACAGGGATGGCACATTTGCTCGAATATGTCGGTTCCGTACATATTTATCTTGGACCCTACCGTGGGAATCCGATCTCCTTGTATTTGAAGCGGACAGAGATAGGGTGTCAGATTGGTCCTAAGGCCTATCCATGGAATGACGTGGTAGGCAGTGGTGAAACCCCGAACAAGGCGGCGGCGGACTTCGAGGAGAAATGGAAAGCCAAAGGTCTCTCGGCAGATATGTACTCTGGTCCCTCATGGGAAGGAGGCATCAAGCCGGAGAGACCTGCTCCTCCCAAGCCGCCCGCTCCCTCTCCCAAACCAGCTACACCTACTGCAGCAGCGCCAACGGCATCGCCTGCGGTGCCCCCAGCCACCGTGGCTTCGCCGGCCGACGGCACACCGGACTCTGCCCAAGACGTGGCGGCTCAGCCAGCAATCAAATCGAGCTAACTCACTGTGGTTTTTCAGGGGTAGGGCCGGCCAGCTTGCTGTGCTTCAGGCCATACCCCATGTAGACCACAATGCCAATGACTGTCCAGATACCGAATCTAATCCAGGTCACCCATGGGAGAAAGCTCATGAGGCCGAAGCAGGCCAACATGCCCAGAATGGGGACAACTGGCATGAAGGGAAGCCGGAATGGGCGAGGGTGGTTGGGTTTTGTGTAGCGCAGGATTACAACACCGATACAGACGAGGACAAAAGCAAAGAGAGTGCCGATGTTTGTCATATCCGCTGCATCGCCGATAGGAATAAGGGCGGCGAGCGTGGCCACACCGATGCCGGTGAGAATGGTGGCGTAGTGAGGCGTGCCATAACGAGGATGTACAGTTGCCAGCCAGGGGCTCAAGAGATGGTCGCGTGACATGGCAAAGAAGACCCTGATCTGACCCAACATCATGACGACAAGCACGCTGGTAATGCCTGCTACGGCTCCGATCGCCACAAGCGCTGCTCCCCACTTGAAGCCCACCTTACTCAGTGCGTCGGCCACCGGGGCATGAATGTCGATCTGTGCCACAGGGACCAAACCGGTCAGGACAGCAGCCACGGCAATGTAGAGCACAGTGCAGATGCTAAGTGAGGCAACGATCCCAATCGGCAGGTCCCGTTGAGGATTCTTTGCTTCTTCTGCGGTCGTTGAGATTGCGTCGAATCCAATGTAGGCAAAAAACACGATCGCCGCTGCGGCACCGACACCGGCGAATCCCTGCGGCATGAAGGGCGTCCAGTTATCGGCATTCACGGCCGGCGTCCCAACAGCAATGAAAAAGAGGATCACCGCGAGCTTCAAGCAGACAATAATGCCGGTTGCGCGGGCGCTTTCTTTGATCCCAACGACAAGAATAACTGTCACGAGCAGTACGATAATGGCCGCAGGAAAGTTTGCCACACCTCCGTCCGGTCCTCCGGGTGGATGTGTGGCCCAGTGAGGTAATTCAATCCCGGCCAGCCCGAGCAACTTATTGAAATAGCCGGACCACCCGATGGCGACGGCGACACAGGCCACACCGTATTCGAGAATAAGGTTCCAGCCGGTAATCCAGGCCAGGAATTCACCTAAGGTGGCGTACGAGTAGGTATAGGCAGATCCGGCCGCGGGAATCATGGTAGAAAACTCTGCATAGCAGAGCGCTGCGAGGGCGCAGGTCAGACCGGAGAGTACGAAGGACAGAATGATTCCGGGCCCTGCCCCAGGCCGATGAGCATCGCCGACGATGGCGGTGCCGATCAGGACAAAGATGCCGGTGCCGATGATCGCGCCGATGCCAAGCGCGGTCAAATCCCAGGCCGTAAGGGTTTTTTTTAAACGATGCCCGGGACGATCTGCGTCGGCAAGGATCTGTTCGATGGACTTGGTTCGGAAAAGTCGGCTGATCACCGTATCTCCTCAGGCCGCGTGGAGGGCGAATGGCGTAATGCGATCGATGAGCTTCTATTCCACATGGTGGCAAGTATAGCAGGCCTACTCCGTAGGAGCGCCGAACGGGACGAGTCCATCTGGTCTGTCCGGTCTCTCTCGTTCAACCAAACAAACCAGATAGACCAAATCAACAAGAGAGACCATCCGGGTTATGCGCCACGATCTGTGGCGCGGGCGGCGCGTAGAAAGGCTTCGAATATTTTCCGATGGAGGGGGTGCCTGTCGAAGAGGTATTCCGGATGCCACTGGATGCCAAGGAAGAAGCGGTTGGACGGAGATTCGATTGCTTCCACGATACCATCGGGCGCCAGGGCACTGGCGACCAGTGACGGGGCGACCGTCTTGACCGACTGATGGTGGGAGCTATTCACTTTCATCGATATCGACCGTACGATGCGACGGAGTAGGCTGCCCGATGTGACGGCCACGGTGTGGCTGAGATTGGTCGCTCGACTGTGTTGCCGATGCTGAAGTGGCTTCGAGACTTGGGACTCGATGTCCTGAATCAGGCTGCCGCCGAAGGCGACATTCATGGCCTGCATCCCTCCGCAGATGCCGAGTAGCGGGAGATCGGCCTGTTGTGCCAGGTGGACAATGTCCAACTCGAAGTTCCTGCGGCGTTCGCTTACGGTTCTGAAGGGATAACGTTGCCGTTCACCGTAGAGCGACGGGGGAAGGTCCGGCCCGCTTCCGGTTAGGAGGAGGCCATCGAGCTGTTGTAAGAGCCGGCGTCTCGTCGCTCGATCTGCATGAAGTGGAAGCACCAGCGGGATGCCACCGAGTTCTTCGACGGCGCGAATGTAGCGTGCGTTTAAAAAAAAGGTGGGCTCGCGCCCACCCCATTCTTTCCGATCGCCGGCATTGAAGTCTGGCGTGACGCCGATGATCGGTTTCATCGGCTAGCAGGCTGCGGAAAAACCATGTGGACACGCCGGAAATTCATTGGTCAGTAAGTTTGGCATAACAGGAGCACACCACGCAGGATGCTCAAAAAGGCCGTTCAGCAAGGCCGCAGCGAGTAACCCAATATGATCGTTCCAAGCTTGCTCGTGTATATTGTCCCTGGGATGGTCCGGATGAGTCCCTCACTGCGCGCGTCCAACGAGGGTCTTCTGAGACCGCGCGTTGCGCGAGCACAGGGGACTCACCGGACCATCCCCCCCCTTGCTGGCGGACTTTTTCAGCATCCTGCTAGCGGATAGGCTCCGGAGCATGGGTTGGCGCATCGTTCGAGTCAGCGACCCCCAGGAAGCGGATGGGCTTATTGCCTTGTAAGTGATCGGGAGTAATGATGTAGGTGCCGTAAAGGCTGGTGGCCCAAATGCTCTTTGCGGCCTGTTCGTTCCCGCCAGAAAACACATAGGCGAGTCCTCCGACAATGCCGCCGCTGATGGCAAATGCCGCTTTCAGCGGAAAATATAACAGGGTGGAGGCGCCTGCAGCGACCTGCATGCCCGCGCTCGACGTGTCTCCCCCCTCGGTGTTCATGCTTGAAGAGGAGCCCGTGCTTTCTTGACTCCATGCAGCCGGCGCCACAGTGAAGGTGCAGAGGGTCAGGAGTAGGAAGCCCAGGGCCAATTTGAAACTGGCAGCTCTATGTTGGTGATTGGGTGTAGATAAGCAGATATTCACAGATAATCCTCCTTCTTCGATCGAATGAGCTAGCGGCAGTGGTCGATCCGCAGGCTCACCCATAGTTCAGTAGTAGTGCGGTTATAACAAATTCACCAGTGGATGCAAACCCCCTGCCGTATTCGCCTATGGTGCTTATAGAGCGGTGGCGTCACTCGGTGCGAGATCCAGTTCAGAGGCAATGTACGATGTGATGAAATTCGTCCGCCTGAGCACGGATTCCCTAAGCTCAGCGCCCCATCTGTCCTCAGCGAGACATTGATTGTCTTGGGTGATGCCGGCTTGCAGTGCCAGTTCCAGCTTGCACCAACAGACTGCCTGTATGAACAGTTCATGGGCTCGCTCCTCGTGAACGGCACGATCTTCCTCTGCGATGTCGCCTAAGGCCAGGGCTAACCAGCGGGAGAAATCAACATCGGTATTGAGCCGATCGATCTGGTTCTGAGTGATATCGACGGCAACCTGGATTCCGCCCTTCCAACTCCGTTTCTTGACGTTAAAGACACAGGAGCAGGTGAAGGGGGTTCCCTTCACTGTTTGAGGTCCGACGAACAGGGTGACGCGGAACTGGGAAGGCTCTGGGGCATGCTCAAACGCCATGGGGCACATTATAGCATGACCATCAGCTCCAACGTCTGCCTCATTGACGGCCTGGCAGCGCGACGATAAGATGCGTTCGACCATGACTACCACCGTCGATCAGCGTGTCAGCGAAATTCAGCAAGCCCTGCGCGAAGCCGGGATCGATGGCTGGCTCTTCTATGATTTCCGCGGGAGCGACCCCCTTGCCTATCGCATCCTCCAGCTCGATCCGAGCCTTCATGTGACAAGACGATGGTATTACTGGGTTCCGGCGCAGGGGGGGCCAGTCAAACTGCTGCATCGTATCGAGCCGCATGTGCTGGATTCATTGCCGGGGCGGGCTGACTGTTACGTGTCGTGGGAGCAACAACGGCAGATCCTTGGACGGCTGCTTGCCGGCGGCCTCCGTGTCGCGATGCAGTATTCCCCACTGAACGCAGTTCCCTATGTGTCGCGTGTAGATGCCGGCACGATCGAATTGATTAGAAGTTATAATGTGGAAGTGGTGAGTTCTGCGGATTTGATTCAGACATTTGAAGCGCGCTGGACCGACCGTCAACTGGAGTCCCATCAGTTTGCCACTGCGGCGCTTCGGCGCATCGTTGACGAAACATTCAGCCATGTTCATGAAGCGGTCACGCAAGGGCGGAACCTCACGGAATATGGAGTGCAGCAATTTATTCTGGCTCGTATCGGCGAGGCAGGGATGGTCACATCGAGTGCACCGATCGCTGCAGTCGACGCCCATAGTGCCGACCCCCATTATGGTCCGACAGAGACTGGGGCAGCCAAAGTCACCCGCGATGCCTTGCTCTTGATCGATCTCTGGGCCAAACGAGCAGAGGCAGGCTCGGTCTACGGCGATATCACCTGGACTTGTTATGTCGGCAAGACGGTGCCGGTCAAACATCGCGAGATCTTCGACTTGGTCCGGCAGGGGCGAGACGCGGCCCTGACTTTCGTAAAATCAGAAATTGCCTCAGGCCATCGCCCCTTCGGCTGGGAAGTCGACGACGCCTGCCGGCAGGTCATCCAACGTGGCGGCTATGGCGATCAATTCGTCCATCGCACTGGCCATTCGATCGGCGAAGAAGTTCATGGCAACGGCGCCAATATCGATGGGTTGGAGACACAGGACACCCGCCGTTTGATGCCGCGAACCTGCTTTTCGATTGAGCCGGGAATCTATCTGCCCGGTGAGTTTGGAATTAGGAGTGAACTGGATGTGTACCTCGCCGAGCGTGAAGCGCTGGTGTACGGGTTGCCGTTGCAGATGGAGATTGTCGCTCTTTTCTAGCGCTCTCCCCTTTCCTTGACAGTGCCTCCCGGTGGCCTATAAAGTTGACTCGACTCTCAATGAGGCAAGCGCGTAGCTCTTGCTGGGCCGTCTCCTACGGAAGAGGATTCACGCCATGTTCGGTACCATGGGGATTTCAGAACTCATCATTATCCTCGTTATTGTCCTCATCATATTCGGGGCGGGGAAACTTCCGCAAATCGGTGAAGGAGTCGGCAAAGCGCTCAGAGGGTTCAAGAAAGAAGTCAACGACATTCCCCCGCCGGATGCGGCACAGCCAGAAACAAATCAACCGGCGCCTATGCAGGCCCAATCAACGATCCAGGCAGCACCGGCGCCGGCGGTGACACCTGGCCAGGCCTCTGCTGCTCCGAAGTCAGGGACACCCTATATACCGGGGCCGGAGGCGACTCCCGGCACTACCGCCGCCTTGATGTATAAAATGGCGGCTCAGCCACAGCGAGTTCAGCCGGTGGGATCAACGGCAGGCCCGTCAGCCTCATCCCAATCGACGGGGCTGGGGCAGCAGCCTCCCACGATGGAGGAACGCGCGGCTGCTCCCACGCCGATGATGAAGGCGCAGTATCCACCACTTCCGGCAGGCGCCCAGACAAAACCAGTCGCAAAACGCCCGTCAGCCATTGTGAATAAGGATGCCGTGGCCCGTGTGCAGTCGCAACAGGCGGCGATGAAGGCGAAGGCCGCGCAGCAGGCCGGCATTTCCCCAGGAGATATGCAGAGTTTGGGAGAGGGACTGGGGGATGCATTGCGGACGTTCAAGCACGTGGTTGCCGATGTTCGCAGTTCAGTCGAACCTGAGATACGGACCATCCAAGCTGAGATGGATTCTGCCCAGAAGGAATTTCAGCAATCCATTGAAGCAGTCAAAGAACAGCCTGTCTTGCACGAAGAGCCCCCGAAACAAGCGTGAACCGGGGTGTGACGTCCTCTCGCACCATCTGGTATTCAATCCTCCTGTCACTCCTGTGGCTTGCCGGCTGTGTCCAGGATTCTCCCCCCTCGCTGAAGGAACGCACGATTTCACAATTGCTGGAGTCGCTCAAGGATGAGGCTCCAGAGGTGCGGCGGACTGCTGCAGAATCTCTGGGCAAGATCGGCGATCCACGAGCCGTGGACGCCATTCTCTCCCTTAGACAGGATCCAGCGGCCATAGTCCGCGAAGCATCGGTATTGGCAATGGGACGTTTAAAGCCCACAGCCACCGATGGGGTGGTGGCCCTGTTGACTCAGTCGCTGGAAGACCCTGCCGAATCGGTCCGGCATGCGGCGGTTGTAGCGATCGGCGAGATTGAGCCAGGTGTTCGATTGCTGCAGCCTGTCGTCGGGTTACTGCGCTCTCCGGATGTATTGATTAGGAGAGCGGCAGCGCAGGCGTTGATTCAAATCGATTCAAGTCAAGCGGTTTCTACGCTCATCGCAGCGGGGCGTGACTCCGATGCGGAGGTTCGGCAGGGAATTGTGGCGGCGGTAGCTGAATGGGGAGGCGCTTCGGCCTCTTCTTGGATTAGAGAGCGTTTAGCCGAAGACCCTTCGCCCGGGGTCCGTGCAGAAGCGGCCTATCGTCTGGGGTTGCTTAGCGGCCCTGATGCCAGGGCCGCGCTTGAGTCGACGATCGCGAAGGATCCGGACAGCGTTGTGCGCCGTTGGGCGAAACAGAGAAGTTAAACCGTCTCGCGCGAACGATTTAATGCATCGACAAGTTCTACCAGCTCTATACGGGCCTTTTCGTCGATATCGGTAAATCGGACTCCCATCCCAGGGAAGAGAAGATGGCGCTCGGGCTTATTGCGAGTCCAGGCGACCTTCGCTTTAGCCTTCAGACTTTCCCACGGACGGTCAGGCAGCGCAAACTCGATGGATAGCTCGGTCCCAGGCGCTAGAGGGGCGCTGCTTTCAATGAACAACCCTCCTGCGCCGATGCCGCCGGTTAAGCTATCGAACTGTTTGCCTTCCGGGGTCGTGTAGCGAACCTTCATGGCAAGCGGGGCTCTCGGATACGAGCGCGCATGGGCGAATCGCACGTCGTCATTATTGGCGCGAATCTGCTCAATGACGTCTTTCCACGATAGGGTGCCCAGCTGATCTCCATCGGGACCATAAAGCGTGACGACTTCCTGGTCGGCATTCATCTCGAGGATGTTGCCTTCATGTCCATCCGTTGTGATTACAGGAAATTTCATGGTCAGATCCTTGGAGGATTGCATGCGGCATGGTCCAGCGGCCAAGGCGTAGTCATTCGTAGGCTGCTAAAAAATCCGCCGACTTTTGGAGGATTGCGACTAGGCCTAGACAGAGAGAAAAGGGTTTGGTTGTCACTCAGCTCATTGCGCCTGTTGTAACTTTGCTGACAGCCATCGATGCGTTTTCATTTTCGCTAGGCTTGGGGTCCGACGGTCTGGATAGATTTTACCAGTTCCAGCACGCGGTTACGGATTTCTGGGTCAATCTCCGTAAAGCGCACCCCCATGCCGGGGCTAAAAGTATATTGGTCTGCTTTAGGACAGACCCATGCGACGAGGCCCTTTGCCGGTAACCATGTTGATGGATCTTCTGGCAGCGAAAATTCAAGGGCAAGCTTGGTGCCGACCGGGAGGGGGCTCAAACTTTCAATAAAGAGCCCGCCCCCACCGATACCACCAGCGCGACTTTCAAGCTGCTGGCCTTCTGGGGTTGTGTATTTGACATGGAAGATGAGCGTGACGCGCGGCTCATTTCTCGTTTCTCGGCTCGCTTGGGGTTTACGATAGGCCAGGATCTGATCGATGACGAAGTCCCAAGACAGATTACCCATGGGTTCGCCGTTAATCCCCAGAAGGGTGATCAACTCACGGTTTGCATCAAGATCCAGGGCTTTCCCCTTGTGGCGAAGGCTTGAAGACACGGGATATTTCACAGGACCTCCAGGTTCAATCCGTAGCGTAAGTATAGCGTAGCATTTCCTCCTGTCGAGGGAAAATGCAGAGTTATAAGATGTGTAAGGCTAGGAAGAAAGCAAGGACTGTTCCGAAAATGGCGGGCATGAATGCATTACCAGGCCAGGATGATCCTGACCTGGTAATGTTGGACAGAGGGTCTATAGGGCCACAAATGTCTAGTTTTACAATGGCCTAGGCTGTTTTCACGTCCTTGTCTTGTTCAAAGATTCGGATAGGAGCATGTTTACCAAGGATGGCATCCTCGGTGATGAGGACTTCCTTGATCTGTTTCTGGGATGGGGCATCATACATCACGTCCAGCATCACGTCCTCAAGAATCGCACGCAAGCCTCGAGCTCCGGTTTTCTGGAGGAATGCCTTCCGCGCAATTGCTCCAAGCGCACCCTCCGTGAACTTGAGCTTGACCTTTTCGAAGGAGAGCAATTTCTCATACTGCTTCGTCAGGGCGTTTTTCGGCTCGGTCAAGATCCGGATGAGGGCTCGTTCATCCAGCTCATCCAAAGTGGCAACGACCGGTAGCCGGCCGACGAACTCAGGAATCAAGCCATACTTGAGGAAGTCTTCGGGCTGAACTCTCGCGAATAGTTCGCCAAGCCGTATCTCACTCCGTCCGCGAACTTCGGCTCCGAACCCCATCGCTTTCCGGTTCAGGCGTTGTTCGATAATGTGTTCGAGCCCAACGAAGGCTCCGCCGCAGATGAACAGAATGTTGCTCGTATTGACTTGAATAAATTCTTGGTGGGGATGCTTACGCCCACCTTGAGGCGGCACATTAGCTACGGTTCCTTCGATGAGTTTCAGCAGCGCCTGCTGGACCCCTTCGCCAGAGACATCGCGGGTGATCGAGGGGCTGTCGCTCTTGCGGCTGATTTTGTCGATTTCATCGATGTAGACGATGCCCCGCTCGGCCCGTTCCACGTCGTAGTCCGCCGCCTGCAGAAGCTTGAGGATGATGTTTTCAACGTCTTCACCGACGTACCCTGCCTCAGTGAGCGTCGTCGCATCGGCTAGGGTAAAGGGGACGTCCAGGTACTTTGCGAGGGTCTGGGCCAACAGCGTTTTCCCTGTGCCTGTCGGCCCCAGCATGAGGATATTACCCTTCTGGAGCTGCACATCGTCGGTGTCTTTGTCCTTGGACGAGATTCGCTTGTAGTGGTTGTGGACTGCCACCGAAAGGATTTTCTTGGCCCGCTCCTGTCCCACGACATATTGGTCCAGGTGGTGTTTGATTTCCACCGGCTTCTTGAGCTTCGACGAAATCTCTTCTTTGGCTTCTTCCCAATCCTCGGCAATGATGTCGTTGCAGAGGTTCACGCATTCGTCGCAAATGTAGACGGTTGGCCCGGCAATCAATTTGCGGACTTCGTCGCGGCTCTTTCCACAGAACGAACAACGGAGATGTCGATCCATCTTATCCGGCTTCGCCATGCGCCCCCCTTTGTTACTTGTCCTTAGTCGCGTCTTTTCCTGCGTCGCCACTGACAGCCTTGAGAGTTTTCGGCGGTCTGGTGATGACTTCGTCGATGAGCCCATACCGCTTGGCTTCCTCTGCCGACATGAAGTAGTCCCGTTCGGTGTCCAGGGCTATCTTCTCCAAAGGTTGGCCAGTATGTTTGGCCATGATTTCATTAAGCCGTTCGCGGATTTTCAATATCTCTCTGGCATGAATGTCGATCTCAGTCGCTTGCCCTGAAAACCCGCCCATGGGCTGGTGAATCATGACTCTCGCGTTCGGAAGGGCGAATCGCTTGCCTTTAGTTCCGGCGGTAAGCAGGAAGGCTCCCATGCTGGCTGCCTGGCCCAGACAGATGGTATTGATCGGGGGTTTCACATATTGCATGGTGTCATAGATGCCCAATCCTGCCGTGACGCTTCCTCCAGGGGAATTGACGTAGAGATTGATGTCCTTTTCAGGATCTTCCGCTTCGAGGAACAAGAGCTGGGCAATAATCAGGTTGGCGAAAATATCGTCGATCGGCGCGCCGAGAAAGATGATACGGTCTTTGAGGAGCCGGGAGTAGATGTCGTAGGCGCGTTCGCCTCGGTTCGTCGTTTCGATAACAATGGGAACTAGCATGCACGTCGTTCCTTTCCTCTTGGCAGGGTGCCGAAAAAATCCGCCAGCGTCGTTCTCGCGTCGTCCAGATCCTCAACGCACCCTAGAGGGTACGCCTCCGGTCTTCATTCGCTGCGGCCTTGCTGGACGGCCTTTTTGAGCACCCTGCGTGATGTGCTCCTGTTATTTCAAACTGTCTGACCAATAGAAACTTCGGCCAGCTCGTACCGCTCGGCGCTATCCCTGAATCACCGCATTCCGGTAGACGAAATCAAGGGCTTTATCCACCAAAATCCTCGTGCGTAGCTCATCGATCGAGTCTTGTCCTCCGGCTTTGATCATCTTGACGAGGTCAGCCGCCGGCATCTTGAGTTCCGATGCCAGCCGCATGATTTCGTTATTGAAATCATCCTGCACCACCGTCAATCCTTCTTTTTCGGCGATCTCCTCCAGCACGAGGCTGAGCTTCACACGGCGCGCCGCTTCGTCCCGATTCTCCTGGCGAAGTTTTGTGAGGTCTTCTGCGCCTGGCGATTCTTTAGCGCCGCCTTTATGCTGCTGCTGTTGCTGCACCTGTTGGCGGATGATTGCTTCAAGCTCACGCTCTACCAGAGTTTCCGGGAGGTCGAAGTGATGAGTGTCTATCAGCCGTTTGATGATCGTGTCTTTATAGGTATCTTCGATTTCCCGTTTCAGCGCCTGCTCCATCCCTTCCCGGAGTTTGTCTTTGATTTCCTGGAGTGAGGTGTAGGGGCCGCAATCCTTCGCAAACTCATCATCCAAGGTGGGCAGTTTTTTTTCCTTAACGGATTTAATCGTCAGTGAAAATACAACGGTCTTCCCGGCGACGCGAGGATCGGGATGGCCGGCGGGATAGGGCTGGGAAATTTCCAGCACATCGCCCTCTTTTTTCCCCCCGACATGTGAATCGATTTCCAAACCCAAGACGGACGCATGCGAGCCGACTTTATGGAGTTGACCGTCCTTTTTCGCCCCTTCCAGGGGTGTTCCGTCGAGCGTGCCTTGCAGATCCAGGACGATATAGTCCCCATTGACGATGGAATGGCCTGCTGGGGTGGCTTCCAGGCGAGCCTGTTGTTCTCGCAAGACCTCAAGTCCTCGGTCAAGCTCTTCGTCGGTGACGGTGCGTTTGTCTGGTTTGAGTGAAATAGGACTCGGTGCTTTATAGTCCCTCAACTCGATTTTCGGCTTGATCTCGACGGTCGCGGTAAACGTAAACGGTTCGTTTTTCTTAATCTTGACTCGATCCAACGGGGGAATTTCAACGTGGACCGGCACAATTCCCGCTTGGCGGACTGCCTTGTCGTAGAAGTCCGGTACGAGGCTTCGGATCACGTCCTCTTCCACGGATTTGGCATAGCGTTTTTCCAGCAAGGCCAAAGGCACCTTGCCAGGACGAAATCCTGGGATATTGACCTGTCGGTTCAGATCGCCGTAAGCGCGGGTAAACCGTTGGGTGACCTCATCCGCCGGCACCTCGATCTTGAGGGCCCGTTTCATCGGTCCCAGTTCAGTCACTTCCATTTTCATAGTTGGCGCGAACCTTTTTCCTTGGGAGAAGCCTTGCGAGGGCTGCCGAGCCGTCGCAGGTCACTCGGTTGTGGTCTGGTGCGAGAGGGGGGACTTGAACCCCCACGGTTACCCACGAGATCCTAAGTCTCGCGCGTCTGCCAGTTCCGCCACTCTCGCAGGGTGGGGTCTGCTGGAGCCGACTCCAGAGGATAAAACTAACAAAAGAAAACTCACATTTATGAGTGTATTTTGTACCGTTGGATGTAGCCTACTGTCAACCTCTACTCTCGCGGGGTAGAACTATGTTCACTTCCGTGCACAGAGGATGGTTGGTGTTCATTCCCACCTGAATGTTTCATGAATGTCGTCGCGAAATCGCTGGAAGCCAGGCGAGGGGCCGGGGGCACGAGGCGAGCGGAACGAGATCCTTTCTGGTCACCGACCCGCGCCTTCCGGCTGAACATCCGTGGTTGCCGTAGAAACCTTCGTGCATGCAGCGGGCAAGGTAGCTGCGGCCTTTAATGGCGGTTATAATCAGCTCGCATACGTCATTCATTGGCAGCATATAGGTTAGGAGGTGCGCGATGCGCGTTGCGATACGGCTCTCAACACTCGCGTTCATGGTTGTGGCGCTGTCCACTCCTTCCTCTTGGGCCTACCGGGACCATTTCACATCGGAGCAGAAAGCGCTTTTGGATAACATTCAGACTGTCCGAATCGAGGCGATTGTGCTCACAGCCAAGGGTGCCGGTGACGCTGCTCCGATAGCAGAAGTTGTCGCCCGCCGGATCGGCGAATTGGGATATAGCGTGGTGGGCGAGGCGGGTAAGTCCCATGACGCGGTGATCAAAATAAAATGTGAACAACAGAAAACATGGGAAGGCACGACAGCCGCCGGCGGCGACGCCGATTTACCCGATGCTCCATCTCGGCTGTGGAAAGGCCCTGCCTGTCAGCTGACGTATCTTCTTGGTAACATGAAGGTGAAATGGCAGAAGGAGGTTCGGACCGAGTTTGAAGATGCGGGACAAGCCGCGCAATCGGCCAATGCAGGAGACCCTGGAGTTTATGCCATGGTCAAATTGAGGGAGGCGCTTGAGAAATACGAATTTCCCCTGCTACTGGCATCTGAATGGGGTCAGCCTGAGCGTCTATTGAAGTTGTTGGATGGATCCGACACGCCACAGGACAGAAAAATAAAAATACTTTCTCTCTTAGGCGAGATGCAGGCAGACGAGGCATTGCCGAAATTGAGAGAAGCGCTCAAGGACCGCGACCTCGCAAAGCAAGCGATTGGGGCAATGAGCAACCTCGGTAAAGAAGGCATACCGCTGCTCGTCGATATCATGAACACGTCGCCACAGCTTGAATTGCAGACGGCAGCGGCCAAGGGCTTAGGGCAATTGGGGGGGATGCATGGCGATGCATCCGTGGTTCTGCCGTTGCTCGCTAAACTAAAAGATGCGAAGACCGACTGGTCAGTGCTCACAGAAGTGGCCTGGGCGCTGGGCAAGATTCCGGATAAACGATCCATCGAGCCGCTCTACGATCTTGACAAGAAACTACAAGCCCTCCGCGATCCAGAGAACCTACAATTGAAAAAACTCAAAGAAGCGGTGTTCTGGGCGATCAAACAGTGCGATACGTGGGATCAGTTCAGCTGAAGAGGGACGACCAGGCTGCCCATCTCTCCTGTTGATTGACAATCATCAGTCGGGGACTTATCGTCCTCCAAGCCGGGCGAGAGCCGGTTTGGAGCTCACACGATGGACGGTTCCCCTCTTTCAGTTCCTCCCTCCCGTTCTCGCGATGCGTTGGAGCGGGTCACGCTCCAGACTGCGTCGAGCCTCGACCTTCAAACCGTTCTGACCACCATCACGCAAGGACTTGTCGACGAACTTGACGCAGCCTTCGCCCGTATCTGGCTCTTGGGGCCAGGCGATCTGTGCGCCGACTGTTATAAAGCCGCCGACTGTACCAATCGCGCACGCTGCCTGCACCTTGAGGCGAGTGCCGGGCTCTATGCCAATCTCAACGGGGAATATCGACGCATCCCGCTGGGGGCATTGAAGATCGGCAAGATTGCGCAAGGATCAGGGGCCATGTTTACAAACGACATACTGGCCGACGACCGGCTCCCAAATAAACAGTGGATGAAAGACAACGGGCTCCGCTCTTTTGCCGGCCATCCGCTGAAGTTTCGTTGGGAGCTGCTCGGCGTCATCGCGATGTTCGGGCGACGGCCGCTGAGCGACGAGGAGTTCGAGCGATTGGCGGTCTTTGCCAATCAAGCAGCGATTGCGATCAAGAACGCCCAACTCTACACAGAGGTCGAACAGCTCAAGAATCGATTGCAGGCGGAAAATCTCTACCTGCAGGAAGAGATCAGGCTTGAACACAATTTCGAGGAGATCGTCGGTGAGAGTCAAAGCATCAAAGCTGTTCTCCGACTCGTCGAACAGGTGGCGCCTACGGATTCGACGGTCCTCATTTGTGGGGACACCGGGACAGGCAAGGAGCTGATTGCCAGGGCGATTCATCACTTGAGCCCGCGCAGGGTTCGCCCGCTTGTGAAGGTCAACTGCGGGGCGATCCCGGCAAATCTGGTCGAGAGCGAACTCTTCGGACATGAGAAGGGATCGTTTACCGGCGCGCTGCAGCGCCGCATCGGACGATTTGAGTTGGCAGACGGTGGCACGATTTTTCTGGATGAAGTCGGCGAGTTGCCGCTGGATGCGCAGGTCAAGCTTCTACGTGTGTTACAGGAGCGGGAAGTCGAACGAGTCGGCAGCGGCCATTCCACCAAAGTCGACGTACGGGTCATTACTGCAACCAATCGCGATCTTCACGCAGCGGTAAAGGCAGGCTCCTTCCGGGCCGATCTCCTCTACCGGCTAAATGTATTCCCAATCGAGGTGCCGTCCCTGTCCGCTCGTGCGTCGGATATTCCGCTCCTGGTCGATCGATTTGTCACTAAGTTCTCAAGCAAGATCGGCAAGAAGATCGACGGGGTGTCTCACGCAACCATGGATCGCCTGATGAAGTATGCCTGGCCCGGTAACATTCGGGAGCTGGAAAATGTCATCGAACGGGCCACGATCCTCGCAAAAGGATCGATGCTTCAGATCGACGACGTGATGCTTCAGGGGAACTCAGCTCCACTCACGCCGGGGCCGATCTCCGATTCCCTGGAAGAGGTCGAACGAGGCCACATCCTCCGCATCCTCCAAGATATGAGTTGGGTCATCGAAGGAAAGCAGGGCGCCGCTGCCAGGCTGGGCCTCCATCCCAACACGCTGCGGTCACGTATGCAGAAGCTGGGCATCAAGAAACCTCGCCCCATGGCATAGCAGCGAATCTAGCGTTCCGCTCCCACGATATATCGTAGCTCCACGACATCTCGTAGAGACATCTCTCTTTCCTTCTACTTCATCTAGCCGCGAATAGCACGACAACTCCTTGTCTCGCCTACAGTTTATCTCCCGTCACTGATCGCCGTGGCACATGGCACCGGCCTTGCCATAGTGAACAAGTGCCATGACTGGTACGAAGCAGTCAGCAGAGCTCATTAGATACCCACAATGTTGTGGAAATCTTTTCATCCAAGGAGGACCCATGAAAACTGCCGTCATTATCATGTCCGATCCAAAGAGTGGTTCAGAGGAAGCGCTCGGGCGAGTTTTTAACGCGCTGGCGCTTGCGTCTGAATGTAAGCAGAAGGGCGATGAAGTCGCCGTCGTCTTCAATGGGACCGGGACTCGTTGGCCGGCTGAGCTGACCAAGCTCTCGCATCCGGCGAATGGCCTCTACAATTCGGTTCGCGATGTCGTGCAAGGCGCTTCCTGCGGCTGTGCGGAGGTCTTCGGGGCGACCGAAAGTGTCAAGGCCTGCGGGGTGCCGGTGGTGAAAGACCATGCCCTGGCTGGAACCGCTGGGCTCTTGAGCCTTCGACGTTACGTGGCAGAGGGATGGCAGACGGTTGTGTTTTAAGTCGAACCTCACCGGCTGTCAGGCCGACCGCCGGTGAACTGGAGAAAACGATGGCGACGAAATACCTCGATCTGACATTTACAGAATCAGTACGCCGTGCACAGACACAGTACTACGGAAGGGCGGGTCATATCGCAGGCGCTCCCGAACGAGATCCACTGGGCGAGGCAGAGGCTGAGTTTATTGCCGCTCGTGACAGCTTCTATCTGGGTTCAGTCAGCGAAAGCGGATGGCCCTACATTCAGCATCGCGGTGGGCCATCGGGATTTTTGCGAGTGATCAACGAGACGACCCTGGCCTTCGCGGACTACAAAGGGAACCGACAGCTGCTCACGACCGGCAATGTCTCAGTGAACGATCATGTATCGCTGTTTCTCATGGACTACCAGAACCGAGCGCGCTTGAAGATTCTTGGTCATGCCCGCGTCGAGGATGCCCGGGCTCATCCAGAACTCGTTGGGCAGCTCACCGATCCAAAGATGCAGGCGGCGGTGGAGCGGCTGGTCTTTATAGACGTCATCTCATTCGATTGGAACTGCCCGAAGTACATCACACCACGGTACTCGGCAGAAGAGGTGGAAGAGTATGTGGGGCCGTTGAAGAAGCGGATTGCCGAGCTTGAAGCCCAGCTGTCTACGGTGAAATCGTGATGGCCTTTTCACAGAAGGCCGTCCCTCTATCGAAGGAGTTCAATCCATGAAGGTCGGACAGATATGGCGATACCCGGTCAAGTCGATGGCCGGTGAACAACTGGAGCGGGCGCGTATCGGGCCGCTCGGCATCGAGGGGGATCGCGTTGTGCACGTGGAGGACGGAGACGGGCATGTGATCACGTCAAGAACACACCATCGGCTGCTCGGTCACCATGCCAGGCTCAATGAGTCAGGCGAGCCCGTGGTTGACGGCCTGTTGTGGCGTGACCCCAAAGTTCGTACAGATGTTGAGGACATCGTGGGGCCTGGCGCCAGCCTCGTTCGCGATGACTCCAGCGATCGCTTTGATGTGCTGCCGTTGCTAGTGGCGACGGATGGAGCGATTGCGGAATTTGGGCGTGATGGCCGGCGCCTCAGACCGAATCTGGTTATCAGCGGGGTCGAGGGGCTGGCTGAACGCACATGGCCAGGGCAATGTTTGCACATCGGAGACGTCGTCATCGGAATACAGGACCTCCGAGGGCGCTGCATCATGACGACGTTCGATCCCGACAGCCTGAAACAAGATCGTCAGGTACTCACAGACATTGTACGGAAATTCGGCGGCACGCTCGCCTTGAATTGTTATGTGATCCGGGCCGGAGACATTCAAGTCGGCGACACGGTCGAGCTGGCCAGGCACCATGAATGCGAAGCCGCTCGCGCGTAAAGATATGAACGTACGAATGACAATACGGTTTCTCACACAACCAGCTCAATGAGTTTGGGGCAGCTGACAGCAGACGGGTTCAGTATCAACACTTTTTAACGCCGCAAGGCATAGAGGGAGGAATCATCATGGGCAACCCGGTGAGCGAAACATTGCAGGAAATGTTGGGCATTCTGAAGAAGGGGCAAATGACCGAAGGTCAGAAGATCTACTTTGCGGATTCGGTCGTTACACAGGAAGGCAATCAGCCGCCCATCGTGGGCAAACAAGCCTCCATTGATAGACTGGACACATTCAGAGAGACGATTGGAGTGGCGGCGTTCATCAGCTATGCAATCGATGCTGTGGCCGTCGCGGGGAACACCAGTTTCTATGACGCGGTGCTGACGTTGAAATTGAAGAATGGGGAAACCATCAGCCTTGAACAGGTCGTCAAGACTGACTGGCAGGACGGCAAAATCGTCAAAGAACGCTACTACCACGGCTAATCACGCGTGATGTTACGTCGGAGCGGATGGCCAATGCCATTCGCTCCCACATTGATTCTCAAATCTGCAGCAAGAGCGATCAATCATACGGAGTTGAAAACCATGAAGATCCAGGGGCGATCACATCGATATCCGCAGGCGAAGCTGGGCCGACGAATTGTGTCACTTCTGTTGTTGGGTCTGGTACTACTGACCATGGAGATTTCGGTGTTCGGGCAAACGATGGAACAGTCGAATCCGACTCGCGTGACGTACCACACCGTCAAAGTTGATGGCGTGGACATGTTCTATCGCGAGGCAGGGCCAAGGGACGCTCCCGTTCTTCTGCTGCTTCACGGCTTCCCGACATCGTCGCACATGTTCCGAAATCTCATCCCGCAATTGGCCGACAAGTACCATGTTATTGCGCCTGACTACCCAGGCTTTGGCCAAAGTGGGATGCCAGACCGGTCGAAGTTTGCGTACACCTTCGAGAACTATGCCCAGGTGGTGGACAAGCTGATTCGACAGCTTGGCGTGAGCCGCTATGCCCTGTATGTGATGGATTATGGAGCACCCGTCGGCTTTCGTTTGGCATCGAAGAATCCAGAGCGAGTGACCGCGCTGATCGTGCAGAACGGCAATGCCTATCACGAAGGCCTCGAGCAGTTTTGGGATCCCATTAAGGCCTATTGGGGAACAGGGGGATCAACCGAACGTGAAGCGATCCGGTGGCTTACCTCTCTTGCAGCGACGAAGTGGCAGTATACGAACGGCGTGAAGGACGCGTCGCTGGTGAGCCCCGATACATGGACGATGGACCAAACGTTCCTCGACCGGCCGGGTAACGCGGAGATTCAGCTCGACCTGTTCTATGACTATCGCACGAACATCCCGCTGTACCCCCAGTGGCAAACCTACTTCCGCGAGCATAAGCCGGCGACGCTGGTCGTATGGGGGAAGAACGATGCCATCTTCGTTGCAGCCGGGGCCGCCCCCTACAAACGCGACATTCCAAATGCAGAGGTACACCTGTTCGATACCGGCCACTTCGCCCTGGAGACGCACGGCCACGAGATCGCGAAGCTGATTCGCGAATTCCTCGGCCGCAATCTGAAGTCTGGCGGCCAAGGCTGACCAGGCTACGAACGCCTCTTGTGCCGGCCTGCCTGCAAGGGGAAGATGGAAGAGTGACGGTTGCTCGATGTACGCAGTGAAGTCATGTTCTGACGCCCGCGTATTTGAGAATAACTGAAGGAGGTCATCATCGTGAATACTCTCGAACAGCCTAGGCCTCCATGTCCCCCATTCGATGCTGAATCCGCGGCCCAGAAGGTCCGAATGGCCGAGGACGTATGGAATACTCGAGATCCTCACAGGGTTTCGCTTGCCTACACACCTGACAGCCTGTGGAGAAACCGTTCGGAATTCCTGGCCGGACGGGAAGCCATCGTTCAGTTCTTAACTCGCAAGTGGAACAAAGAGTTGGATTACCGCCTCATCAAAGAACTGTGGGCCTGGCACGGTAACCGGATCGCCGTTCGATTTGCGTATGAGTGGCACGATGATTCAGGAAACTGGTTTCGGTCATATGGGAACGAGAATTGGGGATTCGACGACAATGGCCTCATGCGCCGACGTATCGCGAGCATCAATGACGCCCCAATTTCAGAGAAGGATCGAAAGTATTTCTGGCCCATTGGTCGCCGGCCCGACAATCACCCTGGGCTGTCTGAGCTTGACCTATAGAATCCCGCCTAATCGAGGAGAAAATGAAGACATTTTGAATTTTCAGAGGTCAAACTACTGGGGCCGTAGGTTGACCCTGCCTTACATGTTCGGATGGGATCGGTCAATGATCGTGACGCGAGACAGGCGGATGGGCGAGACGACCAAACGAAAGTCGTTCAATTCATAATGCTTTTCTTCGGAGGAGTGGCCGAGGCTGCCTTTTGCTGTGCGCATTAATGACCCTTAATGACCCTTCCAAGCTTGCTTGTTTCTCTTTCTTGGAAGGGCACCCATGTTGGTCTACGTGTGGCCGTCGAACGAGGCCCTTCTCGGGGCGCGTGTTCCGGGAGCACAGAAACGATGTGGGTGTGCTTGCGTCCCCTTCATCATGCGCGTTCTGCGAGCAAGAAGGGCACCTGGGCATTTCCAACTCTTCCTTCTAAGCTTGCTCGTTATCTTTCGAGGAGAGTGGCTGCTATCTGTAAGATGCCATGAGAGGAGAGGGCGGCGCATCATGGATGCGTCGCCCTGGTTCGCTCAGGAGAGCTGAGCCATAGCACCGATGGTCACAAGTACGAATAGTGTTGTGTCCATGACGGTTGCTAGGATTACGCTCATGGTGAGCTCTTTCTTATGACGGCNNGGAGTGGTGAACCACTGCCCCCGCCCCAACTAAATTTGGTGAACCGTGCGTCTTACTTCGTGACGCGAACCTCGACACGGCGGTTCTTTGCCCGGCCCGACGCGGTCGTGTTCGGTTCAACCGGCTTGGTATCTGCATAACCATGCGTTATCGCGGAGCCAAGACCACCTTCGGCCAGTGCCTTCGCTGCATTTGCCGAACGGGATTCAGAAAGTTCCTTGTTCGAGGGGAATTTCTTCTTCAGTGCACCCTGGATTGCCACGTTGTCAGTATGCCCATCTACCGCCACCTTGTACTCCGGGAAGTCCTTCAAGACCTCACCAACTCGCTTCAGTGCATCGGCGCCTGCCGGTTTCAGTTCATCTTGGCCGGATCCGAACAGATAGCCGGAGGCCAGGTTAATCAACAACCGCTCGTTGTTGAGATCGACCGTAATGTCGCCCTTCTCGATCTGAGGCCGAAGTGCCCGTATCAATCCACGCTGAGCTTCTTTCAGTTTAGCCATCTCTGCTGAGAGTTCACCGCGCAGACCTGCGAGTTCCTTGTCTCGATCGGCCAGCTGTCTCTCGAGTTCGGCAATCCGTTGCTTGCATGCGGCAAGTTCGGCAGCCAGCTTGTCTTTGTCTCCTGCTCCGGCCTGGAGGCTGGCGGCCAGTGCTTGTGACGCTGCGAGCTGCCGTTCCAGATCGCTTGCCCGTTGTTGTGATTGGTTGAGGTCGCCCTGAGTTGAGGAGAGCTGGCTTGCGAGTTTGGCGGAGTCGCCGGCACCGGAACGAAGAGAGGCAATCTCCCGATCGCGGTCGGCGAGCCGCCGTTCCAGATCGCTCACGCGGCTGCTGAGCGCGCTGTTCTGTTTCCTTGCTGCGGCCAGTTCGTCGGCTAACCGTTGACGATCTTTTTCGAGAGCCGCGAGATCGGCGCCGACATCTTTCAGCGCATTATCAGGATTGCAACGGACGTCAGACCAAGCAGTCCATTGGTGACTGGAATTACAAATAGGGCTCTTATCCCAGCTCGCACAGCCTGCCAAAGCGGCTAAGCCTGTTACTAAGATGGTGGTTTTCAATGCCTGCTTCATGATTATCCCTTTCTATATCGCGCGGGTGATCTATCCTGCGAATCTTCCCACTCCCGCATTGTGGGACATCTCTGAGAAACGGTAGCGCTTAGTGGCGGCCTTTCAGAACATCCCGGATTTCCATCAATAATTTTTCTTCGTTGGTCGGCCCCGGCGGTGGCGGCAGAGGGGCCGCAGGCGCTTCTCTCTTGAACCGATTCATCTGCTTGACCAACATGAAGATCACGAACGCAATAATAATGAAGTCGAACACGGTTTGCAGAAACACCCCGTAGTTGAGCGTCGGGGCTCCCGCGGCTTTTGCGGCTACGAGCGATGGCTGAGAGGCGCCGGAGAGGGTAAGAAACAGGCCTGTGAAGTCGACGCCTCCCAAGAGCAGGCCGATCGGCGGCATCATCACGTCGCTGACCAGAGAAGAGACGATTTTCCCGAACGCTCCACCGATAATGACACCGATCGCCATGTCGAGCACGTTGCCCTTCATGGCGAACTCTTTAAACTCTTTCAGCATAGGCCCTCCTCCTTGTTTATCTAGCCCGATCACCCGCAGGCGTCCCGACATTCTGCCGTCAAAGGACAGTCGCATTGGAACTGATTCGAGATGTGTATGTACTAAACGCTATTCGCGATCTGTTCAAATTTGCTCACTAGTGCTCTTTCTCGCGAGGATTGGCGTGTACAGCATTTGGTCCTGTCGTGACTACCGTTTCCTGGTCGTATCGAAGCCGTATCCAAGGGTCCAGAGGTACAAGTTGTCCGTATCCCCGGTGCCGATCGCCGGATTTTTGTTATAGCGCGTGGTTACCTGGAAGCCGCTCACAAATCCGTCCCATATCTTAAACCGGACACCATTATCCATCGTGAGGAAGAAGTCCGATGAATTTTGGAGGGAGGGGAAGATTTCGTTGTAATGGTACAGTGTGATGCGGTCGTCCAAGAGTGGCCAGTTCCACTTCATGGACACGCGTGCGCGAAGACTCGACTTGTCGTCTGCCGTGCGGAAGTCTTCATTGAAGTAGGAGACGCCGGCTTCCGAGTAGAACGTCATATCTTTGAGGATGCCTGAGAAGTCTCCCCGCTCGATGAATTGATAGCCAGGTCCGGTGGAGAGGGCGGTTCGCATCTTCAGGTCTTGGAACCGATCGTTTTCGAAGTAGGAAGAGGCAAACCAGTAGAACCGTTTGGTCAGAAAGAAGTCGAGTTTGATTGTCCCGCGCGCGTTGCGAGCCACCAGGGTATTGGAGTTGTCGCCGTAGATATAGCGACCGTTGATTGACAGGCGGAGCTGCTCACTTCGAGCTACGAAGTCTCCAAGCAAGCTGGCATTTTTCAAGTGGCTGTTTCCGGTCGTTTGGGAGTAGCCGCCGGTTAAACTGCCTGAGTAGATGACCGGGGGTTGAATGACGGGATTCATGGAGGTCACAGAGCCCATCGGGACTTCCATCATGCCTTTCAAGGGTTCCGCCTGCACGTTCAACGTCCCATTTGGTCCTGCTGTGGCGGTCCCCATAATCACGGACCCCTCCTTCAGATGGAAGGGGATCGGGTGACTCACAGACAACTTGGCCACGTCGTTCCAGTTCACTTTGAGCAAGTTGTCGGGGCTGGCAGGCGTCTTGATTTGCAACACGCCGCCGGCCATTTCAATGACTTCTCCGTAAATGATGCTGCCGTCTTTCAACGTCACGACGTCGGGGACGGTCGGTATGGTAGGTGCAGCTGGAGGGACATCTTGCGCATGGGCTTCCGAGGCAGCCAAACTTACCCCCATCAAATACCCAACCATAACTATGGCGAACCCACAGAGAACCTTTTTCATTGAACGCTCCGTATCAGATGAGTGCATGCCCATGAAGCCATCTTCAAATTATGACGGGCTAAAAGTCATAGGGCCGTATGGCCCTAATGAAAATTCGCATAGACATAGCTGAATTTATTATGCGGGTGCAAGCATAAACTCTACGATCCATGCGGGTGCGAGCGGCATGAACATCGCATATGGGTCTCTAGCCCGCATTATTCATGACAGTTCGTCGTGAAATCGCGCAGTCGCGTCGCGAGACGGGCACGCGGAGCCGTGAGAGCCCGAGGCGTAATTAAACAGAACGTCGAGGGAGCGAACGGCGAGCCTGCCCGCAGAAGGCTTGTCGTAGCAGCGAATCCGCGATTGCAACAGAAGTGCTCATGAATAATACGGGCTAGTGGCAGGAAGTAAGCCTGCGCCATTCCGGCTGGCCGACCGCATGCTCCTTGTTCCCGCGCGCAGAGCTTGGAGGCCATGGTCGGTTCGACCGTTTTCACCACCAGTGTTTTTTCATTCATCTCGGTCACCGAGCCTGCGTAGGAATGGTCGTATGCGCACAACTCAAAACTTCGGCACCATGCCTTTTAACGTGTCACCATCTTTTTTCAGCTTGTCTACTCCTCCCGGAATTCCCCCACCCTGTGGTGACAGACTGGTCAGTTGATCCTTGACCTGCTTGATCGTCCCCATATTCTTCTGAAGGTCGTCGACATTCTTCTGCATCTCCACCAACGCAGTACCGAGCTGGCTCACCGACGTCGAGAGCCCAAACATTCCTTGGGCGGAGGCATAGTGCAGCGACAGGCTCCCCAGGCCGAATCCCAATAAGAATGCTGTGACGGTCATAATGGATGTACGAGAACGCTCCTTCATAGTTCCCTCCCTCACTGTTAAGTGAACTCACGGTAGTGGGTCGATTTGACGCGGCACCGTAGCATCTTCGCCAAACAGAAGGTGTTCAGTATTGACCATCTTTCAATTGAGCCTGTGAGCCATAAAATCCACTAATACACATGCGGGGATATTGCCGACCTCAAATGGACCCACTACCAGGCTCATTGATGCACAAGAAACGCTCGACACATCACTCCTTGTCGGTTGCGTCTATTTGGCCTGCTGCAATCGGATCTTCAATAAAGCAAAGGCAATGCCGTCGACATGGATGGGCCCATTTCATTGATAATACGTAGAGGGGGAGGGTTTGGTAGATGTGTGCGATACAGGCAGTGCGATGTATTGTTGTGGCTGAATTGGGGTTGAGCAGACTATTCCGCCACAGAAAGGTGGAGAAAGAATCGAAACGAGTTCGAATACAACACGCCATCTTCCCTGATGTCTTGGCAGAGCAAGCAAAGCATCGGCGAGGGGCAATGCCATGGCAAAGAGCGCTGGCAGTCACCTGTAATCCCAAAATGATAATGTCCGCTTTCACCACGATAGAAATGTCCTCTTCGTTGCG
>CXWL01001204.1_pt1 | contig 24704 bp, 25 predicted proteins | sample 590931 | NCBI WGS metagenome assembly CXWL01 (sample SAMEA3498368, study PRJEB10139) | groundwater metagenome | biome: water well; material: biofilm material | place: Germany | collected 2015-04-27
TTCGTGATCGTCACGGTCTATGCCGTGCGCGCATCCGCCATCCATGTGGCGCAAGCCGTGGATGAAATGATGAAGAAATTCAAAGGTGATGTTGACAGCGGTGAGCTGGTGACGCGCGAAAAAAGCGCAAACCGCCTGCTTTCACAGGCGGTCTATGCAAGGTGGTCTGCCAAATAAAAAATCTCCGAGGCTCAACACCTCGGAGATTTTTTATCCACTGCTATCCGCTGCTGCTGCTACTTGTACTGCTGGCGCTTCCCCCGCCACTGCTCTTGCTGCTGCTCGTGCTTGTAGCAGGCGATGTTATTTTCTTCAACAGGTCATACCAGAAGGATGATCCCTGTGAGACAGCCGCGGCTGTCAGGCTTAGCCCAACTACTTTCAATAGGACGAACAAAGCCCAGTCCCCGGCATTGGCGCCAGCCGCAGGGCGTTCCGTTTGCCACCAACCGATCTTAATGGATAGGTCTCCAAGTTCCTTAAAAAGTTCATCCAGGCTTGCTTCTGTGCCTTCCCGCGCCACAACCATCTCCGCCTTGGCGGCAGCGATGGCGCGCAACTCTGCATTATTCCACAAGGCTCTGGCAAGCTGAATGCTGTCTGTACCAAACAGCAGGGTCACCGCCACAGAAAGCATGATCACAAAACTGCGGGCATTCGCACGGAAAGTAGCTGCCGCCTGCTCAAGGATGCCTGAAAAATAAGTCGTTGTACGAGAACGCAAATCCTCGATTTTAGTAACACCCTGCGTAATCCAACTGATCATTGCCATTTTTCCATCAGAATCGGGCAGCTTATCGATAATTTCAGCCAATTGAGCAAGGCTTAATTGCTTGTTGTCCTTCTCCGCTGTCAGCCCGATCATATCAAAGTATGCATCCACGAGAGTTGCCACCGGTACTTTCTCGATCATTTTTGGCTCGGTAGCAGACTTGAACAGACTCAGGAAGCTCTTATAACGAATGGGGCGCTGGGCTTCCAATTGAGGAAGTTTAAGCAGATCATCCACCTTTTTATCTCCAACGAGGGCGATCAGGTAGCGTTTCAAAGCCACACCGCGCGTTTCCAATGCCTCGTTGATCCACTGCGTCACCAACGAGACTATCGACCCCAGAATGTAATATACCAATATAAGGCCAATTGCAACTTCAAGAACCTGTGGAATAGTCATAAGTTTCTCCTGTATCGATGTTAATTGTGCTGATCGTATAATCCGCTTAATGCGCGGAGTTTTCCAACTCTTCCAGCCAATCCAACGGCCTGCCCCAGCGCTTGCGTTCATTCACTGCGGGTTGATCCTTCTTTGGCCTGTCCCATTTTGGGCCAGGCGGGCCAGACTCTTCCTTCAACATACTTTTTACACCCCACAATCCCTTATATTGTACCCATTCCGGTTCAGGATTCAAGAGCGCCCGCCTCCACTCCTTAACCTTTGGGCGGGTTGTCTTACGGTCAGACATGACACGCTTCAAGTAGCTGCTGGATTTAACAACACCCTCGCGCAAGTTATCCCCTTGCATTCCAAGGCGAAAACCATCCCCCGAAGCAAGCTCCATGGGCAGGCTCACAACATAATGATCGGCCTCATCGCGCATATAAATGAACGCATCCTCTGCAAAGAAGTGAGTGCGTTGAGCCTGCAATTCCTTTATAGCGATCTGCCTTGCCTTTTGACTCGGGTTGATCAGCATAAAAATATAATGGATCCAGCCGTCCAGCCTGAAAAGGATGCGCTGCAAACGGCCTGGCTTATACATGCTCGGCGAACGGATCACCTCGGGCTTGCTGTAATTTGCATGAGACCCCAAGGCAACGTAGACAACAGGATGCATCGTCTCATTCCCCAGTTTATCCAGAGCTTTACTCGTTGTCTCCCATTTTTCAATATTCCCCGCTCCATGCTGCGAAAATAAAACAGCATACGGGGCGTCATTCTTTAAATAGACCGCCGTCATCTCCCAATCCCCTTCGTGATGATTCATCCCATTGGCCGCAAGACGCCAGTCATTGAAGGCATAGAAAAAATGATATTGCAGGATCGTCCATTGATTGTTTGCCTTATCCGTCTCATGCAAAACACGGCCATAATAGACCGGCTGCTGATCTTTCTCGAGGATCTTTGCATATTGATGATACGCATCCTGGGCAATTCTCTCCGTGGCTTGTGAGAGCATATCCATGACAAGGCCCGGTCCTTCAGGGATAATATGGTCCAGAATGAACTTCATGGTGCGAACAGACATGTAAAACAGAATCAGGAGGTACATGGGCAGCAACACCAAATATTCCACTGCAATACCGATTGTACGATTTGGATGAAGAAAAAACAAGATCGGCGCAATTTCCAGCGCAATAAAAAAGAAGGCAGCCACAGCGGCAGGGATGATCCGCAGCCGGATCGGAGATGCAACCATAAAAATGACAAGCGCCGCGGTCAGGGAAACAGCCAGCGCAATTTCCACACCCATCAATCCAGCAAACCACCCCAAAGCGCCGATGCCCAAAGCAGACGCACCCCCCCACCATATCCATGCATCCGAGTCGCCGAGCGGGTTATTTACAAATCGCAAATAAAACTGTTCGCTTTTCAATTCCCCCATATGATCCACAAGCGACTCATTCAAATGGGAGATCGTCTCCACCGCTCCCTTTGGCCCGCTCGGAAACAATTTGCACATTTCCAAATACGGCTCCACCGCCATCGGGAAAAAACGCTCGCTCTTCGCAAAGCGTAAAACGGGTTCATATTTTTCGAGCAATTCGAGATCGTTCATGCTGCCTCGTCATGGTATAACCGCCGTTATGAACATTCAACATCTAAAGCAATCTTTTGCATTCCATTTTAACTCCGAATCCAAAATTATCGTCCGCGCGCCGGGGCGGGTTAACTTGATTGGCGAACACACCGACTACAACGACGGCTTTGTCCTGCCCATGGCAATCGACCGCACCGTCTGGCTTGCGCTTCGTCCGCGGGATGATGGACGGTTGCGCATCCATTCATTGGATATGCAGCCCGCGCCTCCTCCTTCGACTGGCGCTCAGGACAACCCGACGCCTGATTCTGTTTTCGAATTACATTCCCTCACGAAAGGCAGGGGCTGGCTCGAATATCCCAAAGGGGTCGCATATCATTTAATGAAGGCGGGCTATGAATTGAACGGCTTTGACGCCGTGATAACAGGCGATATCCCTCGCGGGGCAGGCTTAGCCTCCTCCGCCGCTGTGGAATTGGCATTCGCCCGCGCATTCGCGGCAGTCTCTGGGTTTGAGTGGGATGCGCCAAGAATGGCACAGATCGCGCAAAAAGCCGAGAACGAATGGGTCGGCGTCCACTGCGGAATAATGGATCAAATGTCAGGCGCGGCAAGCAAGGAAGGCCACGCTTTATTTTTGGATTGCCGCTCGCTGGAAATTCAGCACGTGCCCCTGCCAAAGAGTATCTCCATCGTAGTCCTCGATACGTCCACAAGGCGCGGGCTGGTGAACTCAGCCTACAACGAAAGGCGCACTCAATGCGAAGAAGCGGCGCGTTGGTTTGGAGTGAAAGCGCTGCGTGATGTAAGTGTAAGTGAATTTACAAGAAAGAGGAAAGAGGAAAGAGGATGGAGTGAGATTGTGTTAAGACGAGCCAGGCATATTGTCACCGAAAATGCGCGGGTTCTCGAAGCAATTGAGTTAATGAAGGCTGGAAATGTAAAAAGGCTTGGAGAGTTGTTCAATGCCAGCCATGACAGCCTGCGGGATGATTTTGAAGTGACGAACAGTGCGCTCAACATCATGGTCGAATGTGCGCGTGAGCAAAGCAGTTGTTACGGTGCGCGCATGACGGGCGCAGGCTTCGGCGGCTGCGCTGTGGCGTTGGTGAAAGAGGAAAATGCCGCAGGGTTTGTCCATGCTGTTTCAGCGGTATACAGGCAAAGGGCGGGGTTGGAGGCGGCGGTTTACGTCTGCAAAGCAAGCGAGGGAGCAAGCCTCATGCTGGGATAAAAAATTGGACACATGGCTGTGTCCAATTTTTTATTAGGTGTATGCCATCTGTTCCACTTCAACGGGGCGCTTGCGCTGTTGGCGTTTGATGATCTTTTCAGCAGCTTTGATGGTCTGGCGTTTCTGGCCCGAGCGGATGATCAGCTTCATGAATTTGTTGTGATTGATATTCTTATCATTCATGAGCGAAAAATCTGCAGAGCCTGGCTCGTGCGGCGGATAGAAGATGCCGCAGTTGGGGTTGATCTCCAGCATGTAGATTTCGCCGTTTGCGTCCATGCGGTAATCACAGCGGGCGTATCCGTTGCCGCCCAGTTCGTTGAAGACGCGCAGGGTCTGCTCACGAAGAATCTTTTCGATCTTCGGGTCTGTGACCGCAGCCACAGACATTTTTTCGTATTCGACCCATTTCATTTCATAGTGTTTGAAGGATTCGCCCTGGGGAAAGATGAATTCAACAGGTTTGACGGTAATGGGCTTGTCGATATTATCAGGGTCTTCTGCGATCAGGCAGGTGAACTCGCGGCCTTCGATAAATTCTTCGATCAGGGCGCGGCCAAACTCCTCGACATCGACTGCAATTTGTTCGCGGAGTTGTTCGATGTTTTCCACGCGGGATTTGCGGCGAATGCCAACGCTGGCGTATCCGTGCGGCGGTTTGACCAGCATGGGGAATTTCAAACGCTTCGCAACCTTTTCAGCATCCTCTGCGCGATTGACGAAAACCCAATTGGGCGTGGGAACCGAAACGCGCCTTGCGGCATTTTTCATTTCATCGCGTGTGGGGTCGAAGAATTTCGAATCTGCGCCTGTGAATGCAGCATTATATTTTTCGAGCGCATGAACAAGGGCAATTCCAGACAGCGCGTCATCGGGTGTGCCGTCGCACAAATTGATAAAGACCTCCACGCCTTCGTCCATTAATGCCTTGATCTGTTTTTCGACATTCGACGGTTCGACATGATGCTGCTTCCAGCGATACCCCTTCATGTATGCCGATGGGTCATACGGAATATCGTCAGCGTCTGGCGTGCTTGCTAATACGCAAATGTACATGATTTTTCCTTTGTTGTCTTTCTGTTATGCTTTTATTTTTCGATTCGATGTCAACGAATCATGTTTTGTGTGTTTATATTTTTCATTCGACCTATACCGATGAATCATTAATCATTATGATGTGTTTATTTTATACAACTATTGATTTATGTAAAGGTTTTTGGGCATACAATTATCTTAAAATATCAAGGCGTTATTTATGTTTTAGCAATTGAATTTATAAATTTATAAATTTCTTTTCTCTACCGTACAAAACAAAGTAATTTCGTCATTGCGAGGGCGATGTTCTTTCGCCCGAAGCAATCTCCACCCTGGCGGGAGATTGCTTCGCCTCCCAAGGGCAAAAGCGGCGGCGCGCAATGACGGATGTACGGTAGTGAAAATTTCTTTAAGGTTTTTAATGTTTTAAGAATCAAGGATGGGCAAGTCGCCCATCCTTGATTCTTTTATGATAAAAATCACGGCTCCATAAAAATTTTATTTATAAAACTGCGGCAAATGTTCCTTGTATGTATCCAGGTAATCATCAAGGATATTTTTTGCGGTATCCATATCGCTGATGACGGGATCGAGCAGCAGGCAGTGCAATGCTTTTTCGCGGCTGCCTTCTACAGCAGAGTCAACACCCAATTGCGCGATCATTAATTCACGGCGGCATAATTCCGCAATGGGTTCGGGTAAATTACCCACATGCACGGGATGAACCCCTGCCCCATCGACGTGGGCTGGCGTTTCGACAATTGCGCCAAGCGGCAGGTTTGCAATTTGACCGGCATTGGGAAGGTTTGCGGCAAGATGATAATGACTGCCTGCATACGCAATGTTCGCGATCATCTCCAACGCGCCTTCCGAGTCTGTTTCGAGCAGGCTTTCGATGGTCCTATTGCCATTTGCCATTTCATTTAATCTGTCCAGGCTGAAATCGCGCAGGCCAGCCATCACCTGCCAATCATACAGGCGGATGTTGAATTTTTCCCANNAAGTCACGAAAGATGCGCCGCGTGAGCGGTTCAAATTGTTCATCGAGTTCAAAGAATCGTTTCCGCAGCAGTGGATATAAATCCTCGCCTGTTCGTTTGTCGTGGACGGAAACGATCCACGAAAAATGATTCGTGCCAGCGGCACGGATGTCCACCAATGGGACGGTTTGCCGCATGACTTCATGTTGAAGCGGATGCTGGAGGATGTCCGCGTGCATACCTTCGAGACCGTCAGGGATTTGAATGCCGAGGTCTTTGGCAAGCGCAACGCCCACCATGCCATAGCCGCTATAAATTTGATGACACAAACCCACAACCTTTATTTTGCTGTGACGATTGACGAGATCGCAAATGCGCACCATGGGATTGGTGAAGTTGATAAACCACGCATTGGGACAAGCCTGCTCCATATCACGGACAATTTCCAGCACAGGCTTGACGTTGCGCGCGGCATGGATAAAACCGCCAGGCCCGCCATTTTCGGCATACGGTTGACGCACGCCGTATTTAATCGGGATTTCAAAATCGGATTTCCACAATTCTTCACGCGGGCCTACTTCAATGGCAGAGACAACGAAGTTCGTTCCTTCAAGCGCATCCATGTGATGAGTGTGCGCGGTGATGATGAATTTCGAATCCCATTCCTTATTCAAGCGATTCGCAAGCCTGTGGACAATATCGAGGCTTTGCGCATTTCGATCCACGAGGCGAAGCGTGGAGCCGTGCAGTTTTTTGGAACGCATCAATGCCGAGAGAGTGTTTTCTCCAAATGAAGCGCTGCCTGCGCCGATGACAGTGATCGTGGTCATGTAAGTCTCCTTTTATGAAAGTGCATCGCACCCACAGCATGGTTATAAAAACAAAACACGCTGAATCTTATCCAGCGTGCTTATTGTACAACCATCGGGTGAATTGTTATTTTATTTTGATTTGCACTTCCGCCGTCATCCCCCAGAGTAAACCATCGGGCTGTTCATCTAATTCAATCGTGACGGGGTAGACCACATCCCCGCCGACGGTTTCAGGGATGGGTGAAATTCGAATGACTTTGCCCGTGACGGTCACATCCAGGGCTTCGATGTAGACATCCACACGCTGGCCGATCTTCACGCGCAGGATATCGCGTTCGCCCAGGTCGGTGGTTTCGATTTGCAGGGCATCCAATGAAGCGAAGGTAAGGATCGCCTGACCCGCTTGAACCAATTCGCCGTGGATAACATCAATTGAAGCGACGGTTCCAGCAAAAGGCGCGGCGAGGGTGGCCTGGGCCAAATTGGCTTTTGCAGACTCCAACACGGCGGCAGAGGCGGCGGCTCTTGATTGCGCCTTGAATTTGACTTCATGAGGCAGGGCAACAAAAGTAACGCGGCCCGTAAATTGATTCACCACTTTTACACGGTCTGCATCCTGCAACTCGGCGTTCAGGCTTGCGGAGTGATATGCGGCTTCCGCGGCGATCACTGCATACTCCAACTCAGGGACATCCAGCGTCATCAAGGTCTGCCCTGCCTGCGCCTGGCCGCCTTCACGAACGGCAACATCTTTAACCAGCGCCGAGATCGTAAACCCCAATCGAGAGACTTGAGCAGGAATCACAAATGCAGATGCGATGACCCCATCAGAGTCGAAAACAACTGTGTTTTCAACAGGCGCAGAAGCAGCGGGAGAAACTGCCGCAGGGGTTGAACTTCCGCAGGCAGTCAGGAGGATGATCAAACAAACTGACCCGATCAATCGTTTCATTTTCATTTCCTCGTTAATTACCGACGAGGATTTCAACATCCGCGCTCATGCCCCAGAGCAAACCAGCGGGCTGCTGGTCGAAGTCAATCGTCACTTTGTAGACCACGTCGCCGCCAAGCGTGGTGGAGATGCGGGCAACGTCTGTCACTTTGCCGGTAAATTCTTCATTCAATGCTTCGATGAATACGCCGGCGGTTTGCCCAATTTTTACATTCGGCACATCGCGTTCGCTCAAGTCTGTTGTTTCGATGCGGAAGCCGCCGAGATCACCCAGCACAATCACAACCTTGCCAGGCGTCACTGTTTCAGCGGAGGAAATATCCACAGTCACAACCGTACCAGCAAACGGCGCAGTGAGCTGCGATTGCGCGTTCAAGGTCGCGTTGGCAGAATCAACCAATGCCTGTGCGCGGGCCACATCCGCCCCGGCAAGTTCGAGATGCTTTTCATCGGCGCCCATGCGAATTAAATATTTCACTTGAATTTCTGCGACTGCAAGGTTTGATTCCGCCTCGTTGACTTTGGCTTCCAGAATCGCAGTATCCAACTCGATGAGGATTTGCCCCGCCTCGACCACATCCCCAACCTGCACGTTGACCGAAGTGACTCGGCCAACGCTGGTGAACGAAAGACGCGCCTCAGCCTTCGGGACAACTGTTCCCGTGGCGGAGACAGAATCTCCGCTGTTGGTTTGCGGAACGTTCGCTGAGGATTGTCCATCCTCCAAAGAAATAGTGGGAATGGCTTCGGGTGTGCCGGGTTGTCCACAGGCGGATAAAGCAAGCGCGAAAATACTTACGATAATCCAAAACTCTTTTTTCATACTTTTACTCCAGCGCTTTATTTTGCCGGCGCATGGTTATCTTTTTCGATCACGCCGTCGCGCAGGGTGACGACGCGGGTGGCGTATTTGATCACGCGCGGATCATGCGTGGCAAACACGAAGGTAGCGCCAATCTCTTTGTTGAGCCGCTTCATGATCTCCATGACCTGCTCGCCATTTTCGGTGTCGAGGTTGGCGGTGGGTTCGTCAGCGAGGATCATTTTGGGGTTGGTAGCCAGCGCTCGGGCGACAGCGATGCGCTGTTGCTGCCCGCCGGAGAGTTGATCGGGGCGGTGATGGGCGCGGTCAGTCATGGCGACGGCTTCGAGCAATTCCATTGTGCGTTGTTTGCGTTCGGCTGGAGTCTTGCCGTTGAGCAGGAGCGGCATTTCGACATTTTCGTAGGCGGTGAGCGTGGGGATGAGGGCAAAGAACTGGAACACGAAACCAATCGTCCCTTTGCGGAGGTCGGCGCGCTGGTTGCGATTCAAGTTGGTGGTCTCCTTGCCGTCAATCACCACCTTGCCGGAGGTGGGCTGGTCGAGACAGCCGATGAGCTGTAAGAGCGTGGTCTTGCCCGAACCTGACGGGCCTACCAGGGAAGTGAATTCACCATTCCCAATCGTCAGGCTGACGCCGTTCAAGGCGCGGGTTTCCACTTCGCCGATCTTGTACACGCGGGTGACGTCTGTTAATTTTGCGACTTCCATTTTGATTCTCCTTGATACAGACAGTAGAGAACGTCTGCTATACCCGTCACGGTCACAAATTGCGCTTTCTTACGAGTAGGAATGCGCAATTTGTGACCGCGGGCATTATACGATTCTTTCAACTTTCAACCTGAAACTTACTTCCCATGCAGAGCTTCGACAGGTTCCATGCGGGAAGCAAGCCGCGCCGGGTAGAGTGAAGCGAGCAGGGTGATAATGAAGGAAGTGATGATCAGGTTGATGGCGGCGTCGAGGGTCAGGTAGGGATAGATGCGGTCTTGCAGGAGCATGTCGCCGCTGATGCCGAGGTCTCCAAAGTAGATGCCGACTTTACCGAAGTAGGCAGAGAGCGCCCAACCAGACAACGCCCCGAATGTGATTCCGCCTAAAGCCAGCAAACTGGCTTCGGCAAGAAACAGGCTAATGATCTGGCGGCCTTTCATGCCGATGGAGGTCAGGATGCCAATCTCGCGCGTGCGCTCGAAGACAGACATGAGCAGGGTGTTGACGATCACCGTAGCCGTCACACCCAGCACGATCAGGTTGATGAAGGAAAGGTAGGCGTTCGAGAAATCGTTGACCAGCACGAGCAGTTCATTCATTTCGGTCCAGGTCTTGATCTGATAGCCTTCGCCCTGAATCGCGGCGGCAACCGCATCCGCTTGTTCGCGGTCATGCAACAGGATGAAAATCGTGCTGGCATGATTCTCCGCGCCTGAAAATGCCTGCGCTTTCGCGAGCGGCAGGAATACGATGCCGCTGTCGTAGGCGCTCGTGCCGGTGGTGAAGATGCCGCGCACCGTGAACTGCTGTTCATCCACATTGCCTTCGGATGTGTTTACCAGCAGGGTGAGTTGGTCGCCAACTTTCAACCCCAGGCTCTCTGCCAGCGGTAATCCGATCACGATGCCTTCGCGGTCATCGGCGGTTACGAACTCGCCAGAGACCATATTTTTATAGGGATCATTCGCTTCTGAATCGGGAACGACCCCCATGATCTGCACACCGACGGATTCATCCTGAGCCGAGACGATTCCGCTTGCGAACAGGCGCGGGGTCGCCGCCTGCACTTGATCCAACGCTTCGATCTGCGCTGCAACCTGCTCGGGGTTCTCGATCAGATACTCCCAGGCGACGCTGAGTTTGTCGGGATCATAATCTGCATCCTGCACCTGGATATGTCCGCTGTTGAGGCGCAGGGTGGTTTCGAGGGAACTACGCATTTCGCCCTGAAAAAAGGCAGCCACGAACATCAGCAGAGCAGCGCCCATGGCCAGAGCCAGCCCCGAAAGGAAAGAGCGGCGGCGGTGCCTGCCCAGGTTGCGATACGCCATTTTGAAGTAATTTATCATAAGTTTTTCTCCTAAACCTGACAGGTCTTTTGCTCAGGTTGCTGTCCCCGGCGACTGCCGCCGAGGACGGCGGCTTGGAGCAGGTTAAACGTAATGCAATGCCTCCGCCGGCTCACGCCGCGAGGCTTCAATCGCCGGGTAAAGCGCGGCAAGCGCGGCAATCACGGCAACCGTGAGCGAGTGTTGAAGCACTTTCATCGGCACGATCTGCGAATAAATGCGTCCGCTGATCAGGGCAGTGTATTCGGTCATATCAGCGAACGCGCTGTAATCCAGTCCGTAATAACCGAGCGCTCCATTGACAATTGTCCCTAAAATCGCGCCGATGACCGCGCCCATCACACCAATTAGAATCCCTTCGAGAAGGAAGATTAACGTGATCTGGCGCGGTTTCAAACCAAGCGCGCCGATAACGCCAATCTCGCGCGTGCGCTCGAAGACCGCCATCATCAACAGATTGAGGATGCCAATGGCGGCAATGCCCAGCATGAATACGCCGAACACACTCATCACGGATGTTTTCATTTCCAATACCTGTTTCAGGTCTGGGATGCTGGTTTCCCAACTTTCCACTTCGTAGCCTGGCGCCGATTTGTTGATGGCATTCATCACCCCGGTTTCCTGCCCGATCTGTTTCAGGGAAATAACCACTTCGGTCACCTGCCCATCCAGGCCAAACAGTTGCTGGGCTTCAACAAGAGACATGTAAATCGTGGTCTTCTCCACTGATGGCACACCCACATCGTAAATGCCGACAATCGTCATCGTGCGCTGGCGGGTCTGCTCATGCGTGGAACTGCCAACCATCATGAGGCGGTCGCCAACTTCCAATTCCATGGCCACAGCCAACCCCTGCCCGATGACAATCAGATCGCCATCGTCCACGTTCAGGTAACGTCCCTTTGAAATATTATCCGCCACCGGGCTAATCAGGGATTCCTTGTTCGTTTCAACGCCAATGATCGAGACTGCAAAAGCGCCTTCACGGTTGGTTACCAATCCACCGGTGACGATGCGCTTCGCCGCGGTCACCACATTCGGTTGCGCCTCAGCCGCCTGAACGACGGCATCCGGGTTCTCCATCGGCAACAATGGTTTGCGTCCCGCCTTCTCGCTGTAGCCGGGCGCGTGGGCTTGAATATTGCCGCCCAAGAGCTGGATGGCATTGCCGTAAATAGCCTGCTCGAAGCCTGCAATCAGTCCATCGTAAAGCACCAGCAGAGACATCGTGACCCCCATGCCAACGGCGATCAAAAACGTCCTGCGGCGTTGACGCCAAACGTTCCGCCATGCGAGGCGCAGATAAAGTGTCATAGGATATTCTCCTTCAAAATAAATTATACGACTTTCCCGATTAACGAGATACTGAATTATGAATGACTTTCATCCCCTTAAACGAAAACGCCTCCCTCCCCGCCGACAGTTGATTCTGTTTCCCCTACGAGGACGATGTCGATGAGCATCTTCCCAGCCTCATACCCGCCCGACGATACCCTGACGGGCACACGTAAACTGTCGGGCTACTATAACAAACCCCGCTAAAGCAGACTTCACTCGCTTCTCACCTTCCCCAAAACCAACTTCACCAACAACCCCGCCCTCCAAAACGCGACCGCCGCCATGCCGTGTGCAAGGACAGCAAACAGCGGGGGTTTTTGGAATGTGTAATACGTCCAGCATTCGCGGGTTGTTCCCCACAGCTCAAGGAAGTAGCCCAGCCCCGCGCCGGCGATGAACGTCAGCAAGGCGAAGCGATGGTCTGTTGGTGTAATGATTAACAGAACACACAACGCCAGCGAGAGCCATGTATAGGACTTGTCGAATGTTGGGGAAACGAAGACCAGCATGAGGGTTAAGAAAGAAGCGAAGGTGATCCAGTAGAGGGCAATGATTAGAGACTGGAGACTTGCCATGAGCGTCGTCGATGGGCTGGTTGTCTTGCGTGCAATAATCCAATTCAAAGCCCTTGTAATTCGATCTATGGATAAACTCGCAATCGGCCAGGCGGGGATGATCCACAAGGGCGGGCGTTCGGCGGTGTAATAATGCCAGAGATTTGTCTGCGTGCCCCAGGATTCGATTGCCAGCCCGCCGCAGATACCCACGCAGACGATCAGCACATCCGTTTTGAGATTCGCGCGCGCCACGATGGTGATGGACATGAAGAGAAAAACGCCGAGCAGAAGCCAATCCATGTACAACCACCACGCGCCGTTCCAATCGATATAGGCGAGATATTCTTCGGCCAGCGGCCACCAGATATATAGAATGAGAAAAATAGTGATGAAAAACCCGCCGAGCAAAATGGATGAGTCGCGAGTCCAGAAGTGTTGTTTTTGATTTTCCATGCGGCGGATTATATTGCATGGCCGGCAAAAGAAGGCGGCTCTTTCATGTTATTTACTCACCTTACGCAGTCCGCTCTGCAGGGTGGGATACTTGCCCAAAACATCTAACGCAAAGACGCGAAGGCCCAAAGGGAAATAAAACTTCGCGTCTTTGCGGCTTGGCGTTAAAATTTTCGGCAAAGAGTTCTTCCGTGCGTAAGGTCAGTTATTTATATTTTCAACCCAACACAGGGGTAACGAGTTATAATTAATTCATTGATTATCAACTGTAATCAAACCATTCATTCCGAACCAACGAAAGGAAATACCTATCATGGGCTTCTTCAATACAATTCTCGAAAAACTTGGACTCAAAAAAGAAAAATCTGCCGAAGCATCTGCTGCTGCGCCCGCCGCGCCCGCTGAAAAGAAGGCGACTGTTGCACCCGCCGCCACTGCAAAGCCGCACGCCGCCGTCATGGACAAGGGTGAAAAGGATGAACCAATGGCCGCCGCCCCGAAAGCAATTTCAGAGGTGGATGTGGTCAGCCAGTTGGAGAAGCTTGCCGCAGGGAAGGAACTCAACTGGAAAGTCTCCATCGTGGATTTGCTCAAACTGCTCGACATTGACAGCAGCCGCGAAGCCCGCACTGAACTGGCCAAGGAACTCAACTGCCCCGCAGATATGATGAGCGACTCTGCGCGCATGAACACCTGGCTTCACAAGGAAGTTTTGAGGAAGGTCGCTGCCAATGGCGGCAATATTCCGAAGGAACTGTTGGACTAAAAAATCAGCAACACATCAAACAGCGCGGACGAATGTCCGCGCTGTTTTGTTTATATCAAACGTAGCCTAGGCAAAGGAAATTACCCGTCATTCACGGCGCATACTTGATAATCAATATCGGTCGGAACGCCTCGCCCGCATTCCCGCTGTAGAACTTGATGAAATCCGCGACCGCATCGTTATCATCATCCAGGCTAAATCTCAAGCGGAATTGAGTTGTGCCTGTGCGGTTGATCTGCGGATAGGCTGTGGCATTCAGGGTGGCGGTATACCAATTGTTGATCGGGGTCGCCCCGAAAATCCCAACCAAATTAGCGCCGAAAGCTTGAAAATCGCTGTTGGCAAGGTTAAGGCCCGTGCCAAAGAAAGGTTTGCGGATGTCCACTCGCAAGCCGTTGTGCGTGGTGAACGGGTTTGTTCCAGTAGTTCCTTGCCGCCTGATTTTCAAAACAACAGATTTGATTTTGGCGTTAGAGAGGCCGTCGGGTAAAACTGCTGTATTGAAGGATAATATTGCCCTATATTGACGTTTTGCCGCATCATCTCCTAGCCGGAATATGGTTGCTGTGCTATTCATCGAACCGCCCACATTGCTGCTTTCGGCTGATTCAAGCGTCCATCCATCATAGGCGCCAACCGATTGAAGCATCCAGCCATGGTATGCGCTTGTAGTGATGTGAAAGATGGCAATCGTGTAGTTACCAGCGCCGGTTCCATAAGAATCAAATGCGAGTATCTTGTAAACGCCGTTCGCAGGCAGGGTGCAACTGGCAATCTCGGCTGTGTCCGGGCTGTTATTTTCGCAAAGCTTGACGCCGTCTGGACTGTAGACCCTCACCTCTGACCAAAACGAGGTAACACTGTTGCTCATTCTGACCCAAACTTTGTCACCCGCGCTGGCGGTGAAGGTATAGGCATCCATCTCTGCCATGCTAATAATGGCTGCTGAGATTATCTGTCCGAAAGCAATCGGTTGCGAATTGCCCGGGTTATTGAGCCGCTGGAGATGGACTGCGTAATCGCCGTTGCCAGTTCCATAAGAATCATATGTCAGGATCGTGTAAGCGCCAGTGGAAGGCAGGGTACAACTGGCAATCTCAGTCATATTCGGGCCGTTGTTTTCGCAAAGCTTGATGCCGTCCGGGCCATAGACTCTGACTTCCGACCAAAGAGCCGTGATGTTATTGCTCATCCTGACCAGAACCTTGTCCCCTGCACTGGCGGTAAAGGTATAGGCATCCATCTCTGCCATGTTAATAATGGACGCTGAGATGGTCTGGCCGAAAGCAATCGGTTGCGAGTTGCCCGGGTTGTTGAGCCGCTGGAGATGGACTGCGTAATCGCCATTGCCAGTTCCATAAGAATCATATGCCAGGATCGTGTAAGCGCCAGTGGAAGGCAGGGTACAACTGGCAATCTCAGTCATATTCGGGCCGTTGTTTTCGCAAAGCTTGATGCCGTCCGGGCCATAGACTCTGACTTCCGACCAAAGAGCCGTGATGTTATTGCTCATCCTAACCAGAACCTTGTCCCCTGCACTGGCAGTAAAGGTATAGGCATCCATCTCTGCCATGTTAATAATGGACGCTGATATGGTCTGACCAAAAGCAATCGGCTGCGAGTTGCCCGGGTTATTGAGCCGCTGGAGATGGACTGCGTAATCGCCATTGCCAGTTCCATAAGAATCATATGCCAGGATCGTGTAAGCGCCAGTGGAAGGCAGGGTGCAACTGGCAATCTCAGTCATATTCGGGCCGTTGTTTTCGCAAAGCTTGGTGCCGTCCGGGCCATAGACTCTGACTTCCGACCAAAGAGCCGTGATGTTGTTGCTCATCCTGACCAGAACCTTGTCCCCTGCACTGGCGGTGAAGGTATAGGCATCCATCTCTGCCATGTTAATAATAGACGCTGAGATGGTTTGGCCAAAAGCAATGGGCTGCGAGTTACCCGGGTTATTGAGCCGCTGGAGGTGGACTGCGTAATCGCCATTGCCAGTACCATAAGAATCAGAAGCAAGAATATTGTAAGCGCCAGTGGAAGGCAGAGTGCAACTGGCGATCTCGGCTGTCGTGGGACCATTCGCCAAACAGAGGGTTCCTTCAATTTCAATGTCAGACCACAAACTTGTCACACTATTGCTCATCCTGACCAGAACCTTATCGCCCGCTGTCCCGCTAAACGTAAAACAATCAACCTCGCCAGCAATGGTACCAGTCAGAGTATCTCCAAATGAAATCGAGATACAGCCGTCGGCTTGGGGTGCGCCGACTTCCTCTGGCATTGGGGTATCTATAGCAACTGGAGTTTCAGTGGGAGGTTCAGTGGCGGGAGGAATTTCAGTCAACGAAGGAGTTGGCGTAATTTCGAGCGTGGGCGTCTCGGATGGCACATCTGTAACTTCCCCTTGCGCCTGTGCTCGCGGCGGACGGAACAGACCTGAACCCCAAAATAATAAACCAATAATGACCAGAATAGAAAAGATTTTGTTTCGGCATATTGCGTTCATAAAGCCACCTCCTTTGTAAAGTTTCACAATATCAGTATAGGACGGCCTCATCTCAAATTCAATAGCCAAAATTCCATTAGCAAATGGGTATGGCGCAAAACCGTCGGGATTTTTAAACGCAAAGACGCAAAAGACGCCAAGAATCTAATGCTTTGCGCCTCTGCGTCTTTGCGTTAAACACTTGACGAAATTCTACCGCCACTTTTGCGCTACACTTTTAACGAATTGACTTTTCTCCCTTCCTCGTCTAAACTTCATCCATGCTCTCCCGTGTATATTCCTGTGCCGTGGTGGGACTTGAAGGCGTAATCGTCGAAGTGGAAGTAGATTACACAAATGGCCTGCCTGGCGTAACCATTGTCGGCTTGCCAGATGCGGCGGTTCAAGAAAGCCGCGAGCGCGTGCAAACCGCCGTCAAAAACGCGGGTTTGCATTTCCCCCGTCACCGCATCGTTGTTAACCTCGCGCCCGCCATCGTGCGCAAGGAAGGCCCCGCCTACGACCTCCCCATCGCGCTCGGCGTCATCCTCCTCGCGGGCTTTCTTCCGCATGATGTTGTAGACGGCGCCCTCGTTGTCGGCGAACTTTCATTGGATGGCGTCCTCCGTCACACCCGCGGCATTTTGCCAATGGCCGCCACAGCCCGCGCCAATGGATACAAGCGTATGTTCGTCCCTGAAGTGGATGCGCCCGAAGCGGCCTTGATCCCCGACCTTGAAGTGATCCCCGTTAAATCGCTTGCGCATCTCTACGACCATTTGGCTGGTCGGCAACTCATTCAGCCTTATCAACCCTCAGACAGTTTCCTCGAACCACTCTTCACCCCCACAGACTTCTCCGAAATCAAAGGACAAGATCACGTCAAACGCGCGCTCGAAGTCGCCGCCGCAGGCGGGCATAATGTTTTGATGGTTGGCAGTCCTGGCGCTGGCAAAACATTACTCGCGCGTGCATTGCCTGGCATCCTCCCTGAAATGAGCATCGAAGAATCATTGGATGTGACTCGCATTTATTCCGTCGCAGACCAACTCCCCGCAGGCACACCGTTATTAAGACATCGTCCCTTCCGCGCGCCGCATCACACCATCTCCCACGCGGGACTCGTCGGCGGCGGAAACATCCCCAAGCCCGGAGAAATCTCCCTCGCGCATCGCGGCGTATTATTCCTAGATGAATTTCCCGAATTCGGCACGCGCGTCCTCGAAGTCATGCGCCAGCCGATGGAAGACAAAATCGTCACCATCAGCCGCGCCAAAGGCTCACTCACATTCTCAGCCAACTTCCAATTAATTGCCGCCATGAACCCCTGCCAGTGTGGTTATTTTGGCGACTCGCTCAAACCCTGCACCTGCGCCCCCGCGTTGGTGACCAAATATCAAAAGCGCATCTCCGGTCCCCTGCTCGACCGCATCGACATCCACATCGAAGTTCCGCGTGTGGATTATGAAAAGTTAAGCGCCAACAAAATCAGCGAGTCTTCTGAATCAATCCGAAAACGAGTGCAGGCCGCGAGAAATATTCAACATCAAAGATTCGAAGTCCGAAGTCTCCCGCCTTCGGCGCAACGTCAGGAGACGTTGCAGTCCGTTCTCTGCAACGCAGACATGCGCGTCGGGGAGGTACGGCAATTTTGCCAGTTGCAGACCGAAGGTCAGAGCTTGATGCGAGCGGCGATGAGTCAGTTAAATCTTTCGGCGCGTGCCTATCACCGTATTCTGAAATTGTCACGCACCATCGCGGATCTGGCGGGGAGTGAAGAAATCCAATCCATGCATTTGGCGGAGGCTTTGCAGTATCGCCCCAAATTAATGATAGGGTAATTTTTTATTGCAGAAATCCGATCATGTTCAATCAGATTTGTTAAGCGTCAGGACTTTCGCTTGTCATTCTCCCGAAGGACCTCTGGAGGGTGACATGCAAAACAAGAGGAGCGAGCGAAAGTCCTAAAGCGTATCAAAACAATTCTCTTCTCATGCGGAGGTATTCACACGATCAAAGAATGATGTATATATTCCTAACCCTGTTTTTTTTCATGGCATTTTTATTTATTAACTTTTTTTGAAGTTAAAACGCCCTATACTTTCCTCTGATTTTGAAAACTGACGGAATTTGCAATATACAAACACGATTGGATAAGCCAGCAATGTAAGCAAATCCATACCAATAAATAACAGGTGTAATTTCATAGCGCTTTCTCCACGGTATTCCCTACCTTCCTTTTCTATTCTTTTTATCTGATTCTCCCAAAGAATTTGTTCCGCCCTTGTTGAGAGTGGCTCCATTGTCCTTCACAAGCGACTGCACAGATGTGCCCTGATTCGGGTGAGTATTGGAAGAGCTTTTGTTTTTGTCGTTGGAAAACGAGTTGGATTGTTTTGGCTTGCGTTTACTAACACCTTTGCGTCCCATTTTTTCTCCTTGATTTAAACTTATGGACTCACCTTACGCAGTTTTGCGTGTTTTAGGGTCATGTCGCCCTGAGCGATAGCGCATCGTCCCCGAAGGGGGAAGGGTCTCTGGGATAGTCGTAGAGACCCTTCCCCCTTCGGGAGGGAATCACGGGTAGTGCGTAAGGTGAATAACTAACTCACCTTACGCAGTCCGCTCTGCAGGGTGGGATACTTGCCCAAAACATCTAACGCNNGCGTCTTTGCGGCTTGGCGTTAAAATTTTCGGCAAAGAGTTCTTCCGTGCGTAAGGTCAGTGATTAACACTAGCAAGGGACCTTCTTTTGAAAAAAATAATTGTCACCCGACTGGATTATCCGGGTGACAATTGGCCTACCGTCCCAACAAAATAAATACGCCAGCCGCTATGGCAAGCAATGCCAGGATCGTGCCCAATCCGCCCATTGAAATGAATGCGGATAATCCTGTGAGAATGAGCCAAATGGACAGTAACAGGAAACCAATATTTTTAGTGATCTTCATGAAATTCTCCTTTTCTGAAATCGTTCAATTTTTAGGAACCTTGTATGGCCTTTTTTCCAGCTTGTGCAGCTTCGGATATATGCTCCAGTTGCTCTACCACCAGTTCCTGGCCTTGTTTTTTTAGGTCTTTGATCTTTTCACGTCCAGCGACCGTTAACCGATTCCTGTCCAGGCGTACCTGCGCCATGGCATCTTCCACGATTCCACTGGTACGGTCGCGCAGTTCCATGCCTTTTTCCTGGATCTGTGTTCTTGTATCTTTTCCAGATTGCGGCGCCAGCAAAAGCATCGTTATAGCGCCGGCCAGAGCGCCGATCAGCATTCCAGCTAAAACGCCTAAAATATTATTGTTGTGATCTTCAAGTTCTTGATTTTCGTTGTTCATTGTGGTTCTCCTTATTATCTAAATGTTTACACGTGCCAGGGTTGTCCTGCCGCCCGCAAATTACTTCTCATGTCGATTATCAAAATAGATACCAGCTTCATCTCGCTCTTCTTCCGTCAACTGAAACAGGCCGGCGAGCCAATTTAGTACATCATACAAAATCTGCAGGTTGGAAAACAAGCTTCTCGATTTTTGTGTATCGGACTCTTGCTGGTCGAAGGAATTATCCATCCTGGCCTCTTTGATTTATGGCATGGTTTGATTATCGTTGATCGTAGTTTCAGTAACCGATGTCTCCAGGCTGCGCGGCCGCGAGGAAATCACCCAGATCAGTTTTTCAAATGCCACAGCGGTCAAGGCATAGATTACGATTGCAAATATGGAAGAGGTCTCCAGAATCATGCCGCCGGTTGTGGGCGATTTGATCAATCCCACAAAGGGAATAAGAAACATGGCTGTAAACCCGTAGATCAATGCAACGATTGGGTTGTCCGGATTGGCCCCGATTAGTTTCAGGATGATGCGCAGTGCGATCAGGATTTCGAGTATGCTGAAACTTAAGAGGGTGATCTGTGTGGCTTTAAACGAGAGGAAACGCCGCGTTAGACCCGGTTCTCTTTGCACTGATTTCGCTTCTGTTACATTGCTTTCATTTAACATTTTGACTCTTCAGTTTGAACCTGGATTTATCGGGTGGTATGGTTCTCACTCGTCGAAGTTTCAGTAACGGCTACAACTGGACCGCGCGGGCGATAAAAGATCAGCCAGACTACTCTTTCCGTAGTCCATGCGATCAGACCATAGATCAACATGGCAAACATGGAAGAAAGTTCAAGCACCATGTTGCCGGCCGCCGGCGAACCGACTAATCCGGTAAAGGGAAACAGGAACAAATTGGTAAATCCATAGATCAAGGCAACGATCGGGCTGGCAGGGTTGGCCCCTATCAGCATCAATCCGATGCGAAGTGCGATGAGCGCTTCGAGAATTCCGAACAACAGCCAGATCAATTGAGTGGCTTTAAAAGTGAAGATACGCTGCTCCCTTTCCGGTTCGCTTTGAGACGTTCTAACTTCTGATACTCTACTGTCGTTTGACATTTTGATTCCTCTTTCTGAATTATTTCGTAACTACTCAGCCGTCCTAATTTCGCGGGGCTGAAGCCGCCTGCTCAGTACATGGAAGCCCTTCGGGCTGGGCGACGAGTCGGATTTATCCGACTTTCACGAACTGAGGCAGGGCTTTAGCCCGCCGAAACAGGGCGCAGAGTAATATGCCTGAGCAGTTACATTATTTCTGTAAAAGGGGTAAGACTCGTACCCTAAATGATGTTTATTCGAGAAATGTTTTCATATAGAAGTCGGTTGCCCTCAACAACTCTGCATGGGATTGCTTCACACAACCGACTTATTACGGGCTAAAAAACGAATTGATCAGATTGCGCGACTTCCTCTTTGAAAGAGGTTGACAACTGCCAATAGAATGATGGACCCCAGCAGCGTAACCAGCATGGTTGGGATGGTGATCGCATCATTGATCGTGCCCACCTTAAAGATGGGGCTGAGAAAGTAACCACCAAGGAATGCACCAACAACGGCAATGACAATATTGAGCAGNNCGTTTCGATTATTTTGCAGGTGTGGGTACAATCTTCTTTTTCAGGCTGGCTTCATACTCAGTCACGTGCTTGTCGATCTCATTGGCAGCGGCTTCACGGGTATAGCCATATTTTTCCTGAAGCAAGCCAGTCAGGACTTCGAACTTACCAGCGGCTCGATCGAGATCATCGTCGGTGAGTTTGCCCCACCAAGCCTTGGCCTCGCCTCGCATTTGTTTCCATTTTCCTTCGATTACATCTTTGTTCATGGTTTGATCCTCTTCCATCTTCAAATCCAGATTTAGCAGGCGCAGTGCGGAGCGCTCTTCGGGTTTGGCGTCGGCTAAATATACGCGGGTCATACATTCATCCTACAATGAATACTCCCCAGGCACATCCTGCGTCTGGGGAGTATTCGCATCCGCCACTTGGGGGAGATGGGTTATTGCAAAAATGGAATTGCCCGGACCGAGGCGCAGAACGCTGACGAGGAGTCCATCGGCCAGCAACTGACGTATGTGGATACGACCAGCGCAAGGATGACGATCACCAAAAAACCGCCCACATTCCGAAACAACTTGGAGAACGCCAGCAGGATGATCGCACCGCCCAGCGATACCAACAATGCAGAGATGCTGTAGTTGCCCTCGTTGATCGTGCTGATGTTAAATAGCGGACTCAAAAAGTAGCCGCCCACGAACGCCCCCACAATGCCGACGATAATATCGGCGATCAGTCCCTGCCGGTTGTTGGTCTTCATGATAATGCTGGCAATCCACCCGACAAATGCTCCGGCAATGATCCATAAAATGAAATCGATCATATTTTTTCTCCTATAAATAATATGGACACGCGCGTCTGCGCGCATCATAAATTCATCGTACAACAAACACACCCCAGCCGCATCCATCGGTTGGGGTGTGTTTCTCTCCGTCACTTGGGGGAGGGATCAAATCAAATTTCGTTTCAATAACTCACCTTACGCGATTTTGAGAAAAAGTGATGTCGTTCCCCATTCGGGGACGATGTGCGAGCCGCGCACTTGGTTTTAGCGGCGAAGCAATCTCCGAGACGGCTAGGAGATTGCTTCGGACAAAGAACAAGAGCGTCCTCGCAACGACATACCATTACTGCGTAAGGTGAGTCAATAAGTTTGTGCCGTACACACGGGATGGTACTATCCGCTGAATGGATGCAAAAACTGTTCTATCATTTGTTCCAACTCTTTCAATTTAAAAGGCTTGCTCAAATATTCATTCATGCCGGCATCGAGACAGCGTTCGCGGTCGCCGAACATGGCAAAGGCGGTGAGAGCGATAATTGGAAGAGCGGCAAATCGGGGGTCGGCACGGAGGCGGCGGGTTGCGTCGAAGCCATTCAAGTTGGGCATCTGGATATCCATCAAAATGATATCCGGGAAAACTTCATTCGCTTTTGAAAGCACCTCGCGGCCATCACGGGCAATAAATACCTGATACCCACGGCTCCCCAGATAATCCCTGGTTGCCAGGATGTTGGTTTCATGATCTTCCGCGAGCAAAACTATCCCGCGGACTTTTGAAGTGCCCTCCAAAGTGGTATCGCCCATTTCAGTACTGCCTTCAAGCGAATCAAGGTTGTTGCCGGCCTGTATTTTTTCATCCCACGGCAGCACAAAAGAAAAACGGCTGCCCTGGCCGGGCTTGCTCTGCACTTCAACACTGCCGCCATGCATCTCAACCATTTTCTTTACCAGCGCAAGGCCCAGCCCTGAGCCTTCGTGTTGACGGGACAAGCCGCCATCCAACTGCGTAAAGGGTTTGAATAATTTTGGAACATCTTCAGGGACGATGCCAATGCCGGTATCTGTGATGGAAAACTGCAACTGACTTTCCTTGACATTCCCCCGTATCTCGAGTTTTACCTTTCCATTTTCAGGGGTGAATTTCACAGCGTTATTCAGTAAATTAATGAGGATTTGCTTGAGCCGTCTTGGGTCTGCAAAAACCGTGAAGGCGTTCTCAAGGGATGAATACTCCACTGTGATGGATTTTTTATTTGCCTGCTGTTTGATGAAGACCAGGCTCGACTGGCAAATCTTGTCCACTTTAACTTCTTCAAGGCTAAACTCAAATTTCCCCGCCTCGATCTTGGAGATATCCAAAATATCGTTGATCAGTTCCAAAAGATGTTCGCCGCTGGATTGGATCACTTGCACGGTATGCTTTTGCTTTTCAATCAATGCGCCGTAGACCCCTTCCAACAGGTTTTCAGATAGACCCAAAATGCCATTCAACGGGGTGCGTAATTCATGGCTCATGTTCGCGAGGAATTCATCTTTGATGCGGTTGGCGTAGACCAGTTCCACTGTGCGTTCTTCCACACGCCTTTCAAGGTCAACATTAAGTTGACGGATATTTTCCTCGGCATGTTTGCGGTCTGTAATATCGCGGATATTGCATTGGATGATCTTCTCGCCGCCCGCCATATATACATTGCTTACGAATTCCACCTGCACCAAACTTCCATCCTTTGCTTTAAGCGGCAGGTCTTCATAGCGAATATATTTTTCATTCTGCAATGCAAGGAAGGCCTCCTGGCTGGCTTCGACGTCTTTGAACGCGCCCACCTCCCAAAGTTTCTTTTCAACGAACTCTTCGCGCGAATACCCCAGCATGTTTATCAAATATGGATTCACATCCTCGATCATGCCTGTCTCAGCGTTCAGGATCAGAATCCCATCCTGGGCCGCTTCAAACAGGCGGCGGTAGCGAAGCTCTGAATCTTTTAGTGTTTGCACGATTTCCTCTCCACTTTTCCCTGGCTGTGCCCTTCCCATGCGAAACAGCCAGAAACTATCAATGCGCGAAGACATACTTCGGCGCTTAATTATATAATAAACAGTCCCCGAACGCATCCATCCGTCGGGGATTGTTTGTCTACGTCGCTTGGGGTAGAAAGCTCAAATCCAGGCGACAGTCACTTATAAGTAGGAAACGCCAATCACCCCGCAGGAATTCGTCAGCAAGTGGAAGCGCATCCTTCAGACGGATTACTCGAATCTTGCCGCGCCGACAATTGACCTTGCTCTCGATGACATACCCAACCCTTTACGCACTCAACCGTGATTCCCCAGGAAATGCGGATAGGTTCGTGCGTCTTATTCGATTACTTCATGCTTTATTCCCGCAAGTTTGAGCGCCTCATCCAGCGCATCCATGAAATCATTGACCTTGATCGGCTTGGTAATATAGCGGAAGAATCCAGCCTGCAGCCCCTTCTTGATATCGCGCGGCATGGCATTGGCGCTCAGAGCCACGACCGGGATGTGTGCCGTGGCAAGGTCTGAGCGCAGGATCTTCACGGCTTCGAAGCCGCTGATGTCGGGCAGGTTGATATCCATCAGGATCACATCCGGTTGAGAGCCGCGCGCGATCTCGATGCCATCCTTCCCACTCACAGCGGTCAACAGGTTTATATCGGGGTGGCGCGCGATGATCTGCTCGACCAGTTTCAGGTTGGCCGGGTTATCTTCCACA
>CXWL01016048.1_pt1 | contig 24676 bp, 17 predicted proteins | sample 590931 | NCBI WGS metagenome assembly CXWL01 (sample SAMEA3498368, study PRJEB10139) | groundwater metagenome | biome: water well; material: biofilm material | place: Germany | collected 2015-04-27
TGGCTGTTGGCCCAACCACCGCTCCCAGCTGAATGGCACCGCCGACACGCCCTTTGCCGAGAGCTGACGAGACTCCCCCTCCTGCGCGACCGACTCGTACTCCAGAGCCGACTGATCGACAACCGCCAAATCGACGGAGAGCGCGTCACCGCAGCCCTCTCGACCCCGGCTGGATTCCCAAGCCTTGGCATACTGGTGGCTGTGGAAAGCCTCCTCGCCGCCACCACGCTCGGGCTCCTGCTGCTAGACATGACCACTAGCTTCGGTCGGTACTGGGCCGCCTCGCTAGCCCTCTACGTGTGGCTTTATTTCTGGTTTTCTGGTCGTTTTGAAGAATCGTTCGAACGGGCCGTCTCCGTCCATCTGGAACTTGAACAGTTGGGGTCTGTGCTGGGCGTGCTTGAATCGCGGTCGTATGGGTCTACCCCTGCGCTGGCTGACCTCTGCCGCCCGCTGCAAGAACAGGACGTTCGGCCCTCGAAAATCCTTGCTCACGCCGCCCGTATCATGAATGCCCTGAGCGTGAAGGCCCATCCCTTGGTGCATCTGGCGATCAACGTCCTTGCCCCTTGGGATTTGATCTTTACCCTGCGACTCCAGCGTCTCCAAGATCGCGTTCGCACCCTGGTTCCAATCTGGCTGGCAATTTTAGCCGACTGCGAGGCCGCCTCCGCACTCGCCACTCTGGCCTCGCTTCACACAGACATGACCTGGCCCAGTCCTCTGCCCCCCNNCACCCGTTGATCCCGATCCAGAAACGCATCGCCAACGACCTCACACTAGAGGGGGTGGGACACCTGTGGGTCGTGACGGGATCGAACATGTCAGGGAAAAGCACCTTCTTACGGACCATTGGCATCAATGTCTGCCTGGCTCAGGCGGGGGGACCAGTCTGCGCCTCCGCCTTCTCATGGACCTGGGTACGCCTGGCCTGCTGCATTCGGATCGACGACTCACTCGATGCCGGCCTGTCATTCTTCTACGCCGAAGTCAAACAGTTGAAGCGGCTGCTGGACGCGGCTCAGGATCGTCGCGCGGCCCCCGTCTTGTTTCTCATCGACGAAATCTTCAAGGGCACCAATAATCGTGAACGCTTAATCGGCAGCCGCGCCTACCTCCGTAGTCTCGTCGCCAGCCATGGGTTTGGGCTCGTCACCACGCACGACCTGGAACTCGCCGATCTCGACCGAGAACTCCCCACCGTCCAAAATCGGCACTTTCAAGAAACCGTCTCGGAAGGGCGACTATCCTTCGACTATCGGCTCCGCTTAGGGCCCTGCCCCACCACCAACGCCCTGAGGATCATGCAACTGGAAGGACTACCGATTGAGGACCAGTAAGCTCATTTGATGTGATAGGGAGCCCACCTGCGAGATGACGTCCTCTCCATTTCCTCGACTCAGCGGCCTATTGATCAGCCAATTTGGCGGGGCATTTAACGACAACGCCTGGAAACTGCTGGTCGCGCTGTTGGGCATTCGTCAGGTGGAGGCGGTCGTCGGATCGGGGCTCGATCTCGGTGCGGCCTCCCAAACCCAGACCACGTTGGCCTTCACTGCCTTTACCCTGCCGCTATTGCTTACGTCCCTTGTCGCCGGCTTGCTCGCGGATCGGCTGAGCAAACGCACCATCCTTGTCGCCATGAAAGCCTTCGAGGTCGTGTTGATGGCCGCAGGCACGGTTGCGCTGTGGATCACGCCGGACGGCGGAGTCTTGCCCCTTGTCGTTCTCGGCGGCATGGGCATCCATAGCGCGCTGTTCAGCCCAGCCAAATACGGCATTGTTCCGGAACTGCTCCCGCACGAACAGCTCTCGACCGGCAACGGGCTGTTGGAGCTCTGGTCGTTTCTCGCCATTCTCCTGGGCACGGTGGCGGGTGGACTGTTGCTAGGCGTCAGCGGAACATCACCGTGGCTGGCTGGACTCGCGCTGTTGATGGTCGCCCTCATCGGATTGGCCGCCGCACGAACCATCCCTCCTGTCCCAGCAGCCCGCACCACCGGCGGGTTGGCCGACACCTGGCGGCAAGCCTGGGCCGCTCTGGCACAGGACCGGGTGTTGCGCTTGGCGATCCTCGGCAATGTGTATTTCTGGACGATCGCCAGCTTGGTCGGACAAGACCTGTTGGTCTACGCCAAAACCGTCTTGGGACTATCGGACACCTGGTCCGGGTTCCCCATGGCCGTATTGGCAGTGGGTATCGGTCTCGGGTCCGTGCTGGCTGGACGCTGGTCCGGCAACCATGTGGAATATGGACTCTTGCCGCTCGGCACTGCCGGTATCGCCGGTACCTTGATCCTGTTAGGCATACTGGCCCCTCAGCTGATCGGCACGAGTATCCTTCTCGTGTTCTTAGGACTGGCCTGCGGTTGCGTGATCGTGCCGATCGATGCCCTGATTCAATGGCGGTCGCCGGCGACCCATCGCGGCGCCATCATCGCCTTCGCTAATATCTGCGTCTTTGCCGGGGTGCTGTCGGGCTCTCTGGCAGGGGGAGTCTTCGCACAACTCGGCCTCTCGTCGGCAACGATTCTCCTGCTCGCCGGTCTGGCCACCGTTGGTGCAACCCTTTGGGCCCTCTGGCTTGTGCCGGAGGCCTGCTTACGCTTCGTGCTCGTGCTCGCCACTCACACGGTGTATCGCCTGCGCATCATCGGCGTGGACCACGTCCCGCAGACCGGCGGCGCATTGTTAGTGCCGAATCACATTTCTTTCGTCGACGGGTTTCTTCTGTTGGCGAGCCTGGACCGGCCCATCCGGTTTCTCGTCGATCTCGAATATGTCGACAAGCCACTCTTCACACCGCTCATGCGCCTGATGGGCGTGATCCCGATTTCCTCTCGTGGCGGTCCTCGCATCGTGCTGAAAGCTTTGCGCGAGGCAGGACAAGCCTTGGACCAGGGAGAACTCGTCTGTGTCTTCCCCGAAGGCCAAATTACTCGCACGGGCGCGCTGCTGCCGTTCCGTCGCGGCTTCGAGCGGATCGTAAAAGGGCGAGAGGTCCCGATCGTGCCGGTGCATTTGGATCGCGTCTGGGGCAGCGTGTTCAGTTTCGTAAAGGGCCGGTTTCTCACGAAATGGCCGACTCAGATTCCTTATCCGGTCACCGTCTCCTTCGGCACGCCCAGACCCAGCGATACCCCGGCCACCGAACTGCGGCGAGCCGTGCAGGAACTCGGGGAAGCCGCCTGGCTGTTGAGAAAACCAACGAGACCTCCCTTGCACGTATCGTTTGTCCGCGCCATGCGCCGACATCCGGGGCACCTCGCCCTGGCCGACGCCACACGCCCCAAGGTCACCTGTTTTCAGAGTCTGATCGGAACCATCGCGCTGGCAAGGGCCTTACGGCCTCACTGGGAAGGACAACCAACCGTCGGGCTCCTCCTGCCGCCGAGCGTAGGCGGAGCCCTCGTCAACCTGGCAGCCACGCTTGCCGGACGGACGGTGGTAAACTTGAACTATACGGTGGGACGAACGGGACTGGAATCCGCGGCTCGTCAGGCAGGCCTACAGACGGTGGTCACGAGTCGACGCTTCGTCGAGAAGGCCAAACTGGAGGTACCGGACGGCGTTCGGTTGATCTGGCTGGAAGATGTGGCGTCCACGATCAGCCCTGCACAGAAAGCCGTGGCGTTGGGGCTCGCCGCACTCGCCCCCATGCGTCTCTTGGAACGAGTCTGCGGGCAGATGCGCCGCACGACAATAGATGACCTAGGCACGATCATCTTCAGCAGCGGAAGCACGGGCGAACCGAAAGGCGTCATGCTCTCGCACTTCAGCCTCGACTCGAACGTCGAAGCCGTGACGCAGATTCTCCACATCGAGACCGGAGATTGCGCGCTGGGCATCCTGCCCTTCTTTCACTCATTCGGCTATCTGCTCTTCTGGTATGCCGTCACACATGACCTGGCAGTGGTGTTTCATCCGTCCCCGCTGGATGTGGGGGCTATCGGCGAGTTGGTGGCGAAATATCGCGTGACGCTGTTGGTCACAACCCCGACGTTCCTCCAGCTCTACACACGCCGCTGCACGCCGGAGCAATTCAGCACGCTGCGTATCGTCATCACCGGCGCAGAGAAACTCCCGCTGCGACTGGCACAAGCCTTCGAAGGTCGGTTCGGCATCCATCCGGTAGAAGGCTACGGCATCACCGAATGTTCGCCGGTCATCGCCGTCAATGTGCCGGATTTTCGCGCCTCAGGCTTTTATCAACCCATGTCGCGCCGCGGCACGGTGGGCCAACCGCTGCCCGGCGTCTCCGTGCGGGTGGTCGACCCAGACACCTTCGCCCTGTTGCCCAGTGGCACGCCCGGCATGCTGCTCGTCAAAGGCGCAAACGTCATGACCGGCTACCTGGGACGTGCAGACCTCACGGCGTCAGTCATGCACGAAGGCTGGTACATCACCGGCGATATTGCCACACTGGACGATGACGGCTTCATCACCATCACCGACCGACTCTCACGCTTCTCCAAGATCGGTGGTGAGATGGTCCCGCACGGCAAAGTCGAAGACGCCTTACATCAAGCCGCTGGAGTGGACACGCAGGTCTTCGCCGTCACCGGCATTCCCGACGAGAAAAAAGGCGAGCAGCTCGCTGTGCTGCATACCCTTGAGGAAGCCGCCATCCGCGACGTGCTGACGAAACTGCCCGACACCGGTCTGCCGAACCTCTTTATTCCCAGCAAGGATCGCTTCGTCAAAGTCGACAGCCTCCCCATCCTCGGCACCGGCAAACTGGATCTCCGCGCCATCAAACGCATCGCACTTGAACGCTTAATCGGATGCTAAAACAGGCCACCGGAAGATTTCTCTCAGGTGTTGCGTATGTCGGGGCTTGCGAGCCTCTCGATTTCCAGGCAAGATACGACCATCATTCACCTGCGAGGAGGCTGTTTATGACGACGCACCGCTGTTCTGTTGGCACCCTGAGTTCCCTTGTTGCCGCCGGACTCTTATTCGGTGGCTGCAGCATCATCAATACCGTGAAAGACATCGTGGACATCACGACGGATGTCACCTCCAGTACGTCCGCCAATGCCTGGTTCGATCCGGAGGGCATGCTCAAACAGGACAAGAAAATTCTCGCCTTCACGGCCTTCAACTTCCAGAATCTCAAGCAGGATGTGGCGCAGGGGCAGGGGGAATATGTGGAGTCGCTGGGCGCCTTGCTCGGCATCCCCGACACGCAGAAGCAGGACTTTGGTTCCTGGACACAAACCCAGTACCCAGTGCTCCTCCCCTCGGACGCCACCACCGCAGATCAATTTGTGTTAGCCCTAAATCAGGCCCTCTCGACCTCAACATTCGGGCAGTAACGTTCACACGCTCAACTGCCTCGGCGGGCTACCGTCACCCGACGGCCCGCCGAGATTTCTTTCTCATCCTCAACAATTATTCCGGCATACCTTCAACAGGCTGCAGCTAGAGAAGAGGCAATCCGTTTCCTTTCGAAATCTAGAGACTCTGCGCGAGGCGAGTAGGCCGCTCACTGCTTGCTTCAGCCCCCTGGCTGTTGGGTCCGACGGGCAACGGAGACACCACTCAACGAGGCCACTCCACCCTCTGCGCCAGACCTTACCGGCAGTCCATTGCGCAAGATGATGTAGTTGGACGCTGTACTCGGCACGCGTGGGCCCGGAAGAATAATCCCGATGAGATTGAGTGGATCGGCGGCTGAGAGGCGAATTTCTGGTCCAGCTGTCGCGGAGGCCCCGTCTTGACTGCTCCTCCGAAGCGCTCGCAAGGCTTCCACCGCTTCCGGCAAGGCGAACTGCTCGCCGGTGAACCCACTGACGAAGCGTCCTCCGCGGACCTCGCCCTGCAACTCCAGGCGCCGATAGTGCACCAGGAGATCGCGCCACGCCGTCACCAGCGATTCACGCGCTAAAAGGTCGCGGAACACAACGCCATAGCGTCGCAGCAGCGCACGGGCCACCTGTTCACTTGATCCACTCGCTCCCGTCGCTCCTGTTGCGATCGGTGACCCTGATCGCAGCAAGGACCACCGGCCCGTGCCATGCCGAGGCCGCCGGTTCCGTTCCCGGCCTTCAGCGCGTCGCCGGTGGGGATCGATGAGCGAACGCAGGTTGTCGAATCCATCGGAGGTGACGAGACCGGCCGCCACCAATTCCCACAAGCCATCCTCCACCTGCGCCGGCACATGCCTGGTGGCCTGCACGAGATCCGTAAAAAAGCTCGCCCCTCGTTCACGGAGCGCAGCCTGCACATCCTGCGCGACGGCTGACAGGATGTTGCCCAGAGGATCGAGAGACGGGGCTGCCACCGCCGCCAATAACCAGTTTGTTTCCTCCCGAGGAAAGATACTGATCGGCGCTACGCTCGTCGGCATAATCCGTCGCGTGCGCCCGCGTCCTTCCGCAGCCACCACGCTCAGATCGATCGGAGCCACCCTCAGGTCAGCAGCAGCCGTCAACGCTACCGGTGGCGACAGACGCCCCCAGGCCACAGCCCCGCTCAAACACAAGCGATCCAGCAGCTGCGGATCGTATTTGGCCAGCCGCGCACGCAGGAGGCCCTGCTCCCAGGCCGACGCCGGAGCCTCAAATCCCGTCAACTGCCGAATCACTTCCATCAGGCCTGCCTCGCCATGCAGCCGAGACTGTGGCGCGACATGCTGCCACTGCACCAAAAACCGCATGAACTCCGCCGCCGTCACCGGTTCGATCTCGCGGCGTAACTGGCCAATGGTGAGCCGGTGTATCCGCGCCAAGAGCCGACGGTCGCACCATTCTTCCTGAGTCGACGACTGCGTCTCACCCGGCGACAGCCTGCCACGAAACCGTCCCCGCAACACTTGGCCGGAGGCTTCCAGTGCCAGCAAGGCCCCGCGCACGGCAGCCGCGTCCAGCGAGAGGCTCGCCGACAGTTCCACCGCAGTCGTGGGGCCCGTGTTTTCCATCCATCCCTGCACGATCACGCGCACAGCGTCTTCGGATTCGATGACAGGTGACACGGTCTCATCGGACATGACGTCATGCGGGTGAATCTCAGCCGTGGGAAACGCCACGCGAATCGTGGAGCGCCGCTCGGTCGCCGCCCAGCCGATGACCGGCTCTACGCCAGTCAACACCACACGCACAGCCCGCCCGTCTTCCATCAGCGCCGGAATCCAGGTCGCCCACCCTTGCCGGCGCACCGTGGGCTGGGCCTCCGGCACCCACACCAGCGTGAGCAATGCATCATGCAGTTCGTCGGCATCCCGCACCACCGGCCAGGCTTCGCGCCCGACTTCGTCAATGGCCTCCGGCGACAAGGTCCCGAGCTGGCCGAGCAACTCAGGCGGCAGGGTCCGGCGCAACTCCACGGCCCTCGCGCGTCGTTCCTCCAGCGGTGCGTCATCGAGGAACGCATAAGGATTGGCATTCAAAATCTCATGGCTAAAAACCGACGGCATCGGCGTCTCGACGGCAAGACATCGAATGTCCCCTGCAGCCATCCGGCGCAACAGCGCTTCTAGTCCCTCCACATCCATCGCCTCGGTGAGACAATCGCGCAGGGTTTCCTGGACCAAGGGATGATCGGGAACCGTCCGTGGTCCCATGTGGTTATCCTGACACGCGGTGGCGTCCGGGAAGACCGCCCCCAACAGATCTTCCGCCCGCATCCGCTGAATCTGCGGAGGCACTTTCTTGCCGTTGGTAAACCGCAACAGCGCAAGGGCCCGCGACGCATTCCATCGCCAGCGGCTGATGAACATCGGCGCTTGCAGCACCGCCTGAATGAGCGTCTCGCGCACCGTGTCCTGGTGCAAGAACAAAAAAATGGTGTCGAGGGGGAAACTGTGCTTTTCGCCGAGCGAGAGCACGAGCCCGTCGTCGGTCGCCGCCGCCTGTAGTTCAAAATCGAAGCTTTGGCAAAACCGCTTGCGCAACGCCAAGCCCCAGGCGCGGGTGAGCCGTCCGCCGAACGGCGCATGGATCACCAACTGCATGCCCCCGCCTTCGTCGAAAAATCGCTCCGCAATGATGGTCGATTGTGTCGGCATGGCGCCGAGGAGCGCCCGTCCAGCCAGGAGATAGGCCACCACCTGTTCGGCGCCCCGCTGATCGAGGCCACAGTCATTTTTAAGCCAAATGATGAGTGATGCGTGATGCGTGAACAGCACCTCGTCAGCCGCACCAGTCTCTGCCGGGAGGCGACGATCCACTTCGACTCGAAGAGCTGCGACTTCCGCCGAGAGTTCTGCAGTACGTGAAGGTGCTTCACCGCGCCAGAAGGGAATGGTCGGCGGCGCGCCTTGTGCATCCTCCACCCGCACCTTGCCCAGCTCCACGCCACGAATGCGCCAGGAGGTGTTGCCGAGCAACATGATGTCGCCCGCCAAACTTTCGACAGCAAAATCTTCATCGACCGTGCCGACCACGGTCCCGTCAGGCTCCGCCACGACGGTATAGCCGGCAGTGTCGGGAATCGCGCCACCAGAGGTGAGGGCCGCCAGCCGTGCGCCGCGCCGCGCCCGAATGCGGTGATGGATCCGGTCATGATGCACATACGCTCGCCCCCGTCCGCGGGAAGTCGCTATCCCATCGGCCAGCATCCGCAGGACGTCGTCGAAGGCCGATCTCGAAAGGTCCCGATAGGAATAGGCCCGGCGACAGAGGGCGAACAGGTCCTCTTCCTCCCACGGCTGCGTCGCCGCAGCCGCGACGATCTGCTGGGCCAGGATATCGAGTGGAGCCGATGGAATCGTGATGGCATCGAGTGTCCCGGCGCGAATCGCCCGGACAATCGCGGCGCATTCCACCACCTCATCCCGCGTGGTGGCGAACAGCCGTCCCTTCGGCACGGCGCCGACCCAGTGGCCTGAACGGCCAATGCGTTGCAGACCCACAGCAATCGAACGAGGGGACCCGAGTTGGCACACCAAATCCACTGTCCCCACATCGATGCCCAATTCGAGCGAGGCCGTCGCCACCACCACCCGCGTCGTGCCGCCCTTGAGCCGGGTTTCCGCCGACAGGCGAGTCTCCTTCGACAAACTCCCGTGATGCGCCGCGACGGCCTCCGTCCCCAATTCCGGTTCCAGCCGCTCCGCCAATCGATGCGACACCCGCTCCACTAAGCGCCGCGTATTCACGAACACCAGGGTCGAGCGATGCTGCCGAACCAAATCGGCTAGCCGATCGTACACATCGGACCAGATCGCATTGGTCGCCACGCCGCTCAGCTCATCCTTGGGCACTTCCACCGCCAGATCCATCGGCCGGCGATGACCGACGTCCAGAATGCGACAAGGCCGCGCCGTATGATCCTCACCCTGGCCGACCAGAAACTGGGCAATCACCTCCATCGGGCGTTGCGTCGCGGACAAGCCAATTCGTACCGGACGGGTGCCGGTCAGCGCATCCAAGCGTTCCAGCGACAAGGCGAGATGGGCCCCACGCTTATTCGGTGCTAGGGCATGGATTTCATCGACAATCACGGTCCGCACATCGCGGAGCATGTGCCGGCTTTTCTCTGCCGTCAGCAGCAGAAACAACGACTCGGGTGTGGTGACGAGAATATGGGGAGGCCGACGGAGCATCTGTTGACGCTCCTTGACCGGCGTATCGCCGGTCCGGACCGTGACGCGAATGTCTGGAATCAGGAGCCCTGCAGCCAGCGCCGCCTCGCTAATCTCGCCAAGTGGCTGCTGCAAATTCTTCTGGACGTCGTTGCTGAGGGCTTTGAGCGGAGACACATAGAGCACTTGGGTGCGGTCGTCCAACTCGCGCGCCAGGGCCTGGCGAAACAGCTGATCGAGACAAGATAAGAAGGCGGCCAGCGTTTTCCCTGAGCCGGTCGGTGCAGCGATCAACGTATCGGCACCCGACGCAATGGCAGACCAGGCCAGCGTCTGCACGTTGGTCGGGCTCCCAAACCGGCGACCAAACCAGTCAGCGACGAGCGGATGAAAGGACGACAGCGGCATGGGCAAGCCTCGTGACGCGTGAAACGTCGTTCGTGAAGCGAGTGTCAGATTCCACAGTTCAGATGGAAGGTTTCACGTTGAACGTTTAACGTTTCATGTTTTCCCAACTTGAAACCTGAAACCTGAAACTCGACGCCGCGACGATACCGTGTTGAACAAAATTCGAGTGTTTCCACAGCCTGTTAGAAGGCACCTGCGCTATAATATCGTATACGAAGGGGGAAGGTCCCATGCATCAGGTTCTGGTCCTTGGATCGGGAAAAATCGGCTCCCTGGTCGCCTGCCTTCTGGCCGACAGCGGGCAATATCATGTCCACCTCGGCGATACGACCCTTGAAGCTCCCACGCGGCTCGTCAACGAATTAGGACTCCGCGACTGTACCCCTTGTGCCTTGGACGTCCGACAACCGAATCTGCTCGGGGACTACCTTGCCGCACATCGGATCGACGCGGCCGTGTCGCTCTTGCCATTTTTCTTAAACACNNGCGGTAGTCGAGCGGATTCATCAACTCAGCCATGGGGCCAACAAAGTGTTCATGCCGCATTGCGGACTCGCTCCTGGCTTTATCAGCATCGTGACGCAAGACCTGATCAGTCACTTCGATTCCGTGGACACGGTGAAAATGCGCGTCGGCGCGTTGCCGGTCCATCCCAGCAACGTCCTCAAATACTCGCTGACCTGGTCCACCGACGGCCTGCTCAACGAATATGGCAACACCTGCTACGGCATCGAGAGTGGGAAGAAAATCCAGCTCATGCCTCTGGAGGGCTACGAAACCATTGAACTGGATGGGCTGCTGTACGAGGCCTTCAATACCTCCGGCGGGCTGGGCACCCTGGCGGACACCCACGCAGGCCGAGTGCACACGATGAACTATAAAACGCTGCGCTACCCAGGCCATTGCGAGAAGATTCATCTCCTGATGAACGATCTCAAACTAAACGAGGATCGGGCCACGCTCAAACGTATCCTGGAACACGCAATTCCGCAGACGCTTCAGGATGTGGTGTTGATCTACGCCTCAGTCACGGGGTGCCGGGATCACACGCTGTTTGAAGAGAACTATGTGAAAAAAATCTATCCGCAATCCATCCGGAACAAAGTCTGGTCCGCCATTCAGGTCACGACGGCATCAGGCGTGTGCAGCGTCGTCGATCTGGTCCTGAGCGATCCAGAGTCCTATCAGGGTTTCGTCACCCAGGAAAGCCTGTCACTCCGGAGCGTCTTGGACAATCGCTTCGGAGCCTGCTTCCGGTGAGGTGAATAGAGGGACACGGAGACATACGGAGAACACGATGGCCTCGACCGACCACATAGCGACAGAGACCCTCCAAACCTTGGGCCTTGCGCCGATGAATCCCGGCGCAATCACAGGATCCGGCTGGCGCTCAACGACCACCGAGGCCGGGACATTGGCGTCGGTGAACCCAACCACCGGGCAAGTATTGGCTCAGGTGCATGGCGCGTCACAGGCCGACTATGAACGAGTCGTGCATGAAGCCACGGAGGCCTATGCCGTGTGGCGTCACGTGCCGGCCCCCAAGCGGGGCGAGCTGGTCCGTCTCATCGGCCAGGCCTTACGCCAGCACAAAGATGCGCTCGGCACACTCATTTCGTTGGAGATGGGCAAGATCAAAGCCGAGGGAGACGGCGAAGTGCAAGAAATGATCGATATGGCCGATTTCGCGGTCGGCCAGTCGCGTATGCTGTATGGCCTGACCATGCACTCCGAGCGACCCCAGCACCGGATGTTCGAACAGTGGCATCCGCTGGGAGTCGTCGGCATCATCACCGCGTTTAATTTTCCGGTGGCCGTCTGGGCCTGGAACGCCTTTCTCGCCGCCGTCGCCGGAGACACGGTCATTTGGAAACCGTCCCACAACACACCGCTCTGCGCACTGGCCGTCCAACATCTCTGCAACCAGGTTCTCAAAGACGCGGGCGCCCCCAGTGTCTTTTCCCTCGTCATCACCGAGCACAGGGAGCTGGCTGAAACACTGGTGCGTGACACGCGCTTGCCCTTGATCTCCTTTACCGGCTCCGTGCCGGTCGGGCGCTCAGTAGCCGAATCGGTCGCCCGCCGGCTCGGACGGACGATCCTGGAACTCAGCGGGAACAACGCCGTCATCGTCGACCAGACGGCGGATCTCGATCTGGCCGTTCGAGCCATCGTCTTCGGCGCAGTGGGGACCGCGGGCCAGCGGTGCACCACCACGCGTCGCCTTATCGTGCATCAGTCGATCGAGTCGGAGTTGGTCGCTCGCCTCATTGCGGTCTACCAGCAACTCACGATCGGCGACCCCCTCGATCCCGCCGTGCATATGGGCCCACTGATCGATCAGAAAGCCGTGGACGCGTATCGGGCCACGCTACGGGAGGTAACGGCAGCGGGCGGCGAAATCCTCTACGGCGGGCGGGTGCTGGAACGGGAAGGCCACTTTGTCGAACCGACGCTCGTGCGGGCCAAGGCTGACTGGCCGATCGTGCAGCAGGAGACCTTTGCGCCGATTCTCTATATCCTGCCGTTCACCTCGATCGACGAGGCCATCGCCATCCACAACGACGTGCTGCAAGGGTTGTCCGGTTCCCTGTTCACCCTCAACCTCCGTCACGCCGAACAGTTTCTCTCGGTCGGCGGCAGCGACTGCGGTATCGCCAACATTAACCTCGGCACCTCCGGCGCCGAAATCGGCGGGGCCTTCGGCGGAGAAAAAGAAACCGGCGGCGGGCGAGAGTCAGGCTCCGACGCCTGGAAAGCCTACATGCGCCGCCAAACCAACACCATCAATTGGGGCACGGATCTGCCGCTGGCTCAGGGCATCCGTTTCAATTTCTGAAGAAAGACGCTCTACCAGGGAGGCACACGCTTTGATTCCACAGGCTGTTCAAAAAGGCCGTCCTCTTCGTTCGTGAAGCGTTTCTCGTGAAGCGTTTCTCGTTCCGGATTCGGACGTTTCACGCTTCACGAGAAACGCTTCACGGTTCGCGAGAACGCCGCTGGCGGACTTTTTCAACAGCCGCTAGCTATGGAAGGAGGCCGATCATGAAAACGCACGGAGGGGAAGAATTAGACCTGCTACTAGATCGAATGATTCAGGATTATCTGGCCACCAATCGCGCCGCGCGGACAATCCAGGAAGGTTTGACGCAGGTGGGCGTGGGGTTCATCCCGGTCATCGACCACGTCACGATCCGCACCCTGGACATCGATCGCCGCGCGGAGGCCTTTCTCCAGCTGGGATATGCCTTTGATCAGACGATCGAATACGACGACTGGTTCGCCAAGGTGTACCGCACGCCCGGCTACCCAGCCCTGTTCGTCGATCAAGCCTATACGGACGAGCGCGGCCGCACGAGCATTATTCCTGGATGGGTCCAGGCCTTCGGTGATCACGTATTCCATCATGTGGCCGTGCGAGTCGAAGACATCGACGTGGCGATCAGCCGGCTCCAGGCCAAGGGCGTGACGTTCGCCGGCGCGATCGTAGGCGCCAAAGGCAGCGCCTTGCGTCAAATCTTCACGACGCCGGAACTCGTCAAGGATCAGCCGTTTTCCGTACTGGAGCTGACAGAGCGACATCAGGGCTACCAAGGCTTCTCGCCACCCCACGCCAACAAATTGATGCAGTCCACCGTGGGACGGTAGAGGCGCGGGGATCGTGACGCGAGTGTCAGGGGCCACAGTTCAGATAGAAGGTTTCACGTTGAACGTTTAAAGTTTCATGTGTTCCCAACCTGAAACCTGGGACCAACGAACGACGCTTCACACTTCACGCATCACACTTCACCCATCACGCATTAAGAATGCTCCCTCCTCACCCGATAACACTGGTGGGAGGGGCATCATGTCACTCACCGTCCAGGTTCCCTCGCAACGTCGGCAATACCGATTCAGTCACTTCGCCGAGCTTCTCCTCTGCCTTCTCCTTCTTGTTACCACTCCTCCAGACGCATTCAGCCATTGTCACCACGACCCGGATCAGGCCTCCTTCGGCACAGAGGCCATGGCGGGATGGGATCTCACCGCCACCGGGCTCGTCGCCATCTACTATCGCCACGAAGGCCTGTTGCCGGACCATGTCACCTTTCACCGCATCGTCCAACAGGGGTTCGAATCAGGGTCCACGGACGAGCTACGCCTGTCCTTCGGCCCCACCGTCACCATTCTGCAAGCCGACACCACGACAGAGACTCTGCCCTATGTCTACGTGATCGTCTCCCAGCCGCTCTACTACGGCACAGCCATCGACTCACTCGGATTGGCCAGAGACATCTGGATCGATCATGAGGAAGACGGACTTAACGGCAACGAACAGAAGGCACGGCTGGACGCCTACTGACCGCCCAACATCTTCGTTCAGATGGAAGGTTTCACATTGAACGTTTCAAGTGTCACGTGTTCCCAACCTGAAACCTGAGACCTGAAATCTGGGACTTGAAACGTGAAACCTGCGCCGATCATTCGGCCCCACCGTCACCATGCTGCAAGCCGTGAACGGAAGGGGGGTCTGCCACCGTGTCCTGGATTCCCCCCCGCTACGCCGCGTAGTGCAGGATTTCGACCTCCGCACCACTCTTGACAGCCTCCTCCGCTCGCATGAGCACATGATCCGTGACTTCCTCGGAAAGATAATACTCCCCGCAGTTTTCACAGACATCAGCCGGAACGCCTTTAAAGATAACGATCGTCTCAGCACGTTGAAGGGTCGCCGTCACCTTGCCGGCCTTGGTGTCGCCCTGTTTGCATAACACACATTTCATGATGACCTCCTCTTTCTAAAATCCGGTTCCCATAAGTCAGCGTCGGGAAGGTAGGCCGTAACGATATGGCAGGTCTTCGTTGCGGCATCAACCGCCAGAACGACGTGGTGAGCCACGCCATTGACAAAACCAAGCATCAAGTAGCTTGGAAACGGCGCATCTTCTGGATACTCAGCGAGTCTTTCACCTGTGGCCAATACTGCACGCACGTCCGACTTGCTGATACCGCGTTCGAACATGCGTCGGACGGCGTGTCCGCTAAAAACAAGTCGGGGACAGTCCATGGTTCAGTTTATCAAAGACAAGGAAGAAAGGGGGACAGATTTGTTTGCTTCTCGTTGTCAGTGATCCTCATGCGTCAAGGGGAACGCACACAGCCTTGCAAGTCTTTATCGTCATTCCCGCACCAGCCGAAATCCAGGCCCGTTAGAGAAGATGGGGCCCCGCTTTCAACCTGCGGGGACGACGTCCTCTTCCCTTCCGCCGTCCCCATCCGTCATTCCCGCCTGTCTGCGTGCCTGCCTGAGCGAGGGCGCTCGCAGTCAGGCGGATACGCACAGGCAGGCGTCCCTACTCCTTCCAGCTCGACCGTCATCGCACGTATCGTGTTCGATCATGCGGGGGGAGACAACTTCGGTCTGCTTCTGGACAACGTCGAGTTGAACGCTCGGGTATCAAGTGTGCCAGAACCTGCGTCACTCATGCTCCTCGGCTCCGGCCTGGCCGGGCCGGCAGTGTGGCGAAGGAATCGTCAGTAACCTCGTGTTTGTAGAGAATGGTGCAGAACATTCGAGGGCCTGCCTCCTTGCGGGGCAGGCCCTCCGTATATTGTGCGGCATGGCGATACCTACAGGAAGACGGACTCAGCGGCAACGAACAGCAGGCACGGCTGGACGCCTACTGACCAGTCGTGCGTCGTTCGTGAAACGTGAAGCGTCGTCACGGCGTCGAGTTTCACGCTTCAGGTTGGGACAACATGAAACGTGCAACCCTCCATCTCAACGGTGGAATCTAATACTCCCTTCACGAACGACGTTTCACGCTTCACCCTTCACGCATTCTAAACAATTGAAATTATGTCTTTTTATATCGACTGTCGGCTTTACTTGACACTTTTTGAGGGTTTTTTCGTCGTTTTTCTTCGAGATCCTTATTTTTCAATGACTTAGTATTTTTAGGGGTGTCGGAAAATTGGACAGTTGGGTACTGTTGCGTTGAGTTGAGTTGAGTTGAGTTGAGTTGAGTTGAGCAATTTCAATGCCTTGCACGTTTGGCTTCGTTCTTGCTTCTTATATGACAGAGGCACGTTCGAGTTTGATCACCCAATTCCTCACCTGAAGGAGGCAAGATGCCACAGACATTCACGCAAAAGACCCTGGGATGGACACACCTGCTGCTCGCGCCGATGCTCGCCCTCGCGGTGTCATCCAACGCCGGGGCCACCACCTACACCTTCACCACCCTGGATGTCCCCGGCGCGGTTTCCACCTTCCCCCACGGGATCAATGCTGCTGGCCAGATCGTGGGGATCTTCTACGACGGCCTCGGACTGCAGCATGGGTTTCTGCGGGACAGCGGCGGCCTCTTCACCCCCCTGGATGTCCCTGGCGCGTCTGCCACAGCCGCCGAGGGGATCAATGCTGCCGGTCAGATCGTGGGGCTCTTCCGCGACGGCGGCGAATTCCATGGGTTTCTGCGGGACAGCAGCGGCCTCTTCACCCCCTTGGATGTCCCCGGCGCGAGTGTGACGGAAGCCAACGGGATCAATGCTGCCGGCCAGATCGTGGGGTTCTTCAGCGGCGGCGGCGAACTCCATGGGTTTCTGCGGGACAGCGGCGGCCTCTTCACCCCCTTGGATGTCCCCGGCGCGAGTGGGACGGAAGCCAACGGGATCAATGCTGCCGGCCAGATCGTGGGGTTCTTCAGCGGCGGCGGCGAATTCCATGGGTTTCTGCGGGACAGCGGCGGCCTCTTCACCCCCTTGGATGTCCCCGGCGCGAGTGGGACGGAAGCCCGCGGAATCAATGCTGCCGGCCAGATCGTGGGGACCTTCCAGGACGGCCCCAGGGTGCATGGGTTTCTGCGGGACAACGGCGGCCTCTTCACCCCCCTGGATGTCCCTGGCGCGGTTTCCACCTTCCCCCACGGGATCAATGATGCCGGCCAGATCGTGGGAAGCTTCAGCGGCGTCGGCGAATTCCATGGGTTTCTTGCCACGCCGGTGTCCTCGGTCCCAGAGCCGGCCTCGCTCCTGCTCCTCGGCTCCGGGCTGGCAGGCCTCGCCTGCTGGCGGCGAAAACAGCAAGGCTGATCCGCACCGTTCTCACCTGTCGGTCCACGGGCCGGACGAGGAACACTCGCCCGGCCCGTGCGCGTAGCGGGGATCGTGAAGCGTCGTTCGTTGGTTCGGGTTTCAGGTTTCCCATTCTGAAAACCTGAAACGTTCAACCTGAAACGTGAAACTCTCTCCGTGAAACCTTCCACTCGCTTCACGAGAGACGCTTCACGCTTCACGATTTCTGACCGTTGCTGCCCACATGGAACGACTCTTTGAGGGTGTCAAAGGTGGGGAGATCTCGCGCAAAGTAGTGTCGGGTCGGAGCTTCATACAGCAGCGCATAGAGGGCCCCATCGATCACCGCTCCATAGCAGAGCCCCTGCTTCATGAGGCCGGAGCGGACTCGATAGGCGTAGTGAACCAGAAACCCAGGACGGCCGCCCAGAGTCGCCGGCCCCTGATCCAACACCTGCTGGTGGGTGAGGGTCGGATTGGCGCGGAAATTGTCGAGGAACACCTCGGCGACTTCCTGCGGCAACATCCCTGGCGTGACTTTTTTCCTCGTATTGGGCCAGTCGCTGCTGACCAGCCGTTTGAGAATCGTGATGGTCTGCAACGAAAACCCCTCGCGCGTCAGGGCTCGCAGCAGGGTCGGATCTTTTTTGATCACCACGGTGCTGTGTCGCCATCCAGCCGGCAACTCCACCACAAACTCATGCGTGTCGGGAGAATACACCCCGTTCACCGGCACCCAGGGGGGGACCGACCCACAGCCGGACAACAGCAAGAGGCATCCTAGCAGGATGCTGAAACAGGCCGCCGGCGGCGGGCTCGACACCCGTGAAGCGTCGTTCGTGAAGCGAGTGGAAGGTTTCACGTTGAACGTTTCACGTTTCATGTTTTCCCAACCTGAAACCTGAAACCCGAGACCTAAAACGTGGAACGCGAAGCAGTGGCGACACCGTATTGGACAAGAATCGAGTATGTCCCCAGCCTGCTAGACATCCCAGCCAGGCCACGCTCACCAGGCTGCTAAGCCACTTATCCCCACGCATGCCGCGAATCACCGATCCTTCAAATCGTTCAGGTACTGCAGCACATAGGCCTTGTCCGGGGCTTGGGGAGCGAGCGCGAGATACCGTTCCCACTGGTGTTTGGCCTCGCGGATGCGGCCTTGCTTGTAATAGATCAAGCCCAGCGCGTCATGCGGTCCTGGAAGCGCGTCGTCGAGGGCCAATGCCTGTTTGAACGCCTCCTCGGCACGACCGTTGTCCCCCGGTCCCTGCCGCTGTCGATATAGCTCCCCCAGCGCCGCATGCGCCTTCGCGTGAGTCGGTATGCGTTGCAATACTCGTGTGATGCCCGCCAAGGCCGACCCAAACCGACCCAGCGCCAGATCCAGACTGGCATTGTCCAGCCACAGACGCTGAACCTGCGAGTGAAACCTCTCCGTATTGAGGCGTCCGCCCTGCCCCTCGTACCGATGCGCAAGAAGGCCGGCATAGCTGTCGATGCGGTCTTGCAGCCGTGGATGCGTCCCGAAAAAGAAGGGCTCTTTGAGCTGGTGCTGCGCCACATCTCGTTTCAGAAACTGAAATAATTTCGGCGACTCCGCCGGAGCGTACCCCGCCGCCACCATGCGCGCCAATCCTTCCGTATCGGCGTCCACTTCCAACTCACGCGAATACCCGGTGATCGCCGCCATGGTCCCCACGTGGCCTAACAGACCGATGAGCCCGCCCCCATAGGGCCCGAGGGGCGCAAGCAGCGTCTGCACGCCCGCCACCACCGCCGTGGTGTTCTTCATGCTCCGCTGGCCCTTAATCGCATGACGATGAATAGCATGCGTCATTTCATGGCCGAGGAGCGTGGCTAACTGCGCTTCGTTCTCCATCTTCGCCAGAATACCGGTGTGTACGTAGATGACCCCGTTCGGATAGGCAAACGCGTTGAGTAATGGATTGCTGAGAATCTTGACCTGAAACGAGAGGGCAGTCGGCTTGACCGACTCAGGGACCAGCAGGCGTGCCACCTGATTCACATAGGCTTCCAGCTCGGGATCGTCGTAGAGCTGGCCGCTGCTGGCTAGACGTTGCTCTTCTTCGGTCACCCGATTCCAGAGCCGCTGTTCGTCGTCTTCGATGTGAAACGTCGATGCGCTGCCGACCGGCGGCAAATCAGTACTGATACAGCCCCCCAACAGGAAGAGGATGCTCAAACAGGCCGCCAGCTGCGTGCTCGACACCCGTGAAGCGTGAAGCGTATGTCGTGAAGCGGGTTTCATGTTGAACGTTTCATGTTTCATGTTTTCCCAACCTGAAACCTGAAACCCGAGACCTAAAACCTGAAACTCGAATCCGAGGGGAGACGAACGACGAACGAAGAGGATGGCCTGTTTCAGCATCCTGGGGATGGTGTCTTTCGATGACTTAGACGATGTTTCAGATATAGGGAGTTTCGATGCTCTGAGATATCGACACGCCATGCTTATCCTAATCGGGGGAAGGGAATGAGGAGTTCTTTGACTGTTGCGCGGGCGCCCTCTGGACGGCGGACGTCGCCTCGTTCGATCACCCAGCGATGCCATAGGAGAGTCCCGGTTTTGGCATCCACCAAGGCCAGGCTGATCCATCCGACATGACCGGACGGATCGACCACGCTCCCGAAGACTAGGCCCATCGCGGCAAAGCCTGTCAGTACCGCTTGGCGTCCACCTGTTGCCCGTTGCCCAAGCACACGCACGAACAGCAGGGCCTCTGCCCCAGGCGCCAATGCGCCGGTTTCCGCCCCCAGGCCATAGTCGAACCGGGCCACATTCTCGATAAAGAACTCGGCCGCGCCGGCCCCTAGCCGTGGATAGGCATGTTGAAGAATGCTGGTTTCCACCGCATCGTAGAGTGCCCAGGTCTGGTGCAGATTGGCGGTCTGTTCGGGCGAGAGTGATTCCTCGCGGAGCACGGTGGGCGTGATCCCCCGTCGGTCCTGAATATTCTCCAGCACGGCTTGACGAATTTGTGCGCCGGCCTGGGCCATCCATTCATCCATCCGTTCAGAGACCCCTCCAGCCGACACTTCGACCATCTCGACTTTTGGGGTCAGGAGCACCAGTGAGGTGATGGTGGACTTTCTGGCTTCTAGGGCAGGACTCGTCCGGTAGTCGTCCAACGACTGAGCACACAGAGGCGCGGCCACCACCATCATGCACAGCAGACTGAATGTCTGCACAATCGCTGCAGGTCTCTGGTTGATACGCCTCATGTTCACCCATCTCGCAGGATGCTGAAACAGGCCGTCCAGCGGCGTGCTCGACACCCGTGAAGCAAGTTTCAGGTTTCACGTTTCAGGTTTCAACGACTTGAGACCTGAAACCTGGGACTTGAAACGTAAACCCTGAAACTCGAACCAACGAACAACGCTTCACAAGAGACGCTTCACGCTCCTCTAGTACGACTCCTACTATCGAACTTCTTCCAGACGGGAATCAAGTGAGCGCTCGCCGAGTTTCGAACGGATTTTCTTTCCCCCAGTGAGTACAATACGACCCTATGGCTCACCCGAACATCGTCATTCTTGGGGCCGGGTATACCGGCAAGGTGCTCTACCGTCACGCGCTGGCAGCGGGACTCTGGCCGCTCGCCACCAGCCGAAAGCCTCTATCCCACCTGTCGGACCTGCCTCCAGCACACCGTCTTCAGATAGACCTGGCGCTCCCCCACACCTGGGAGACCATTCCAGAGGCAGACTTTCTCGTGTGGTGCGCACCCGCCAACGATCCTCACGCAGCCCTCGCTTTTGCCAACGCCGTGCGAGGCCGCATCGGCCGTCTGCTCGTGCTCGGAAGCACATCGGCCTATGCGTTGAGTCCGTTGGATGCACAAATGGGCGGTGAAGATCCGTGGATCGACGAATCCTGGCCACTCGATCTCACCAATCCGCGCGTCCAAGCGGAAGAGCAGCTGAGAACAGAGCACAGGGCCATCGTCTTTCGTGTGGCGGGCATTTACGGTCCTGGCCGCAACCCGCTCAATTGGATTCGAGATGGACGCGTCCGCCCCTCCCCGCGCCATGTGAATCTCATCCACGTCGAGGATCTCGCGGCCTTGTGCCTCCTGGCTCGCGAGCAGGGCATCCCCGGCGAAGCCTACAACATCAGCGACGGCACCCCGCGAACCTGGGCGGCGATTTGCCAAGAAGCCGAACGCCGGTGGAAGATCGCACCATCGCCCCTGCCCCCGTCCACCAAAGCAGGGAAGCGGTTATCCATCGCCAAATTACAGCAAACCTTCCACTACCAATCTCGGTTTCCAGACTTCTTCGAAGCGCTCAGCCAGATCAACGCCTCATATCCGCAATGATCGAGACTGCAACGCTTACAAGAAATTGACATTATTTCGATTCGTAACGGCAAGGGCAGGTTCTCTCAGCCATTCGTTTCAAGGCCACGGACAGGAGGGAGTTATTCCCTCCTGTCCGTGGCCTTTTCAGGTAAGCCGAGAAGGCCCAATCCAGCATAGATAGCCGAACGCTGCTACCGCAGGAGCAGCAGCTCCGAGAGACACACCGCCAGATTATTGAGACTGTGCGCCAACATGCCGGGCAACAGGCTGCCGGAGCGTTCATACATCCAGGCCCACAGGAGGCCGCTCCAGAACACGCTGACAAATCCCAGAACGCCATAGCCATGGGCCAGCGCGAAGAGCCCGGCGCTGACGCTGGCCGCGAGGCCCCATCCCCACTTGCGACGGAGCGTGCCAAAGAGGAGACCTCGGAACACCGTTTCCTCGAACACCGGCGCATAGACCACATACTCCAGCAGACTGACGGCGACCACGGCCTGCGAGCCCCACGCGAGATCGGCATCGAACCACTCCGTCCAGTGACTGGACAGTTTCAGGCTCTCTGCCACCATCCCCATCCCCCATTCCGCCACCATCGCCACCGAGAAGAGGGCACCCACCACGATGACCAGTGACCCCAAGGTCCTGGACCGGGGGACCAGGCCTAAGCCCTGGGCTAAGCCTCCCGGCGCAGGAGGCTGTAAGAATCGAGCGGCTAGATAGAGCACCGGGAGATTGGTGATCGGAATCACGACGGCTCGTGCCCACAGATTCTCCGAGTCCACGAGCGTCGAGAGTCCCACCGTCAGCATCGCCCCGAAGGCGCCGCCTCGCAACAACACCGCCACACCGTCTCGACCAGACCAGGTGGGAGGCAGCGGCGCATCAGCGATTCGAAGTCTCTCAGGATCGGCTCGACGCCGCAGCCAGAGGAAGACTACAGCCAAGCCCCCTGCCCCCATCAACGTGAGTTGCGCCCACGTGAGAAGTTCTACCCGATGCAAGATCGTGTGCCCACGGGAGGTCAGCGCGGCCATGGTCGTGACAGCCAACGCCATATGGCCCACACGCATCGCCAATCGCGAGGCTAAGCGGTCATAAAACCACCCGGCGGCGAGATCCTCTGCCAATGCCGCTTGGAGGGACAATTCGTCCGCTGGGCTGAGGGGTGCCTCTATGTAAGCGGCCCGGACCGCATAAATAAAGGTCGGCTCAGACAGATCCTGTTGCTCCCAGTCGTCCAACACCTGCGTGAGTTGGGCCATCCGACCGGCCTCGCCCAGCAGCACCGCCAGATTGAGGGTGACCTGCGGATCGGGAGAGACGGCGGCGAGTTCTCGATACCACGCAATCGCCTGATCCACTTGCGCGACCCTCTCGCCACTGGTCACACGATAGAGCCGCTGCCTCCATTCCGGCTCCGTGGCCAGGGCCTCTTCCACATCCATCGTCCGCCCCACGACCAAAGCAAGCGCTCGCTCTGGCGCTGACACGTGATTCAAGGCAGGCGACGAGTGTTGCAGCCAGACAAAGAGTCCGACCGTGACGGCAAGGATGACCGCACAGAGTAGCGTCACGCCCGACGAAAACTCAGACAGATGAGACACCAGTGGTGACGCAGGGTGGTCAGGATGAGGTGATGGGACGGTCCAGGTCATCGTATCGAAGTATCGAGCCAAAAATTCGTCGGCAGTATAGCATGACCTCTCGTGCCGCTGACCCTCTCATCCCCCCTCACTGCAACTGCCCAAGTAGCACGAAACCACACCTTCAGGTATACTGGGCTCCCGACCTCAGACACCACTTATATGAGCGCTGTCGGCACCATGCATCCTGAATCGTTTCAGCTTCCGTCTGCCGAGCACCCGCCGATGGGGCGCCGTGATCCCGTCTCGCTACCCTCATGGACGCCCCCGACACGATTATTGCTGGGACCGGGCCCGAGCCCGGTGCATCCGCGCGTGCTGAACGCCCTGGCGACCCCACTCATCGGCCATCTCGACCCGGCATTCCTCGACTTGATGGACATCATCCAACAACAGCTCCGACATGTATTTCAGACCGAAAACTCCTGGACGATTGCGGTATCGGGAACCGGATCGGCCGGTATGGAAGCCGCGCTCGTCAACATCATCGAACCAGGAGAGCGAGTGCTTGTCGGCGTCAACGGGGTCTTCGGCACACGGATGGCCAGCGTGGTGGAACGGTGTGGTGGAACAGCGATCCGCGTGGAGGCGCAATGGGGCACCATCCTCGATCCTGCCGCCATCGACGCGGCCCTCATTCGATCAGGCCCTGTGAAGGCCGTCGCCATCGTGCATGCCGAAACGTCCACCGGCGTTCAGCAACCGATTGAGGAGATCGCCCGGCTCTGCCGTCGCCACAACGCCCTGCTCGTCGTCGATGCCGTCACCTCGCTCGGCGGCATACCGGTGGAGGTGGATCGTTGGGGAATTGACGTGTGCTACAGCGGCACACAGAAATGTCTAAGCTGCCCACCAGGCCTAGCGCCGCTGACCCTGAGCGAGCGAGCCGTCACCGCGGTGAAGACACGCCGGACTCCCTGCACCAGTTGGTACCTGGACGTGAGTTTGGTCGCCGACTACTGGGCGCAGAAAACCCGCGCGTATCACCACACCGCGCCCATTTCCATGCTGTACGGACTTCATGAAGCGCTGCAGCTCGTGATCGAAGAGGGCCTGGCGCCTCGGTTCCAGCGACATCAACTCCACAGCCGCGCCTTACTCGCCGGTCTGGCGGTCTTAGGGATCACCCCCTTTGCGCAGGAAGGCCATCGCCTGCCCATGCTGAACTGTGTCACGGTTCCGGCAGGCATTGATGAAGCCCTGCTGCGCAGACAGTTACTGACCGCGCATGGGATTGAGATTGGGGGAGGACTTGGCCCCCTCAAAGGACGCGTGTGGCGGATCGGGTTGATGGGAGAAGGCGCCGCCAGAGCCCATGTCCTCACATTCCTCCATGCCTTAGCGTCTTTGCTTCACGATAGGACCACAACCGGGCAGGCCGACGCGTCCATTCAGGCGGCTGCCGAGGTCTATGCCTCCACCACCCAGGAGCACGCAGCATGAAACGCGCCATTCTCTGGTTGGTCATCTGTGGATTCGTAGCCGGACTCGCCTCATGGGTCACCCTCAGCGTACGCGAAGCCAATGCACCCATCACGATTCAGCCGGAAGTGGTCGCGGACTATATCCATGCCGTCGTGGAAGCGACCCGCACGGTCTACACCACGAACGTGGTGAACAAGATGCAAGAACGAGGCATCGTCGTGGCGGGCGAACATTGGAAAGAAGAAGCCACCCTGCCACTGCCTGCTCAATTCTTACTCGACACTGGTCGAGCC
>CXWL01004180.1_pt1 | contig 24669 bp, 15 predicted proteins | sample 590931 | NCBI WGS metagenome assembly CXWL01 (sample SAMEA3498368, study PRJEB10139) | groundwater metagenome | biome: water well; material: biofilm material | place: Germany | collected 2015-04-27
ATACCGGAACGGTCTCGATGGGCCTCTTTGACCATGGTGGCTTGGGCGCACTGAGCACGGGCCTTAACTCCTTTGCCGGTGATGCGATCACGCCCGGCTGTCTCTGTGAAGGTTGGGGCGCGGCAGGTGGCGGCGTCGGCAACTACAGCTACGGTGGCAGCACGTCCGGCATCACCAGTGCCTTGTTGACCACCACGACGGCCAGCGGTGTCGGGTTGTCTGCGGTGTCCGTCGTCACCATGGCGAACGGTCTGGAAGTGACGCACACCTATTCCTACGCGGCGGGTGGATCCTTGTTCAAGGTGGTGGTTGGCATGCGCAACACCACGGGCGGTGTCTTGACGGATACGCGTTATGCCCGCACGATTGACTGGGACGTGCCGCCTGGTCATTTCACTGACGATTTCTTGACCATTTACGGTGGCACCCCGACCGGCCCCGGCGGCAATGTCTTGCACACATCGACAAATCCGTTCGCGCCACCCAATCCAATGGTCCTGCGCTCTGAAAGCGCCAACACCAACGTAGTAAATGCTCCCGGTGACTTGGGCGCCTACTTTGTGCTCGGTTTTGGCGACCTGGCTGCCGGCGCGACCAAGACCTTCGAAACCTATATCGGCGCTGGCCGTGACACCGCCGAGTTGCTGGCGGCTTTTGCCACCGTCGGCATCGAAGCCTACAGCTACAGTTTTGATAACAACACACCCGCAGCCTATGGCTGGGGATTTGCTGGCATCGGCTTGCCACCCGTGTTTGACACGCCTGAGCCCAGCTCGCTGGCTTTGATGGGTCTGGCCTTGCTTGGTCTGGGCGCCATTCGCCGCCGTCGCAATTGATCAGCTTCGGACCTCCGCCAAAAAACCCGCCTAGTGCGGGTTTTTTGTTTTGGAATCGGACGGTTTTGTCAACGTCGGCCCAGCGGAAGGACTCCGTAGCCACCACCGGACTCCCAGCGCGCCGATGATGATCAGGGCGGCGGTCAGGGCGGCCAGCAGCACCGTGTGGCGACCTGGATGGGTCAGCGCGCGCACGATCTGGTCCGTGAACACCATCATCAGCAGGGTGCCGGGCGTCATGCCAATGGCCGTGCCCAGCAACAGATGGCGCAGTTTGATGTGTGACGAGCCCGCCACCATGTTGACCACGGCAAATGGCGCCACCGGCACCATGCGTACCGCGATCACGGCCAGCAAGCCATGTTTGGCCAGACGCGTGCTGAGCGTGTTCAGGCGCGTGCCGGTTAGTTGTTGTACCGCCTGGCGCCCCAACACCGGCGCCGAGCCCATAACTCAAGCCAGCGCCAAGCAAGGCGCCGGCCAGCGCAACGCCGAAGCCGGTCCAGGCATCGAAGGCCAGCAAGGCCACCAGAGTGAGGAAAGTCAGCGGAACGGCGACGCTCACCGCGACGGCAAATCCCACGATTGCCAGCCCCGGACCGACCCCCTGACCATACGCGCGCAATGTTTGCGCCAAGGTCGCGGCATCCAGAACCTCGCGCAACGGCGACCAGCTCCAGGCAAGCGCCAGACCCATCACCCCTAGCAGGGTCAAGGCCAACCACGCCAGTCTGCGTCGCAAGCGCCGCCGCTGGGTCAGCGTGAGTGGCGGCTTCTCCAAGTCAATCCTTGGACGGCGCGGCGCACAGGTGCGGGCGCATCGCGCGTGCCAGCTCATCGATGTGCGCCGCTTCAAATATCGAGCCATGCAAGCCGGGCACTTGGCACTCATGCAGGTGCGCGCCGATCAAACGACGCCATGGTCGAAACAGCCACCGATCCCACTTGACCAGTCCGCTTGACTTCAGCAGCGTGGCGGGTCCGTCGAATGGCGTGGGTTGATAGCCCCGCAAGGCCATGACCTGGGTTACCAGACCGACATCGTTGAACAGCGTGCCCAAGCGACGCCCATTCAGGCTCAACTCCTGCAGGTGCAAGTGGCGAACCAGCCACATCATCGCTCGCCACGAGGCCGAACCGCGCAGGGCCTGCCAGGGATAAAGCGTGTCGATCAGAATCAGGCCGTGCACGACCGCATTGCGCTGGCGCAGCAGGCGAGCGGTTTCCAGCGCAACCACCCCGCCGACCGAAAACCCCGCGATGAAGCACCGGTCGATGTGACGCTCGCGCAGGCAGTCGGCGTAGAGGGTGGCCAACCCCAGCATGGACAGTCCACTGGACTGGGCCGGCGGCTGCAGCATGCAGACGCGGTAACCATGCCCCAAGGCCTTGGCCAAGGACTGCAAGCGCAACAGGTCGCCGTGGCCGGAGGCGGCGATACACAGGCAGGCGCGCTCGTCCTCACTGTTCGCGCTCAGTTCCACCAACAAGGGGCTGGCGGCGGCCTGCTCGGTGAGGACCGCCGCCAGTTGCGCCACGCTCGGGTGTTCGGTGAGCACGTGCAAGGGCACGGTTCGCCCGAGTTGGGCCTCGATATCGGTCAGGATTTGAACCGCTGCCAGCGAGTCGCCACCGAGCTCAAAGAAGTCCTCTTCGGTACCCAAGGCGTCGGTTTTCAGGGCGCGCCGCCACATCGTCAACAGGGTGTGCTCCAGCGGGTTGCGGGGGGGCTGAAGGGGTCGTGCAGGGGCCTCGGCCAGGGGCACTTGCAGGGCGTCGTAGTCCAGTTTGCCGTTTACGAGCTGTTTCAGAGCCGGCAAGACCACGATGCTGGCGGGCAGCATGTAGTCCGGCAGACTCAAGCGCAAGGCGCGACCCAGCTCGGCGGTGCTGAGTTCTGCTGACAGCGAAGCCCAAAGCCAAAGCTGAGCCTTCGTGTCGCCTGTCATCAGTTTCGCCGCTGCCTGGTTGACGCCCGACACGGCCAGGCAAGCGCGTTCGATCTCGCCAAGTTCAATCCGGTAGCCACGCAGCTTGACTTGCCGATCCGTGCGGCCGATAAAGTTCAGGTTGCCGTCGGCGCCCAGCCAACCCCGGTCGCCAGTCCGGTAGATTCGGCCACCAGGTTCAAACGGATCATCCAGGAAGACGGATCGGTCCAGTTCTGGACGATTCAGATAGCCGCGCGCCAACGTGGCGCCGCCAAGGAAGATATCACCCGCCACGCCAAAGGGTTGCGCTCGCAACTGGTCGTCCAACACATAGATGCGGGTGTCGTCGATGGGGCGACCAACTGGCAGGTTTGTGCCGCCTGGCTGCACATCACACTTCCAGGCACTGGCGAATATGACGGCCTCGGTGGGGCCGTAGACGTTGAAGAGCTGGGCACCGGTTTGCGCCGCAAAGCGGTTGGCAAGCTCGGCGCTCAATACCTCGCCGCCACAGCACGCCACGCGCAGTTTCAGATCGTTGCAGCCCTGAGCCGCATCGAGAAAGCCGGCCAAGGTCGAGGGCACGAAGGCCATGATGGTGACCTCGTGTTGCCGCGCACACGCCAGCAGCGCCGCCGCAGCCAGTCGCCCCGGCGGGGGCAGGGCCACGCTGGCGCCGTGGGTCAGGGGCAGCAGCAGTTCGATCAAGGCTGGATCGAAAGTGATCTGGGTTGCCTGGCTGCTGCGATCACGCCAATCGACGCCGTAGCTGCGCGACAACCAGGCCAGCCGGCGCGACAAGGCGCCGTGCTCGACCATCACGCCTTTGGGTTGCCCGGCCGAACCGGAAGTGAACAACACATAGGCCAGGTCGCTTGGCTTGGGGTTAGACAGGGCGCGCCCCGGCGATGGATCGGTTTCCAGCGAGATCGAGGCGTCCACTGCCAGCAAGCGATGATGCAGCGCCTGAAAACGCGCCGTGTTTTCACCCGCGACCAGCAATACCAGCGCCTGGCTGTCTTGCAGCATCTGCGCCAGTCGGGCCTGAGGTGCGTCCGGATCGAGTGGAAGAAAGGCCGCGCCGGTCTTGGCAATGGCCAGGATGGCGCTCACCATACGCGCGCCGCGTGGCAGCGCCAAGGCGACGATGGTCTCGGTCGCGGCGCCGAGTTGCATCAAGCGCGCGGCCAGTTCGTTCGCCTGGCGGTCGAGTTGCTGGTAGTCCATGCTGCCACCATCCCAGACCAGCGCGGTGGCCTCGGGGCGCAAGGCGGCCTGGTGCTCAAACAGGGTGATGAAAGCCCTTGGTTGGGCGTGGCAGGCCACATCCTGATGCAGGCCGCGCAGCAGGGCCCAGCGTTCTTCGGCTGGCAGCAGATCGATCTCCTGCACGGTGCGCTCGGGTTGGGTCATGGCGACCTCGACCAAGTGCCACAGGCGGCGACCCAGCAGGGCGACTTCGCCTTCAGCGAAGCAGGCACTGCTGCCATCCAGCACCAGTTCCAGATGCTGCTCGGCGGCGAACTCGCAAGCCGTGATCCCGAGCGGATAACGCGCGCTGCCGGAAAACAATTGGCGAGAGTCCACCAACGTGGCCTCGCCAAACGACAGCGCGTAGTCCTGCCGCTCAAACGACAGCATCACGTCGAACAGGCTGTCGCGGCCGGCTCGGATCGCGCCCAGGTGGCGACCCAACTCGCTCAAGGGGTAGCGGGCGTGACGCAACGCGCGACGCAGCGCCTGACCAGCGGCGCAGCTCAGTTGGCGCAGCGTCATATCGGGCGTGACCATGACTCTCAATACCAGCACGCCAACAAACATACCCGGGGTGTGGCGGTGCTGGTGTCCGTTGCGATTGAGGCTTGGCACGCCAATCACGAGTTCTCGGTACCCGCAAGTCCGGGCGAAATACAGCAGCACCGCCGTAAGCAGGTAGTTGAAGGGGGTATCGCCTCGCGCGGCGGCAACCGAGCGTAATTGCGCGTAGGCCGATTGCCGCACCGGGTGGGTGGCGATGCAGGATGGCGGCAACTGCTGGCGCGAAACCGGCGTGTAGCGCCGCGCCATCAGGGGCTGGGGCAGGCTGGGCAGTTCGCCTTGCCAATACAGCTCGTCACGCGCAAAGGCCTCCGAGTGGCGGTACGCATTGGACTCCTGGATGAAGCTCCGGTAGTCCGCCGCCTGCGGCCTATCAGGCGGCGACGCGGCAGCTCCGGGCGCCATCGCAGTGTAAAGCGCGCTCCAACGCTGCATCACCAGCACGGTGCCCCAACCGTCCATCACCAGGTGGTGAAACTGTATCGTCAAGCCATGCAGCGCGGTACCGGCGCGCAGCAGGGAAAAGCGCCATGGCGGGGCCTTGCCCAAGGTGAAGGGTTCGCGGATGCGCGCCTGCCACCACTGACGCATCGCCTCACGCGGGTTTGTCTGCGCGCCCAGTTCGATAATTTCGAGGGTCGGCTCAAAGTGCGCCAACAGGTATTGCCGTCCCGTGATCGAGGGGACCAGTCGCAAAGCCTCGCTTTGCGCCACCAGTTGCGACAAGGCGCGCTGCAGCCGAGGCACGTCCAAGGCACCGACCAAAAACGCGCCGCCACCGATGTTCAAATGGCTGCTGTCGGGCCAGGCGCGCTGGTCCAACCAGACCTCGCGCTGGCTGAGTGATAACGCTAGCTCCTCGCCTGGGGCGGCGCAGATGCCTGGTCGCTCCATTGTTGGATCCTCTTCACCGCGTAGCGGTAACCCACTTCAACGATTTGGTCAGCTTGGTTGTAACCCATCAAGGGGAAGCTCGCAACCGGGGGTTCCAGGTAGTGATCAGCCTGGGCAATGGCGCGCGCGCGCTGGCTGGCCCCTCCCATGTGGCCCGCGCGGTACAGAATCGAGGCAATGCCAGGCGTCGCGCGGCGATTCGCGCCGAGATGGCCCTTGAGCGTGTTCCAGATCGATAGCCGAGTCAGACTCGGGTCGACGGTGAGGTCTTCCCGCACATCCACGTCGATCGCGATGACGGTGCCGTTGCCGCGTCGTTTTTCCAGCGCGGTGCCCAGCCGCATGCGCATGCCTTCGACCGGCACATTCTCCAGAATCGCCCCGTCCACCAGCAAGTCGCCGTTCAACAACACCGGCGGGAACAAGCCAGCGGGCGAATTGCTGGCCAGCACCGCGCGCCACAAGGGGCCGGAGTCCTGCACCGTGGTGCAGCCCTTGCTGAGATTGCAGGCGGCGGCAAAGAACGGTCGCCAGAGTCCGTCGGCATGGGCGTCGCCGAACATGCGTTTCAAGTCGCGCTCAACGCGCCGCCCCGAAACCAGCGAGATCAGCGGCAGCGTCAGTCGCTCGCCACCCAAGGCGAAGGCCTGTGTGGCAACGCGGATTTGCTCCAGCGGTACGCCGCAGGCGACCTGCGCGCCGATCAGGGCGCCCATGCTGTTGCCGCCAATCAGGTCGATCGGCACACCGGCTTCCTCGAGTGCCCGCAACACGCCGAGGTGGGCGAAGCCGCGCGCGCCACCACCTCCCAATACCACGCCGACGGCAGTGTTGGTCAAGAATCGCGCCAGTCGGGCGAAGTCCCCCACATGGTGTTGACGCAGTGGATAAATCCGCTCGAACCACGGTTGCGTGCGCCAAGTCGGCATCGACTGCGGCGCCTCTGTGCGCGCACCATGCAGGACCACCAAGTGCTTGCGTTTCATGGAGAAGCCTGGCGCGTCTTGCAATCGCGCTTCCATGCGCACGGTATCGGGCTGGCGGTCACTGGCCGCCACGAACACCACTTGATCGGCCTGGCGCAGCGCGTGCAGCGTCCACGCAGTGGGGTCCGCCGAGGTCTCGTAGATCAGGAATTCAAACCGGCTCTCCAACAAATCGTGCTGGACGTTGTAGGTCTCGGTCCCAGAGCCACCGTCGGCTCGCGCCGGGTCGTCGGTCATGCACAGCCGGTGCACCCGACCCAACTTGGAGAAGGCGTGCACCATGCCCTGGACCACGTCGCTGGCGTGCGTGCCGGCGTGCAGTGGGATGACCGCAAAGGTCTGGGCGTCGGGTCGCTCGGCGGGTGGCGTGACGTGCCGAAACTGGTTGTAGACGGCCTGAAGGAACACCCGGTTCATGCTGATCGGATGGATTTTCAGCAGGGCCTCGAAATGTCCTTGATTCAGTACCGCCAGGGTCGAGTCGCGTACCGCGGTGACGTTGGCGGTGCGTGTCTGGCGCAGGATCATGCCGACCTCGCCAACACTTTCGCCAGGTCGTATCTCGTTGTACAGGCATAGTTTTCCGGTTTCATCGCGGCGCGACACGCGCAGGCAGCCGCTGATGACAAACAACACACTATCCGAGACATCCCCCTCGTTGAGAATCTGGCTGCCCCCCTCAACGTGGCGGAATTCGAGAAACTTGACCAGTTCACTGAGCTCGACATCGTCGAGTTGCCCAAACACGCTGCTTTTGCGCAAGACTTCGACCACGCGCGTGTTGGGAGTCGTTCGGCTGACCATGGGCAAAGTCTAATTCAGTTGGCACGCCGCACCAATCTCGACGACGCAGCCAGAGCGTCGCTACACTGCGGTCTGTCTCGCAAGGTTTCAGGTCGACCCCATCGCAAAAGAGTAATTGCTTATGTTTCTTCCCCTCATCATGGCGGGTGGTTCGGGCACCCGCCTGTGGCCGCTGTCGCGCCAGCTCAATCCCAAGCAGTTCCTGCCGCTGACGGGCGAGTTGACCATGCTGCAAGCCACGATTGCACGCCTGGACGGGCTAGACCATGCGCAGCCTTGCCTGATCTGCAATGAGCAACACCGCTTTCTGGCGGCCGAACAATTGCGCCAGATGGATCTGGAAGGCGCACCGATCATCCTGGAGCCAGTCGGCCGAAACACCGCGCCGGCCATCGCGTTGGGGGCGCTGCAAGCGGTTGCCGATGGCGGCGACCCGGTGTTGTTTGTGCTGGCGGCCGATCATCTGATTCGCGATGTGCCGGCCTTTCACCGCGCCATTGCGCTGGCGTTGCCGCTGGCGCAGGCCGGCAAGCTGGTGACCTTTGGCATTGCGCCAACCCATCCCGAAACCGGGTACGGCTACATTCAGCGCGGCGCGGCACCATTCAGTATGTTGCGCTTCGTCGAGAAACCCGACCTGGAAACCGCCAAGGCTTATCTGAGCAGTGGCGACTATTGCTGGAACAGTGGCATGTTCATGTTTCGCGCCAGCCGTTACCTGGAGGAGCTGGCGAAGTTCCAGCCCGCCATGCTGCAGGCGTGCCAAACCGCGTTGGCCAAGGGTGCCAAGGACATGCACTTTGTACGCGTCGATCAAGCCGCCTTTGAAGCCTGTCCGGCCGACTCCATCGACTATGCGGTGATGGAGAAGACCGACAGCGCCGCGATGGTGGTCCTGGACGCGGGCTGGAGTGACATCGGGTCCTGGTCGGCACTGTGGGAGGTCAGCCCCAAGGATGCGCAGGGTAATACCTTGAAGGGAGACGTCTTGCTGGAGCAAACCCGTAATACGCTGGTGTACGCCTCGCATCGGCTGGTGGCGGCGGTGGGACTTGAGGATCTGGTGATCGTGGAGACCAAGGATGCGGTCATGGTGGCGCACAAGGACAAAGTGCAGGATGTCAAGCTCATCGTTGACCAGATCAAACAGCAGGGCCGCGGCGAGCACTTCAACCACCGCGAGGTGTACCGGCCCTGGGGACATTACGACTCGGTCGACAGTGGCGTGCGCTATCAGGTCAAGCACATCACCGTCAAGCCCGGTGGCAAGCTGTCGGTGCAAATGCACCACCACCGGGCCGAACATTGGATCGTGGTCAGCGGCACCGCCAAAGTGACCAACGGCGACAGCACCTTTCTGGTGACCGAAAACCAATCCACCTACATCCCAATTGGCCAGGTGCATGCGCTGGAGAACCCCGGCAAGGTGGCGCTGGAGTTGATTGAAGTGCAGTCGGGCGGCTACCTCGGCGAGGATGACATCGTGCGCTTCGAGGATCGATATGGCCGAGTCTGATTCGAGCGGGGTGCGGCGTGTGCTGGTTACCGGCGGGGCGGGTTACATCGGCTCACACACTTGCCTGGAATTGCTGCAAGCCGGCCACGACGTTACGGTGCTGGATAACCTCGCCAACAGCAGCCCCGAGTCCCTGAAGCGGGTCGAATCCCTGGCCGGTCGCGCCTTGGAGTTTGTTCAAGGCGATGTTCGCGACTTTGATCTGCTGCGCCGACTGTTGGACAGTCCAGGCGGCAAGCAGCCCGCCTTTGACGCGGTGGTGCATTTTGCGGGCCTGAAGTCCGTCGGTGAGTCGGTGGAGCAACCCCTGGCTTATTTCGATAACAACGTGTCGGGCACGATCTGCCTGTTGCGCGCCATGGCCGAGGCGGCTGTCAAGACGCTGGTGTTTTCCTCATCCGCAACGGTCTATGGCGACCCGGCGTCGGTGCCGATTGCAGAGGAATTCCCGCGCTCGGCCACCAATCCTTATGGACGTAGCAAGCTGGTGATCGAGGACATGCTGGAAGACCTTTACCGGTCTGATCCAGCCTGGCGCATCGGACGTCTGCGCTATTTCAACCCGGTCGGCGCCCACCTATCCGGGTTGATTGGTGAAGACCCCAACGGAGCCCCCAACAATCTGATGCCCTACGTCAGCCAAGTGGCGATTGGGCGACGCGAGTGCCTACAGGTCTTTGGCGGCGACTACCCGACGCCAGACGGCACCGGCGTGCGGGACTACATTCACGTGGTGGACTTAGCCAATGGTCACCTCGCGGCCCTGCGGGCGCTGTGGCACGCTGACGGCCAGACCGGCCGTTTGTTGACGGTCAACCTCGGCACCGGCGTTGGCGCGTCGGTGCTCGATCTGGTCAAGGCGTTCGAACTGGCCAGTGGCCGATCCGTGCCCTACCGCGTCGTCGCTCGGCGCGCCGGTGACGTGGCCGCTTGCTATGCCAATCCGACTTTGGCCAAGTCCCTGCTTGGCTGGCAGGCCCAGCGCAATCTGGCGGACATGTGCGCGGATGCGTGGCGTTGGCAGTCCCGGAATCCACAGGGCTACCGGCAATCCGCCGCACAGGCGCAGAGCGATGGGGCGACGCGGTAGCATACTGGGCATCTCTCAAGAACCAAACGGCAAACATGAAAATTCTGATAACTGGGGCGGCAGGTTTTATTGGCATGACCACGAGCTTGCGGCTGTTGGCGCGCGGCGACGAGGTGGTCGGCTTGGACAATCTGAACGACTATTACGACGTTAACCTCAAGCTGAATCGACTCAAGCGACTCACACCCCATGAGCGTTTTCGGTTTGTCAAGCTCGATGTGGGTGACCGGCCCGGCATGGCCGAGCTGTTTGCCGCCGAGAAGTTTGACCGCGTGATCCACCTGGCGGCGCAGGCTGGCGTGCGCTATTCCCTGCAAAATCCGCACGCCTACGTGGACAGCAACCTGATCGGGTTTGTGAACATCCTGGAAGGTTGCCGCCACGGTGGCGTGCAGCATCTGGTGTACGCATCGAGTTCCAGCGTCTATGGCGGCAACACGCGCATGCCGTTTTCCGAGCACGACAGCGTGGACCATCCGGTCAGCCTGTACGCAGCCACCAAGAAGGCCAATGAACTGATGGCCCATACCTACAGCCATCTCTATGGCCTGCCGACCACCGGCCTGCGATTCTTTACCGTTTACGGGCCCTGGGGTCGGCCCGACATGGCGCTATTCCTGTTCACCAGGGCGATCCTGGAAGGCAAGCCGATCGACGTCTTCAATTTTGGCCAGATGCAGCGTGATTTCACCTACGTGGAGGACATCGTCGAGGGCGTTATCCGTGTCCTTGATCGGACCGCGACAGTCAACCCGGCCTACGATCCGCTCGAAGCCGACCCGGCCACCAGCAGCGCACCCTATCGTGTGTTCAACATCGGCAACAACAGCCCGGTGCCATTGCTCGATTTCATCGCCTGCATCGAGCGCGTCTTGGGTAAAACGGCTGAGAAGCGGCTGCTACCGTTGCAGGATGGAGATGTCCCGGCCACCTACGCCAATACCGATGCGCTCAACGATTGGGTCGGCTTTGTGCCCGCCACGCCAATTGACGAGGGGATCGCCAACTTCGTCGCCTGGTACCGAGATTACTATAGGGCCTGATGATCCAGCTCGGCAAGCCACGCCAGCGTAAGCGCCTCGACGGTCTGGCACGATTGCGCACCAGAGAAGGTGTGGTCGGCGTCGGCCAGATCGTGGCGACTTAGGTTGTGTTGGGTTAGGGCGCCAGACCAGGCTGCATCAGCGCTGGCGTATTCCAGGAATTCCTTGGCGGTGTAGTCCTCTCCGCTGAGTATCAGCAACAGGCTGCCACCAAAGCCGCGCCAGGCTCTGGCCATGCGGGTCTGAAAGGGTAACTGAGCCGCTGCGCCAGCTCTTGTGCCTTTGAACGCCAGCCCAAGATTGCGAATCAGTCCGGCGACCGCGCCGATGGCAACCTGTCCACTTAGCAGTTTGGCCCAGAACGCGCGCTGCAGCAGGCGCTGCGTGTAGTAGTGCTTGACTTGGGTCCGCGCCAGGCTGGCCTGCGAACGCACCCAGGGGTTGAGCAGGCACAGTGCCGTCACGCGCGGGTCTGGCCTACCGTCGCAATAGAGCAATGCGGCCGCTGCAGCGTCGCACAGGCCCCAGAGTGCGACTTGCTTGACCGCCGGTGCGTGCGCGAGCAAGGTGTTGATCGCCGCCGCAATGTCGGCGTCAGCGCTCAGGAAGTCCACCGGCGTGCCGCTGCTGTCGCCCATGCCCCGGTAATCAAACCGCAGCACGGCATAGCCCGCCGCCGCCAGGGCGCGCGCGAGCAGAACAAACTGGCGGTGACTACCGACCCGGTACTGCGGGCCGCCGACGATGATGACGACGCCGAGGGATGCGGGTTTTGCCGGCTGACTCAGGATGCCCAGTAGCTGCTCGTCGCCGCAGGCGAAGCTGATCACGTGTTCCGAATAACTCATGTCGGACCAGCCTGCCCACGCGAGTCGGGAGTCGCGTTCGCCATGGCTGTGCAGCTTGCGGCGATCAGCGCCGGGGCATCCTCGATTTCGGTGGTCTGCCAAAAGGCGGGCCCGGCCACGACCTGACTGCTCACCTCGAATCCGGCCTGTTGCCAAAGGGCGATGGTGTTTGCCGCGACCGGCGTCAGGCTGGCGTCCTCGCGGGTCGACAGCTCCAGCCAAACCACGCGTGGGCCGCGCGAGTCCCGAGGCGAAGGGGCGAGTGCGCGGGGCTTGAGCGCGCTGGCCTCCAGGCCGGCTGCCAGGGCTGCGGCCAGCCGGTAACCCGCAATCTCGACTTGCGCCCCGCTTGCCAACTGTTGGCGCAAGCCATCCATCACACCCTTGGCGTTGCCGCCGATGAGGTCGCTGGCGACTTTGAGGCGCAGGAACTGCTGCAGGACCGTCTTGCCCGAGCAGGTCGGCGCCCAGAACAGAAAATTGCACGGCCGTTGCAGGTGGCATGCGGCATCGACGGCGAGCAGACACCCCGCGCGCAAACCCCACAGCCACAGTGGTACGGCGGTGCTGGCCGGCAGCCGTTGCTGCAGCCATTGCACGGCCGACTCGACGTCGTCGATCCAGTCGATCCAGCTCGCATCACCGAAATCGCCTGAACTGTCACCGCAGCCGAACAAATCGATTTGCAGCACCGCGTAGCCCGCATCGGCCAGTGCGCGCGACTGAAGCGCCGCCATGCGGCGTGATTTGTTCATCTCCTCGGCAAAGGGGTGCAGGTACACCACCAGGCCGCGAAGTCGGTCGCCAGTGGGGGCATGAAACAGACCCAAGCGCTGCCCACCCGCGCCAGAGCGCACCGGGACAAAGAGCGCCTCGGGCCGCGCGCGTGTGGGGCTTTGCATGAAGTCTGGACCGGACCGGGTCGCCGCGCCGGGGGGCTCAGTCGGAGAGCTTGCTGTTGACGAAGTCGGTCAGCGAGCCGACGGTCGCGAAGGTGCTGCCATCGATGTCGTCATCGTCGACGACCATGCCAAACTGGTCCTCCATCGCCGTGATCAGCGATACCACCGCCATGGAATCCAGTTCAGGGATCGCGCCCAGCAACGCAGTGTCACGGGTGAAGCCCGCGCTACGTCCGGAAAGACTCAAGACCTCGTCAAGCACCCGAACCACTTCTTTCAACACATCCAATTGACACTCCCAAGCAGGCAAGGGGCCTGAGCGCGCATTTTAGGGTCGATTCAGATTGCGCTTTGACACCGCTGCGATAGGGTGGCGTTGGCTTGGGCGCGAGGCGACGTCTGGACGGCGCCTGTGCGATACTTTCCGGCGGCTGGGTGTTGCGACCTGCCCGTGTTGGCGTACCGGTTTTCCACTCATGACTGAATCCATTCTCCTGCCCGAACTGATTGCCTGTGCGGCGGCTCGCACGCCGAGTGCGCGTGCGCTGACCAGTGGCCAGGAATCCCTGACTTATGGCGAACTGGACGCAGGTGTGCGGCAGTTTGCCGCGGGGCTGATGGCGTGGGGCATCCAGCGCGGCGAGCGGGTGGCGATCTACCTCGACAAACGGTTCGAGACCGTGGTCGCCAGTTTTGGCGCGCCCGCCGCTGGCGCGGTATTCGTGCCGGTCAATCCCCTGCTCAAGGCCGAGCAGGTGGCCTTCATACTGCAGGACTGCAATGTCAGGGTGTTGGTGACCTCGCCCGAGCGCTTGAGCCTGTTGAGCGGCGTGCTCGCCGAGTGCCCGGATTTGCGGCTGGTGGTCACCACCGGTGCTGCCGTGACTGAGTTGGTCACGCAGGCCTTGCCCAAGGCATTGGCGCACGCGAACTGGCCCCAATTCATGGACCGAGCGCCCTGCGCCGGCCACCGGGTGATCGACGTGGACATGGCGGCGATCTTGTATACCTCGGGCAGCACCGGCAAGCCCAAAGGCGTGGTGCTGTCGCATCGCAACATGGTTGCGGGCGCCAAGAGTGTCGCCTCCTATTTGGACAATCAGGCGCACGATACGCTGTTGGCGGCCTTGCCCTTGTCCTTTGATGCCGGTTTCAGCCAGCTCACCACAGCGTTTCACAGCGGCGCCCGGGTCGTGCTGCTCAATTACCTGATGCCGCGTGATGTGCTCAAGGCGCTGGAGCGCGAGCAGGTCACCGGGCTCACGGCCGTGCCACCGCTGTATATCCAGTTGGCGCAACTGGATTGGCCCGCGGCCATTGACCAGAACCTGCGTTATTTTGCCAACACCGGGGGGCGCATGCCGCGTGAAACGCTGGGTTTGCTGCGTCAACGCGTGCCCAGCGCCAAGCCGTTCCTGATGTATGGCCTCACCGAGGCCTTTCGCTCGACCTACCTACCCCCAGACGAAGTGGACCGCCGGCCCGATTCGATTGGCAAGGCCATCCCCAACGCCGAAATTCTGGTGCTGCGCGACGATGGCACGCCCTGCGTACCCGGTGAAATCGGGGAACTGGTGCACCGTGGTGCGCTGGTCGGCATGGGCTACTGGAATGATGCCGACAAGACCGCTGAGCGTTACAAGCTGCTGGCCACCAATGCGCCCGGTCGGGAGCCCGGCCTGCAATTGCCCGAATACGCGGTCTTCTCGGGTGACAACGTGCGCATTGACGAGGAAGGCTTCCTGTATTTTGTTGGCCGACGCGACGAGATGATCAAGTCATCCGGCTACCGGGTCAGTCCGACCGAAGTTGAAGAGGTGTTGTATGGCACCGGTCTGGTCGGCGAGTGTGTGGCCTTTGGCGTGGAGCATCCGGTGATCGGGCAGGCCATCCAGGTGATTGCCACGCCACCGGCGGGCACCGGCGCGGCCCAGGCGGCCGGCACGGAATCCGGGCTGGACGTTCAGGCCTTGCTGGCACAGTGCCGCGCCCACATGCCGGCCTACATGGTGCCCGCCGATGTGGCGGTGGTGCCGGGGCCCTTGCCACGCAACCCCAATGGCAAGATCGACCGCAAGTTGCTGTCCACGCAATGGGCACAGCGGCAGGCCCAGTAGACTGAACGGCCGAAGACAATCCCCAACACCTGAGCGCCCCCATGTCCGTGACCGAACGCCCTTTACCCGTGCATGCGCCCATGTTGCAGTTTCCCACCCAGGGTGGTGAATTGCTGGTGGGTGGGGAAAAACTGAGCTTGTTGGCGGCGCGGGTGGGGCAGACTCCGTTCTATGCCTACGACCGCGCGCTGCTGCAAGCGCGTGTGGCCGAGCTGCGTACGGTGTTGCCGCCCACCGTCAAGCTTCACTACGCGATGAAAGCCAACCCAATGCCCGCCGTGGTGGGGTGGATGGCGGGCTTGGTCGATGGCGTGGACGTGGCGTCGGCCGGCGAACTCGCCGTGGCGTTGGATGCTGGCGCGAGCGCGGCCGAGATCAGTTTCGCCGGCCCAGGCAAGCGCGACGTCGAGTTGCGCCAGGCCGTGGCGGCCCGTGTGCTGATCAATGTCGAGTCCTTTCGCGAGGTTGCGGTGCTGGCAGCCGCCGCTGCGGAGTTGGGTCTGCCCGCCCGAGTGGCGGTGCGGGTCAACCCGGACTTTGAGCTTAAGGGCTCGGGTATGAAGATGGGCGGCGGCCCCAAGCAGTTTGGCGTCGATGTGGAGCAGATCCCCGAGCTGCTCGCGCTGATTGGCCACGCTGGTCTGGCCTTTGAAGGCTTTCACCTGTTTGCCGGCTCGCAGAACTTGCGGCCGGAATCGATTTGCGAGGCGCAGCAGAAGTCTTACGAACTGGCGCTGCGCCTGGCGGCTCATGCCCCCGCGCCGGTGCGCTTCCTCAACCTGGGCGGTGGTTTTGGCATTCCCTACTTTCCTGGTGAGCAGCGGCTCGATTTGACCTCCATCGGTCAGAACCTGCACCAACTGGCCGAGCGCGCCCACCAGGACCTCCCCCAAGCGTCACTGGTGATTGAGCTGGGCCGCTATCTGGTGGGTGAGGCGGGCGTCTACGTGACCCGCATCATCGATCGCAAAGTCTCGCGTGGACAGGTGTTCCTGGTCACCGATGGTGGGCTGCACCATCACTTGGCGGCCTCGGGCAACTTTGGTCAGGTGGTGCGCAAGAACTATCCGGTGAAGATTGGCAATCGGGTGGATGCGCAGGAGTGCGAGACCGCCAGTGTGGTCGGGCCTTTGTGCACGCCGCTGGATTTACTGGCTGACCGGATGTCCTTGCCGGTGGCCCAGGTGGGGGACCTGGTGGTGGTGTTCCAGTCTGGCGCCTACGGTGCCAGCGCCAGCCCGCAGGCCTTCTTGGGTCATCCCCGGTGTCTAGAAGTGCTGGTGTAACCGGCGCTTCTATTGGGCGAGCGCTGGTCTTGGCCGTTTGTGGCTTCGGCGCATCGATAATATTTGCTGGAATTGCTGATTGAGGGAGGCGCGCCGGCGTGGGTCAAATTCGCATTGGTGTGATGCCGAATGGTGGTCGACTGCGAGGTTTTGGGCGTTGCAACGCCAATCCAACTACAATTTCTGCGGGTCGGTGCACCTGCCAGTCGCACCGACCCGCTTGAGCGGTGTTGAGGGGATGTTGTTCAGGAATACGGGGATAAGAGCTTGATAAAAATATTTGGACATTACTTCCACCGCCGAACGCTGTCGCAGATCTTTTTTGATTTCAGCTTGGTTGTGGCGGTGGTGGTAGGTTCAAGCCTGTGGCGTTCGCCCGAGCGCGCGCTGGCCGAGGCCTTCTTGTTGACCGCGGCCCTGTTGTTGGCCGGCGGCATGCTGGCGATCAACGCGGCGCTGGGTTTTTACCAACAAGCACACACACGTTCCCTGGGGCAGTCGCGCGCTCGCGCGGTGATGTCGCTGATCTTCACTTTGGGGCTGGCCTATGTGATCTTCACCGTGGCGCCCCTGGGGCAGGAAATCCGTTCGATTTTGACCACTTCGGTGGCGGCGGTCATCGCCTTCGTGCTGATGCATCGGGTCTATGTCGCGCATTCCACGCCACAGTCCTTGATGCGTCAGCGAATCCTCATTTTTGGATCGGGGTCGCGCGCCAAGATGGTCGGCAAATCCCTGCAGCGCTCGGACCCGAACGTCGACCTGGTCGGGTACTTTGCCAGTCCCAAGGACTCCGAGACGGAAATTTCGGCCAAGGGTTTGCTATCGGGGCTCGGACCTTTGACGCCGCAGAAGTCCCTGACCGACGTCGTGATCGAAGAGCGGGTCGATGAAATCGTGGTGGCGGTGTCCGAGCGGCGTGGCGGCAGCATGCCCTTGCGCGAGTTGCTCGACTGCAAGTTGCAGGGTGTGCGGGTGGTGGACATTGCGACCCATTTCGAGAAGACCCTCGGTCAGATCCGGCTCGACGCCGTGTCTGCTGGGTGGCTGATTTTTGGTGATGGCTTTCAACAGGGTTTGGTGCGAACCGTGGTGAAACGTCTTTTTGACATCGTGTGCGCATCGATCCTGATTCTGGTGGCGCTACCGGTGATGATGGTGACCGGGTTGTTGTTGCTGCTGGAGGGCGGCGGACCGATCTTGTACTTGCAGGAGCGGGTCGGGCTCAACGGGCGGCTGTTCAACGTGGTCAAGTTCCGCAGCATGCGCGCGGATGCCGAGCAAGATGGCAAGCCGCGTTGGGCGAGTGCTCAGGATGATCGGGTAACCAAGGTCGGCCGGGTCATCCGCAAGCTTCGAATCGATGAGTTGCCGCAACTGTTCAGCGTCCTCAATGGCGACATGAGTCTGGTCGGTCCGCGGCCTGAGCGGGCTTACTTTGTGGATAAGTTAACCCAGGAGATACCCTATTTCGCGGTTCGGCAGAGCGTCAAACCAGGCGTGACCGGCTGGGCGCAAGTACGCTATCACTACGGGGCATCGGTGGAGGACTCGGCCGAGAAGCTGCAATACGATCTCTATTACGTGAAGAACCACTCCCTGTTCCTGGACCTGATCATCCTGTTCGAAACCATCGGGGTGGTCCTGACTGCCAAGGGCGCCCAGTGAGTTGGGTTGGCCGGTGAGCTGGGTTTCATCGTCCCTTTCATGCAAAGCAGCAACCTCGCTCTAAGCGGCTGGAGTTATGGCCTGGCAGGCGTGGCATACGCCTTGTTTGCGCTGCATTTGTTGCAGACCGGCTACCTCCGGGCGCCGCGCGACAGTCTCAAGACGGCGATGCTGGGCGCGGTGGCCTGCAGCGCGATGTGGGGCTTTTTGTTGCTAGGGTACTTGGTAACGGGCAACCCGACCCTGCAGCTTGTCAGTAGTCTGTTCGATTTGCTTCGCTACGCCGCGTGGTTCGCGTTGTTGCTCAATCTCCTGCGTGCCCCGGACTCACCCGGCCTGGCCGCCGGCATAGCCTGGCTCAGACCAGTTGCCGTGGGGCTGGTCTTGTTTGGCGTGTTGGCCCTGGGACTGATGGTGACCGGTGGGACGGCACTGGGCGACCCCGGCCGGCTGACCTTGCTCAGTGCCATGGCCTTGCCGGTACTGGCCTTGGTTTTGCTGGAGCAACTGTTTCGCAACGTGGCCGAGGACTTGCGCTGGAACGTCAAACCCCTGTGTCTGGGTTTGGCGGGCATCTTTCTTTTTGACCTGTATCTGTTCTCGCAAGCGGTTTTGTTCAACAGCCTGGACCGCAATGTGTTGAGTATTCGAGGCGCGGTGCATGCGCTGGTCTTGCCGCTGTTGCTGCTGTCGTCCAGCCGCAGCAGCAACTGGACCTCCAAGGTGCGGGTCTCGCGCCGCGCCGCTTTTCATTCGGCCACCCTGCTGATTGCCGGGCTCTATCTGTTGTTCATCTCGGCGGTGGGTTACTACGTTCGCTATTTCGGCGGCGAGTGGGGGCCGGCACTACAGGTTGGTCTGGTCTTTGCAGCCTTGGTGGTGCTGGTGGTGCTGGCGTTGTCGGCTACCGTGCGCGCCAAGTTGCGGGTCTTGCTGGGTAAGCATTTCTTTCGCTACCGATACGACTACCGCGAGGAATGGCTCAAGTTCACCAAGACTTTGTCGGATCAGAAGTCACCGCAGGAGATGGGCCCACAAGTGATTCGTGGCCTGGCCGACATGCTGGAAAGCCCGGCAGGCGCGCTGTGGCTCAGGAACAAGGGTGAGGCTGCTTTCAGCCAGCTTGCGATCTGGAACATGTCCGAAATTGCGGCCAAGGAAGACGCGACGAGTGCGTTCTGCAAGTTCATGACGACCAGCGGATGGGTGGTGAACTTGGAGGAGTACCGCTCCTTTCCCAGGCGCTACGGCCAGATGGTGCTGCCGGCCTGGCTGAGCGACCTCAAGCAGGCCTGGCTGGTGGTGCCGCTTTCAGTTGGTGAGGAATTGATCGGCTTTGTGGTGCTGGCCAGCGCCCGCACCCGCATGGAGGTGAACTGGGAGGTCAACGATTTGCTCAAGACAGCGGGTCGGCAGGCGGCCAGCTTTCTGGCGCAGATGCAAGCTACCGAAGCGTTGCTGGACGCGCGCAAATTTGACGCCTTCAACCGGATGTCGGCGTTTGTCGTGCATGACCTGAAAAACATCGTCACGCAACTGTCGTTGATGATGAAGAACGCCAAGCGTTTGCATGACAACCCGGAGTTTCAACAGGACATGTTGATGACCGTGGAGAATTCCCTGGATCGCATGCGCCAACTGATGTCTCAGTTGCGTGAGGGCGCGAGCTCCTCTGGCCCGACAGCGGGCGTCGACCTGGTCGAAATTGCCCGTCGTCTGGCCGCCAGTTCCGCACAGCGCGGTCGAACGCTGGAGTTGGAGCTGCAGGACCAGGTCTTTACACGCGGGCTTGAAGAGCGCCTGGAGCGTGTGTTGGGCCACGTCGTGCAGAATGCGATGGATGCGACCGATCCGTCGGGGCGGGTCTGGCTCAAATTGATGCGTAGCGGCGGGCAGGCCCACATCGAGATTGGCGACACCGGGCACGGCATGTCGCAGGACTTCGTTAGAAATAAATTGTTCAAACCTTTTCAAAGCACCAAGACGACCGGCATGGGGATTGGTGCCTTCGAGAGTTTTCAGTATGTACAAGAACTTGGTGGCAAGATTGAAGTTGACAGCGCCATCCATCGCGGCACCGTCGTCAGCGTTTTGTTGCCCTTGTTGGAAATCCAGAAGGCGTCAGATATCCATCTGCCAAAAGCACCATGAACACCGAGAAGAACCGTTGCCTGCTGATCGTCGAAGACGATCCGGCGCTACAGAAGCAAATCAAGTGGTCGCTCGATAAATTCGAGTCGGCGACCGCGTCGGACCGCGAAAGCGCGCTGGTGCAGTTGCGTCGGCACGCCCCGTCGGTGGTCACCATGGACTTGGGGTTGCCACCTGATCCCGACTCGGTATCGGAAGGTTTCAAATTGCTGGAGCAAATCCTGGCGATTGATCCGGACACCAAGGTCATTGTGCTGACCGGGCAGAACGATCAGGCCAACGCGTTGCGGGCGGTGGCGCTGGGCGCGTATGACTTCTTCGCCAAACCGTTTGAACCAGAGTTGCTGAGCTTGACGATTGACCGGGCATTCCGCTTGGTGGAATTGCAGCGCGAGAACCGCCGGCTGCGCGAGATGCAGCAACCCGACGCACTCAAAGGCCTGATCAGTCGCGATCCGGAGATGATGCGGATTTGCCGCACCATCGAGAAGGTTGCCAGCAGCAACGCCACGGTGATGTTGCTAGGTGAAAGCGGCACCGGCAAGGAAGTGCTGGCGCGCGGTCTGCATCAATCGTCCGGGCGACGCACCGAGAAGTTCGTGGCCATCAACTGCGCCGCCATACCGGAGAATCTGCTCGAAAGTGAACTTTTTGGGTACGAAAAGGGGGCTTTCACCGGCGCGGCCAAGACCACCTTGGGCAAGATCGAGCTGGCCAGCGGCGGGACTTTGATGCTCGACGAAATTGGTGACTTGCCGGTGTCCTTGCAGGCGAAGCTATTGCGCTTCCTGCAGGAGCGAACCATCGAGCGGGTCGGCGGGCGCCATGAGATACCGGTCGATGTTCGCATCGTCTGCGCCACGCACCAGGACCTCAAGGCACTCAGCAAGGAAGGCCGCTTTCGCGAGGATCTGTACTACCGGCTTGCCGAGATCGTCATCAATATTCCCCCTTTGCGTTCTCGCATCGGCGACGCCGCGCTGCTGGCGCACGCCTTCGTCAAGCGTTTTTCCCAGGAACAGAATCGCTCGTCCATGATATTGAGTGAGGGCGCCGTGCGCGCCGTCGAGGCACACGCTTGGCCGGGCAATATCCGGGAGTTGGAAAACTGTGTCAAACGGGCCACCATCATGGCCGACGGCAATGTCATCACCGGTGAGGACATTGGCCTCGCGCCGGCCGACGCCTGCGCGCTCGAGGAGTCATTGGACTTGCGCGCGGCGCGCGACGCGGCCGAAAAGAAGACCATCATCGCGGCCCTGGGCCGCGTGGATGGCAACATCGTCAAGGCGGCCGAGTTGCTGGGCGTAAGTCGCCCTACGCTGTATGACCTGATGCACCGTCTGGGTCTGAAGTAAGCCGTTGAATTGTCAAGATCGTTCTACCTGAGGTCAATATGAGTTTTGCCAATACACGTACGCGTGCCGCAATGTCGGCCCTGCTGGTCTCGCTCCTGGTTGTCGGGTGCGGTGGCGACAGCCCAGAGAAAATGCTGGGTTCCGCCAAGGACTACCTGGCCAAGAATGACACCAAGGCCGCCGTCATTCAGATCAAGAACGCATTGCAAAAGAATCCGGACTCCCCTGAAGCCCGCTACCTGCTGGGCAAGGCGCTGTTGGAGGGCGGCGATGTGGTTGCCGCGGAGGTCGAGTTGCGCAAGGCGCTGGTGCTCAAACACCCCCAGGATCTCGTCTTGCCGAGGTTGGCGCAAGCCATGCTGGGACAGGGGCAGTCAAAGAAATTGATTCAGGAGTTCGTCAAGGTTGAGTTGACCGATCTGATCCCGAGAGCCGATTTCTTGACCTCGATGGCGATTGCTTACGGCGCCCAAGGCAATATGGCCGCGTTGCAAAGCAATGTGCAGGCGGCCCTGGCGGCACAGCCCGGCTATGCGCCAGCACTGATCGTGCAGGCGCGCGCGAAGGCCTTGCAGAATGACATCGACGGCGCGTTTGCCGGTGTCGAAGAAGTCATTGCCATACGCCCCACCGACCATCAAGCCTGGAAGCTCAAGGGTGACATTCTCTTGAATAGCCGGAACCAGCCCTCGGAGGCGTTGCTCGCCTACCGCAAGGCGGTCGAAGTCAAGCCTGATTTTCTGGATGCACATGTGGCCGCGATGACCATCCTGCTGCTACAGGGCAAGGCGGCCGAGGCGCAAACCCAGTTTGAACCCTTGAAAAAACTTGCGCCCAATCATCCGCAAACCAAGTTCATCGAGGCGCAACTAGCCTACCAGAAGCGCGATTTCAAAGCCGCCAAGGAGATCTCGCAGCAATTGCTCAAGTTACTGGGCGACAACCCCAAGGCCCTGCAATTGGCCGGGGCCATTGAGTTCCAAAGCAACTCCCTGGTGCAAGCCGAGGCCTATCTCAGCAAGGCCTTGCAACTCGCACCGGAACTCGCCTTGGCGCAACGCATGTTGATCACGACCTATCTGCGTCTTGGGCAGATCGACAAGGCAGTGGCGATGTTGCAGCCTATCCTGAACAAGCCGGTCATTGACCCTGAGTTGTATTCGATTGCCGGTCAGGTCTATTTGCAGAGTGGCGACGCCAAGAAGGCCCAGGAGTTCTTTGCCAAGGCCTCCGGTCTCGATCCCAAAGACCCCAAGAAACGCACGGCGCTGGCGGTGGCGCACTACAAGGATGGACAAGTCGATGTTGCGCTCGGAGAACTGCAGGACATCGCCACGGCGGATGCCGGCACCACCGCGGACATGGCGCTCATCAGTGCCCACCTGAGTCGAAAGGACTACGACAAGGCGCTCAAGGCGATTGACGCCCTGGAGAAGAAGCAACCCGACAAGCCGATGGCTGCCAACCTCAGGGGCCGCACGCTGGTGGCCAAGCAGGACGCGGCGGGCGCCCGCAAGAGCTTTGAGCGTGCGTTGCAGATTGATCCAACCTACTTCGCGGCGGCGGCGAGTTTGGCGGCGCTTGACCTGAGTGAGAAGAAACCGGAGGAAGCCAAGAAACGCTTTGACGCCGTGTTGGCAAAGGACCCCAAACACACCCGCTCCTTGCTGGCCCTGGCGGAATTGCGCGCGCGAGCCGGGGGAACCAAGGAAGAGGTGGTGGAGTTGATCGGCAAAGCCGTCTCTGCCAGCCCGAACGAAGCGGCGCCGCGTCTGATGCTGATTGAATTCTTGTTGCGCAATAGCGATGTCAAGCAGGCTTTGACGGTGGCCCAAGGCGCCGTTTCTACCCTGCCCGACAATGCCGAACTGCTTGACGCGCTGGGTCGGGCCCAGCAGGAGTCGGGGGATCTGAACCAGGCGATCAGCACCTTCAACCGAGTGGTCGCCATGCGGCCACACTCGGTCCAGCCCTTGCTGCGATTGGCCAGCGTACAGCGGGCCTCGGGCAACAAGGATGCGACCGCCGCCAGCCTGCGCAAGGCCTTGGAGGTTCAACCCAATTCGTTGGAGGCGCAACGTGGACTGATCATGCTCGACGTCGAAGCCAGGCGTTACGACGCAGCCTTGAAGGTATCCCGAGACATGCAGAAACAGAACCCAAAATCCGTGGTGGGTTACGTTTTGGAAGGGGATATCTACGCTGCCCAGAAGAACTGGGATAGCGCCGCCGCGGCTTACCGCGCGGGCTTGAAACTCAGTTCAATCTCCGAGTTGGGGACCAAGTTGCATGCGGTGCTGAAGGTGGGTGGCAAACAACAGGATGCGGACAAGTTCTCGGCCACGTGGCAGAAGGACAACCCGCGCGATGCGGCGTTCACCTTCTACTTGGGTGATGAGGCGATTGCCAGGAAGGACTTCGCCACGGCGGAGAAGCAATACGCCGTTGTAGTGGCCTTGCAGCCCAACAACTCGGTTGCCCTCAATAATCTGGCTTGGGTCACGGGCAAGCTGGGCAAGGACGGCGCGGTGGCGTTCGCTGAAAAGGCGATTGCCCTGGCGCCCAATCAGCCGGCGTTCCTGGATACCCTGGCGACCTTGCTGTCAGCGAAGAACGAGTATGCGCGCGCCGTGGAACTCCAGAACAAGGCATTGAGCCTCCAGCCTCGCAACGATGCGTTCCGCCTCAATCTGGCCAAGATCCACCTCGCTGGCGGCAAGAAGGAGCTGGCGCGCAAAGAACTCGACGAGCTCGCCAAATTGGGTGCCCGGTTCCCGCAACAGCCCGAGGTGGCGGACCTGCTCAAGCGAATGTGAGCCCACCCATGAGGCTGGCGGGCGCGTCTGCCGCGCCCGACCCGGGAAGCAGTCACAGTGCAGCGGATGTTTTCTCGGGGAATTGGCGCATGTAGGCCTTGCGCAGCAGGTGAGGAACGATCAGGTAGGCGGGCATGCGAATGTAGTGGGATCGCACGTACAGCAACCAACGCGCCATGTTGCTGAATCGCGTGTCGCAGCTTGGGTGATGGGGCTGCAGCGCGGCGCCGAGCAAGGCCGACATGGTGTGGCGCGTCATCCAGCCGGGGCCAAGGGCGGTGAATGACGCCTGCATTGTGGCCGGTGGCACGGTTGCAAACAAGCGCTGGAGATGGGTCAGCGCGTGTGACAGCGGTATGCCCAAACCAAGCTGGCTGGCACGTGCCAGCAGGTCGCTCCAGAACTGGCCGTCCAGGCCAGAGAAGTGCTTGATCAGGTCGTCAAGGTCGAGTAAATCACGTAGGCCGTGACCAAACTCGCCCTCTTGAAACAGATGAACCGCGCTATGCAACACGATATCGCTTGGGCTCAGGGTGAACAGGCCGGCCTGGTTCTCGATTGCGCGCGCTTGATCAAACAGCGGCGCACTGTTGACTTTGAAGCGC
>CXWL01118039.1_pt1 | contig 24666 bp, 22 predicted proteins | sample 590931 | NCBI WGS metagenome assembly CXWL01 (sample SAMEA3498368, study PRJEB10139) | groundwater metagenome | biome: water well; material: biofilm material | place: Germany | collected 2015-04-27
GTGCGTCCGGCAAAAATCCCTACACTGGATGAAGTCAAACCGCAAATCGCAGAAGGACTGCAACAGAAAAAACTGCAGGCATTCCAGCAGGAATTGCGTGCCAAAGCGAAGATCAAGTAAGCTTCTTGGCTATTTATACCCATCCCCTCGAAAAGGTAAAAGCTTTTGTAATCGTCTGAATTCTCAGGCTAATGAGCCGTCCTCACCTTCCTCGAACGCCTGACCCCAATAGCCCGGTTCCGCGTAGCGTGCTGCTAGGGCGTCAATGTCTAGCTGCGGTGCCTCGGCCGTGAATTCAAAGCGGCCGATCAAGTTAACATGGCGCCATGCCACTGGCGACACGCTGCGTAACGCCCCAATCGCCTCCTCGTCTCCCGCCGCAAGCTTCTGTTCATAGACTTTTGACAGTAACGCCGTATTGTAATAAATGATGGCGTTGGCGATCAGTCTCGAACACTCATTCCAGATATTCTGCTCGGCTTCAGTCTTCACCCTGAACTTCCCATTGTTGACGTAGGACACCGATTTGCGGAACCGGTGATAGGCCTCTCCCCGATTCAATGCCTTTTGGACGCTTTGCCTTAGGCTGGCATCGTCGATGAAGTCCAGGATGTACAGCGTCCTACGTATATTGTCCAGTTCCCACAGGGCTTTCTTGGTCTGATTCTGGCGCGTGTAACTGCTGAGCTTACGGATAACGGTCGCCTGCGTCACATCCTTTTGCGCGAGTGAAGCCATGATGCGCTGGACATTGGGCCATTCGGCAATGATCAGATCATCCTGCACCTTTCTGGATGGCTTGATCAGCAGCTCGCCATACTCCCCCGGGTTCTGGAAGCCGACCAGTTTTTCCATTTTTTTGTGTAGGTCGCGGTAACGTGGCGCGAACTGGAAGCCGAAAACATGCAAGGTCCAGAAATTGACCTGGTTGGTACCGTGCGTATCGGTGGAATGCCGTTCCGGTTTGATGTCGGACGTGTTGTTATACAACAGGTCGAACAGATAGTGGCTTTCGTGCTCATGCGTGCCGATGATTTTGGCGTTAATCGGCACGTGGTTGGCGACTAACGTATAGGCGCTGACGCCTTTTTGCAATCCGAAGTATTTCGGCGAATAACGGGCGTTGACCGTATCAATCTGCGTTTCGATCCGCTGTCCGTCGCTGCTTGAATGCACTTCACCACGGATATCGAACAGATGGAATGCCGGCAGCACAGCGATCGCGTTGCTGATCGCATCGTTGGCCATGTGCAGAGTTTCCTGGCGCAGGAAATTACGCGCCGTATTAAGCAACGACGCGTAATTCAGGCCTGAGACTTCTGCCATTTTGCCGATTCCCATATTGGTACCCATGGCAACAATGCACGCTAGCAGTTCGCGCGGATCGGGATCGTGCTTGACATAGCGGTCCAGCACGTGACTGAAGGTTTTTAAGAACCCGGTGTGCTGATGGACAAACCACAGCAGGTCGGCGATACCCACGCCCGGCAGCTTGCCGAAGAACGGGCTGTTGACTGGTTCGTCCTCGCTTGGATATAGCAACTGCCAGCGCCTCTTTTCGCCACGGCCTGTGATTTTGATATGCTGGTTGACCGCGTCGGCGATACGCTGGTTGACGGCTTCGATCTTCGTTTCCAGATCGGCCTTCATCTGTGCCAGAGTGTTCTCGATCGGATCGATCAAAATCTGCGCGCCGATTTCCAGAAGGACTTGCGCCTTGTTTTCCCAGCGCTCGTCGCTGATCAAGTCATCCTCGAAGCGACGAAATTCCACGCTGTCCTTGACAAATATGTTGCCGGCTTCAAGCGCATTGCGCAGCAGGCGGTACAGCAGGAATTCGTAGCGGTCGACGTCCAGCACCTTATCGCCTTCGGCTTGCTGATCATCATCTCCGGCATCCACGAAAAGATAACGCTGTAGGCTCTTGGGAATCACTTCGGTCGGAAACAGCGACGGCTTGGCCTGGCGCGGCGATTTCCCGCTGCGCAGCAGGTCTTGAAGGACCAGCACCGCGCCTAGTAATGGCGCGTCTTCCACACGACCGGCGAACTCCAGTTCGCAAAACAGATGGCGCAGATTGCGCTTGAACTGATGCGATAAAGTAGTGTAGTACGCCCATTCGAACCCGACTTTGTCGAACGCGATATTGCGCAGATAGTTCGCCACGATCGGAAATTGTTCCGGCTCCAGCAGATGGAACGCCTGTACCTTGACGGTGGAAAAAGGCGCATCTTCGGGGATGGCTGTGTCGGTAAATAGGTTTAGCACTTGACCCGCTGCCTGCAAATGTGCAGCCGCGTCCTCCATCGCCTTATGCATGGTCTCGTCAGCAGCCCGTTTGCCAAGTTTTTCGTACTGGTGGACCAAGTGGATAAAGGCGTCAATCAAGTTGTCGTTGATCTGGCGAAAGCGATGGTACGCAAAACACAGCAGGTATAGTCGTGTTGTCTTGGTCGCCATGCGTCGCAAGCTATAGACGGTATAGAACTTGACCAGTGACGCATAATATTTGCCACTCTCGGCCGAAAGTCCAGCAGTCGCCAGGAACTTGAGCGCCGTATCATGCAGTGGATGGAAGAAGCGCCGCCGTTCAACCTCCTGTCGCAGCTCCTTGTAGCTGAAATCCTTGGCTTCGCGTTTCAATGCACTGATCCGGTACATGGTTTCGTCAGCTTCGAGCAAGGCATCCAATTGCTCGCGCGCCGTCGGCGTCAACGCCGCATCCAGGAGAGCTGTGATGCGGTTGCGCTCAGAGGTAACGGCACGCCCGACCATATCCTGCAGATAGCTGTAGCCGGGAATGACGACGCGCTGACTTTCCAAATGCTGCAGGACTTCGCGCATGATGTAAATCGGCTGTGTCGACAGCATCGCGATACGCTGCGCCTTATGCTCCAGTTCTTCCTTGGCAGTTTGGTCGGCTAGGCGGTAATCGAACAATTGCAGGATGATCTTTTGTTGGTCTAATCTAGTAGGCTTGGACAAGGCTTTCAGTGTGCTGATTTCCTTGCCTGCGAAATGGCGCTTGACGACATAGGCGACATCGTCAGCGACCAAATTTGGTTCAAAGACAAAGAATCGTCGCTTGGCCTTGAAATAGGCCAGCTGCAGCGCCAAATGCACTGCCGCCGAGGACGTATGGACTCGTTCCACCGCATGGCGCTCTACCAGGCTGAAATCGAAGTAGAGTCGCCTGTCGTCATCATTGAATTTTGGCAGGTCGTAGAGGGCTGAAATTTCTTCAGTCGATAGAATCGTCAACCGGCGGGTGTCAGTGGCCATGAGAGGAAAATATAAAGTGAAAAGAAGAAGCGATCAAGGAGCCAAGGCACTTTAGGAGGGGCGGCAGGTATTCATGCAAAATTTGTCAAAAAACGGCATAACCGTTTGAATTTAAATAGATTTGAAGTTGTTGTCTATATGAGTACCGCTGAACAAAAATGGAATCGCAATCCAACTTGTCAGCCATTCAAATAGCCAGAATTTTCGTTCTACGAAAATTTAGTGACTGAAAAACCACCACCAAGACAAATAAAGAGCCACAGCCCAAAGCATAGCGATGGCTACTCCGCCTGCATAACTCGTTGGTTTACTTTTCTCTTTTATCATCCATTCTTCCGCCTGCATACGACAGTGCAAAACGACGTGATCTGGAAGAAGACGGACTGCTGACCAGATAAGAGCTGGCAACAATATGGCGTCATCAACGTACCCAAGTACCGGGATAAAGTCTGGAATTAAATCAATTGGGCTGAGTGCGTAAGCGACGGTGAAAATACATATAAGTTTCGCCATCAACGGCGTATCTGGATGGCGTCGAGCAAACCACAACATCACTGCATCTCGCTTTATTTTCTTCGCCCACACCCTGATCGATTCAGCTATGCTCATTCTCAAATCCTAGATAACGTCGTAAGTGAAAATTCAGTAGGATTGCGAAAAAAAGGCTAATATTTTTATCACAGGCATACCCATTAGTCTCTTGGTTCGCCTACCCCAGTTATTAAAGCTTGTCGTGGCAAACACATTCATGTTGATCTGTGGGGACGGACAGATTTTGAAGAATTCCACAATCACTAGTTGAATGCGGTCCTGAACATTGTTCCCTTAGCGTAAGCAACTGCTGTTCGAGATCCAATAGCATTTTTACGCGTGCCTGCACTTCTACGATATGTGAGTCCAGCAAATTATCGACACTCTGGCAGCCGGCAGCAGGATTGCTTTGCAGATCGAGCAAGATACGTATGTCCGCCAAGCTCATTTGCAATGAGCGGCAATGCCTGATGAACTGAAGTCGCTCTTGATGATGCAATTGATATTCCCGATATCCATTAGCTGTACGTTCCGGGGCAGCCAACATTCCCGATTTTTCATAGTATCGGATAGTCTCTACCTCGCATCCGGTCTTCGTTGCCAATTCCCCGATTTTCATAAAAATCTCCAAAAGTGCTTGACCCTGTAGCGGCTTCAGGGTGTTTACTCAGCATACCTCATCTGGCAAACGGAATTCAAAATGGCTGAAATACACGGACGTCAAAGTAATCGCAACAGTACAGATTGCTGCTCTTCGACCAATTGTCAGAGCTCTTCTATTACTGCCACGCCGACGTCTCACGGTTCGTCGGATGTCCCACCAAATGCACAATCAGCCCAGTATCGCGTTTCAAATATGGATTGTCCGGTCGAGGAGAAATTGATACGGAACAAGCTTGAGGGCATGAAAGGAATTGTCAGTCTTGACTTCAACCTCATGAACCGACTTTTAACGGTCCACCATCAATTAGAAAACATGGTATCCGTTTCAAATGCACTAAAAGCAATTGGCATGGATGCGCAGATTGTCGATAACAAAGCGCCTCAGCCAAAAGCGCGTGAATCCGCAACGTTGAGTACATCTCAAAAAATGCTACTCGCCATTTCCGGCGTGACTGCGTTGGGTGCTGAAATTCTTGCCTGGACGACAGGCGCAGATGGATCGCCGCTGGTGATAGCACTCGCACTGTTGTCGATTGCGACAGGTGGATTACCAACGCTAAAAAAAGGCTGGATTGCGTTGAAGACATTCACGCTCAATATCAATTTCTTGATGACTCTTGCCGTCACGGGAGCGATCGCGATCGGACAATGGCCCGAAGCTGCGATGGTGGTTTTTCTATTCGCTGTCGCCGAATTGATCGAAAGTCTTTCTCTCAATCGTGCGCGTAATGCCGTACAAGGCTTGATGAAACTGGCACCTGACGTCGTGACTTTGCGCAACCTTAGTGGCGAATGGCTAGAAAAGCCAGTCGAAGCGGCTGTTATTGGTGATGCAATGCGCGTCAAGCCTGGTGAGCGTATCGGCCTCGACGGTGTGGTAACAAGTGGAGAATCGTCTGTTAATCAGGCGCCTATTACTGGTGAAAGCATGCCGGTAGACAAACGCGCAGGGGATGTTGTTTATGCCGGGAGTATCAATGAACGTGGTTTGTTAGAGGTCAAGGTATCTACTAATAGTGGAAACAGCACGTTGGCAAAAATTGTTCGCGTCATTGAAGAGACCCAAAACAACAAAGCAGCTACCCAGCGGTTTGTCGATACTTTCGCGCGTTATTACACGCCTGCAGTAGTTGTGATGGCTATTCTCGTCGCTGTAGTACCAACGCTAGTATTCGGTGCAGCCTTTACACCGTGGCTCTATAAGGCTTTGGTCATGCTTGTCATCGCTTGTCCATGCGCACTGGTCATTTCTACACCTGTAACGGTGGTGAGTGGTCTGACTGCTGCAGCCAGGCTCGGCATCCTTGTCAAAGGAGGAGAATTTTTAGAGGTGGGTTACAAGTTAAAGGCAATTGCACTGGACAAGACCGGTACGCTCACGGCTGGCCAGCCATCTGTGGTCGATGTGAAAACCGTAGGTCCCAGTGACCGTGAAAGTATCTTGCTACTTGCGGCAAGTCTGGATGTGAACTCCGATCACCCATTAGCAAACGCAATCGTCAAAGCAGGTCCTGAAAGTTCACAGCATAAAGTTGTTGTAAATTTTGAAGCTTTGCCGGGACGTGGCGTCAAGGGGGAAATTGACGGCACGATTTACTACTTGGGAAATCATCGGCTGATCGAAGAAATGAAGGTTTGTAGCCCAGCGATTGAAGCGCTATTGGATGAAATAGAAGGTGCTGCGCAAACTGCTGTATTGCTTGCAACGGATAAAACGGTCGTTGGTATTATTGCCGTTGCCGATAGTTTGCGTGAGAGTGCTATCGAAGGTGTTCGTCAACTGAATCAACTAGGCATTACCACCGTCATGCTGACCGGCGATAACAATCGCACAGCGCAGCAGATCGGCGCTCATGTCGGTATCAGTGTTATTAAGGCGGAACTGCTGCCAGAAGACAAACTGACCGAAATCAAAAGTCTTCAATCAAGCTATGGCGTAGTTGGGATGCTTGGCGATGGTATTAATGATGCACCCGCATTAGCTCAGGCGAATGTCGGGTTCGCTATGGGGGCCGCAGGAAGCGATACCGCTATTGAAACTGCCGATGTCGCATTGATGAATGATGATCTTCGAAAACTGCCTGCCTTTATCAAACTCAGCCGTGCAACTCGCAGCATTTTAATTCAAAACATCACCGCAGCGATTGGTATTAAAGCAGTATTTTTTATCTTAGCTTTTATGGGAGTAGCGACACTTTGGATGGCTGTGTTTGCAGATGTCGGAGCAAGTCTCCTGGTAGTCTTCAACGGCTTGCGCCTGCTGCGGAAATGACTGAAAACAAATGTGAGAGAAAAAAATGATCGATAACGTCATTCAGCATGGCAAGTCTTCTCCACTTCGTGCTCGCCCCGGAAGGTGGTGGGCTCTTGCCATGATAGTGCTTATGCTCGATGTCACTTCCAAGGCTGCTATATCCACGTTGTTGCCTTATGGAGACTCTATTCCCCTTACTGGTTATTTCAACTTAGTGCATGCCAGGAATACCGGTGCGGCATTCAGTTTTCTGGCTAATGCAGGAGGTTGGCAGCGATACTTCTTTATTACGTTAGCATTCGGCGTATCTACGTGGCTGGCTCTTGAACTGCGTAAGCAGTTGCCTACATTATCAACATGGGCCTACAGCCTAATTTTGGGAGGCGCACTCGGGAACGCAATTGACCGTTTATTGCGCGGACACGTAGTTGATTATCTCGATTTTCATTTGGGTGGCTGGCATTGGCCAGCGTTCAATGCTGCGGATGTCGGTATCGTCTGCGGTGCTTTGCTGCTAGTGATAGAAAACCTGCGTTCCACTGTAGACACCTCAAAAGAACGCCCTAAGACCATTACCACCGCTGCTCTTCCTAAATCTACGAGACAGTCTTGATGCTTGCTGCTTTAAAGCCGGGCAATCTTACAACGATCGTCTTTTCATGATATTTTTTCGAGAAAATTTTCAATATAAGTTAGAATCCGCCTAGATATGAAACGCCTACTGATTATTTTAATGTTTTTGATTGTTCCGCTCCAGCTTAGCTGGGCAGCGGCTGCAGCCTATTGCGAACATGAAACTAATCCATCCACTGTGCATTTTGGTCATCACGAGCATAAACACATTTCGTCCGCTGATGAAAAAGCCGATACATCAAAATCGGCTGCAGCGGTTGACGGCGATTGCACTACCTGTCACCTGGGTGGCATCGCAATCCTTAGCATGCCAGTACCAATGATGGCGTTAGACCTTATCAGTGCGCCATCAATCATTGGTGGTAATCCTCTTCTTGCTTCAAGTCGTCCTTCACGACCTGAACGTCCTAAATGGACAGTCGCCGCTTCTTGATCCGGCGCCCGCTCGTTCTATTTTCCTACTTTTGATGTAGTTTCCAGCGCAGGTCGTCGGATCCCCTTTGTCTATTCCACAAGGAGATTCGATGCAAAAGGTCTTACTGCCGCTTTTAATTGCGGCATCCACACTCACCACAATTGCAGTTCCAGCGTATGCGCAGCCGATGTCGCATACCACTGTTTATTCCAATTTGGCGACCCAATCTACGCCTGCGGGGTCGTCTTTCCCTCGCCTTACGCTAGCGGCGGCGTTGGAGATGGCGTATAACGCCAATCCCGATATTGCAGTCGCGCGTCGCGAAGTAGAAGCAATTGAAGGGATGGTCCAGCAAGCCGGACTCATTCCGAATCCCGAGCTAGCAACCTTGGTTGAAGACACCAAGCGCGAAACGCGCACGACCACCGTACAAATAAATCAAGTTATTGAATTGGGTGGAAAGCGCGGTGCGCGTATCAGTGCTGCTGAGCGCGGCCGTGATTTCGCTCTCATGGAGTTAACTGTAAAACAAGCCGACATACGTGCGAAAGTTATTTCAGCTTTCTATGACGTATTGGTTGGCCAGGAACGCATTCGCCTAGCTGAGGGATCAGTCGAGTTAGCTAAACGAGCCACATTGATTGCATCGAGACGAGTGATGTCTGGAAAGATATCACCAGTAGAAGAAACGCGCGCACGCGTGGCCGAAGCAGGTGTCCGAGTCGAATTAGCGCAAGCTGCAAATGAGATAGAAGCTGCTCGTCGTCAATTGGCAGCAACATGGGGAGGCGTTACTCCAGGCTTTGAGCTTGTTGAAAATACGGCAAGCGATCTTCCCACTCTTTGGCCCTTATCTGAGTTAGCCCAACGTTTGCAGCAGTCTCCGATTTTGTTGCGCGCAAAAATTGAGGTTGAACGCAGGAAAGCAATAGCGGAAGTTGAGCGATCACGACGGATTCCTGATGTCACGGTCACTTTCGGTGCCAAGCGTGATGAGCAGATGGGACGTAATCAGGCAGTGATTGGACTGTCAATTCCAATACCTGTATTCGATCGTAATCAAGGTAATGTTTTGGAGTCACTTCGCCGAACTGACAAGGCACGCGATGAACTGGTCGCGACCGAAGTTAATTTGAACATGGAACTTGGGCAAGCACATGGCCGCTTAAGTAAGTCGTTGATAGAAGCAGAGTTAATAAAAACGGAAATCTTACCTGGTGCGCAAAGCAACTACGACGCAACAACGAAAGGTTTCGAGCTCGGAAAATTTAGCTTCCTTGAAGTGCTCGACGCGCAACGTACTTTCTTCCAAGCCAAATCACAATATTTACGCTCGTTGGCCGATACCTACCGTGCCGCAACTGACATAGATCGTCTGCTGGGCGAACCCTTTTCTGCCATCAAGTAATAGAGGCCATGATGAATTTCAAACCACGTAACAAACAAACCACCATCATCATCATCGTTATCATCGTTGGTGCATTGCTAGGCGGCCTGATCTTAGGCATGGGCAAAACACAAACTTCCGGTGAAGAAAGTGAACATACCGAGACAAAAGGCCACGCCGATACAGAACATCACGGTGAAAAAACTGATGCCAAGCACGATGATGCCAAAGGACATGAAGACGAAGAGCACCATGCGTCATCAGAAGCGCAAAAAGGTCCCCATGGCGGCAAGTTGTTTAGCAAAGACGGCTATGGGCTGGAAGTAACCATATTTGAGAAAGACGTTGAGCCCGAATTCCGTTTGTACACATTCAAGAACGGCAAGCCGCTCGATCCAAGTGCTAGCCAAGTCAGCGTTACTCTGGAACGTCTAGGTCGAAAGCCACAGGAAATCTCTTTTGTAAAAGAAGGTGATTACTTGAAAGGAAAGGCCGTTGTTGAAGAACCGCATTCATTCAAAGTGACCATCAATGCGCGCTATGGCGATAAGCCATATCAGTTTGGATACTCGCAGGAAGAAGGACGCGTCTCCATGACTGACGAGCAATTGAAGCTAAACGGTGTTCAGATCATGACGGCTGGTCCAGCACGAATCAAAACCAGTCTGCAATTGATCGGTGAGATTCGTTTGAATGAAGACAGCACTGTACATGTCGTCCCTCGCTTGGCCGGCATCGTTGAGTCGGTCCGTGCCAACGCAGGAGACCAGGTCAAAAAAGGGCAAGTTCTTGCAGTGATTTCAAGTCAGTCACTTTCAGATCAACGCAGTGAATTGCTGGCCGCACAAAAGCGCTTGAGTCTTGCACGCACAACGTACGAGCGTGAAAAGACCTTATGGGAAGAAAAAATCTCTGCTGAACAGGATTACTTGCAAGCTCGCGCCGTCATGCAGGAGGCGCAAATCATGGCACAAAGTGCGCAGCAAAAGTTGGCTGCATTGGGTGCATCTTCTTCGTCTTCCAATTTAACGCAATATGAAATTCGCTCGCCTATCAATGGTGTCATTACTGACAAACGCATTTCGAAAGGTACTGTCGCCAAAGAGGATGACAATATTTTTGTTATATCTGATTTGTCTACCGTTTGGGTCGATCTGACAGTGCGTGCTGAAGACATCGGCGCATTGAAGACTGGGCAAAAAGGCACGGTCAAATCAAACGCATTCGATGCGCAAGATGTGGGAACGGTTTCGTACATCGGTGCTCTGGTTGGGGAGCAAACACGTACCGCCAAGGCACGAATTGTACTTGCCAATCCTAAAGGAATCTGGCGTCCAGGCTTACCGGTAAATGTGAATTTGGTTGCTGGCGAAGTCGATGTTCCGGTAACTATATCAACTGACGCTGTGCAGAAAATGGGAGATAGAGACGTCGTATTCGGTCGTTACGGAAACTTGCTGGAAGCGCGTCCTATCGATTTGGGGCGTACCGACGGTAAATTAGTCGAGGTACTTGGCGGTTTGCTGGCTGACGAAAAATACGCAGGTACAAATAGTTTTCTGATCAAGGCAGAGATCGGAAAATCAAGCGCCAGTCACGACCATTAAGGGGATCGATATGAAACAGATTATCGCAATCATTCAACCGCATCGTCTCGAAATGGTTGAGCAAGCCTTACATGGCATGAATCACTTACCTGGTTTCACCTTGTTTCCTGCGCGTGGACATGCTCGTGGGCATGGTGCGCACCACATCTTTACTGCGGATGAATGGAGTCCCGATACGCATGAACACATTGTGTTGCTGATGTTTTGTCCAGATGACATTGCACAAGAGGCTGTTGAGGCCATTCGCGCAGCATCACATACCGGCAATCGCGGTGACGGCATGATTGCTGTTACTGCAGTCGAAGACATTGTGCGTATTCATAGTGGCGAACGCGGCGACGCGGCCATCTAGTTCAAGGAAAATTCATGTTTGAGAAAATCATACGCTTTGCCATCGATCAGCGTTGGCTAGTCATGTTGATGACGATAGGTATCGCTGCGCTGGGTATCTACAACTATCAAAAGTTACCGATTGATGCGGTACCTGACATTACAAATGTACAGGTGCAAATCAATAGCAGTGCTCCGGGTTATTCGCCTCTTGAGGCCGAACAACGCATTACCTTTCCAATTGAAACCGTAATGGCTGGCCTACCGTTTTTGGAACAGACCCGTTCCATATCACGCTATGGTCTGTCACAGGTCACGGTCATTTTTAAAGAAGGCACAGATATCTATTTTGCGCGACAAATGGTCAATGAGCGCATTCAAGAAGCGCGAGAGAAATTGCCTCCGGGTGTTAGCCCAGGTATGGGGCCTATTTCTACCGGCCTGGGCGAGATTTATATGTGGACTGTGGAATCCAAGCCAGGTGCGTTAAAGCCAGACGGCACGCCTTATACGCCAACTGATCTACGAGAAATCCAAGACTGGATTATCAAACCACAGCTACGCAATGTGCCAGGTGTGACTGAAATTAATACGATCGGTGGCAATGCTAAAGAATTTCAGGTTGCGCCTTTCCCTGACAAGCTAATAGCGCACGGCCTTTCGCTTGGTGATTTGGTGTCAGCACTTGAACGCAATAATAATAATGTGGGTGCGGGTTATATCGAAAAACGTGGTGAGCAATATCTGATCCGTGCACCCGGGCAAGTGGCCGATCTCAACGATATCGGCAACATCGTGATTAGTACACGCCAAGGTGTTCCATTGCGCATACGTGATGTGGCAGATGTTGTCATTGGTAAGGAGTTACGCACCGGAGCTGCAACCGAGAATGGGAAAGAAGTCGTATTGGGTACCGTTTTCATGCTGATCGGTGAAAACAGTCGCTCCGTGGCAGCGGCGGTTGATAAAAAGATGAAAGAAATTAACCTGACTTTGCCAAAAGGTATTGTGGCAGACACGGTTTATGACCGAACGGTTCTGGTAGATAAAGCAATTTCTACTGTTAAAAAGAATCTCATGGAAGGCGCATTGCTGGTCATCGCCATCTTGTTTCTGTTTCTTGGCAATATACGTGCAGCGATCATTACCGCGATGGTCATTCCATTGGCGATGCTGTTCACTTTTACCGGTATGGTCGGCAACAAGGTAAGTGCAAACCTGATGAGTCTGGGTGCGCTGGATTTCGGCATCATTATCGATGGTGCGGTCGTGATTGTTGAGAACTGTATCCGGCGTCTGTCGCATGCACAAGCGCATGCGGGGCGCGCATTGACACGTAATGAGCGATTCCATGAAGTATTTGCGGCATCCAAAGAAGCACGTCGTCCACTAATCTTTGGCCAGCTGATCATCATGGTGGTGTACCTACCTATCTTCGCGCTGTCAGGGGTGGAAGGGAAAATGTTTCACCCAATGGCGTTTACGGTAGTAATTGCGCTCGTCGGTGCGATGATTCTTTCACTGACGTTCATTCCGGCTGCCGTTGCATTGCTGATCGGGGACAAGGTCAGCGAAAAAGAGAATCGCCTGATGGTATGGTCCAAGCGTCGCTATGAGCCGATTCTGGATTGGGTAATGATCAGCAAGCCGTTAGTGCTGACGATCGTCGGTGTTGTCGTCGTATTGAGCGGTCTACTGATGACACGTATGGGCAGTGAGTTCATTCCGAGTCTCAACGAAGGCGACATCGCATTGCATGCAATGCGCATCCCTGGAACCAGCTTGACGCAAGCGATTGAAATGCAAAAAGAACTTGAGCGCAATATCAAGATGTTTCCCGAGGTCAGTCGTGTCTTTGGCAAACTTGGCACGGCCGAAATCGCAACGGATCCCATGCCGCCGAATGTTGCCGATACTTTCGTAATACTAAAGCCGCAATCGGAATGGCCAGAACCTAAGCGCAGCAAAGCCGAGTTAGTCACCGCAATGCAGGAAGCTGTGTCCAAAGTGCCGGGAAACAACTACGAATTTACGCAACCAATTCAAATGCGGTTCAATGAATTGATCTCAGGTGTGCGTAGCGACGTAGCCGTTAAAGTCTTTGGCGACGATATGGACGCAATGAATGCTACTGCGGAGCAGATTTCGAGTGTACTTTCAGGTATATCTGGTGCGGCCGACGTAAAAGTTGAACAGACAACCGGTTTGCCTATGCTCACCGTCAAAATCGACAGAGAAAAAGTCGCACGTCTTGGTGTTAACGTTGGAGATGTGCAGGAAGCCTTATCCATTGCAGTGGGTGGTAGAGAGGCTGGCATGCTATTCGAAGGCGACAAGCGCTTCGATATCCTTGTTCGTCTACCTGAGTCGGTACGCAATGATATAGAAGCCATCAAAAAAATCCCGATCCGTTTGCCTACGCTGGAAGGTTCTCAGCCAGGTACGCCCGGCTACACGCAGCTCGGGGATGTCGCCACATTTACTTTGGCCCCTGGACCTAACCAGATTAGCCGTGAGAATGGAAAACGTCTGGTCATTGTTACGTCCAACGTCAGGGGACGTGATATTGGCTCCTTCGTTACCGAGGCACAGCAAAAAGTGCAGTCAATAGTGAAAGTCCCAACCGGCTACTGGATTTCTTGGGGCGGCACCTTTGAACAACTGCAGTCAGCAACAGATCGTTTGAAAATCGTCGTGCCTCTGGCGCTGCTGCTGGTCTTTCTACTCTTGTTTGCCATGTTCGGTAACGTGAAAGATGGCTTGTTGGTCTTCACTGGTGTGCCTTTCGCACTGACCGGCGGGATTGCAGCTTTGTGGTTGCGTGATATTCCATTGTCTATTTCGGCAGGGGTTGGATTCATTGCGCTGTCAGGTGTCGCTGTACTGAACGGACTTGTGATGATTTCCTTCATACGCAGTCTGCGCGAGGAAGGACGCTCTTTAAATGAGGCAATTCATGAAGGGGCATTGACCCGATTGCGGCCAGTATTGATGACAGCGTTGGTTGCTTCATTGGGATTTGTGCCGATGGCTTTGGCAATGGGTACCGGCGCAGAGGTACAGCGCCCACTAGCAACAGTCGTTATCGGCGGAATTTTGTCATCGACCTTGCTGACTTTGTTGGTGTTGCCACTGCTTTATCAAATGGCACATCAACGTGATGAAGATGAACCGCACGCTAGTGCTAATGAACAGCGTGGTTTCTTCAATCGACTCGCGTTTTGGAAATGATTCGCTTAGCGCTGACATTCCACCGCGTTTAACTATTTCTTTGCAGAGGCTGGACCTTCATTTGATCCAGCCTCCTCATAGAAAACTGGGTTGTCATGATTAATTTCTCGTAAAGAGATAGGGAGGAACATTGGATTGGAAAATGGAATTGCTGTTTTCTGGCCGGATTGTCCTTGCTGCATTTCTCGGCGCAGTCATTGGTCTGGACCGCGAGCGACAAGGAAGTGATGCGGGGGTTCGCACATGCATGGCAATTTCAATAGGATCCTGTGCTTTTAGCCTGATTTCGCTCCATGTCATAGGTGGAGACCCGACCAGAATTGCCGCACAAGTAGTAACTGGTATTGGTTTTCTGGGCGCTGGGGTGATTCTGCATGTGCGGGGACGCATTGAGGGGTTGACGACGGCTGCAACTTTATGGGCTACCGCATCGATCGGGATGGCCTGTGCATTTGGCATGTATGTACTAGCGATATTAACGACGATTCTTATATATGGAATATTGGCACTACGCCATGTTCCAGGATGGAAAAAATTTACGCGCAAGCAGCCGTCTCCAGATTCGTCGGAATGCGATCGCTAACTAAACAGATTTTTGACTGTGAATCGACTCACAATTGAAGGAGAAAAAAATGAGTATCTTTGAAAAATTAATGGGTGGTGGGCATGGTCGTCGCCATGGAGGTGGACACCACGAACGCTATGAGAATAGCCCGCCAGCGAATCAAACTGAGACTTGGGGACGAGCGCCTCAATCCGCGGCGGTGCCGGCTGCGGTGCCGACAATGGCATGTATAGCATGTGGAACGGGAAATTCTCCGACTGCGCGATTTTGCCAGCAATGCGGTACGTCTTTGCTCCCGGTGCAATGTGAGGGCTGCAAGGCAGAGATGTTGGGGGGAATGAAGTTTTGCGGCAAGTGTGGCATGGAGCGCAAATAACCTGCGCCTCATATGTAACGTTAATTTTGTTTGATCGAACCGAGGATTCTCATGAGCGCTGGCCATACCCATGCGTTACCGACAGGACAAAATCAGAAGTATTTACTGATTGCCTTAGGTCTGACGTCTACTTTTCTTATAGCGGAAGTCGTCGCAGGTGTCATTACTGGCAGCCTTGCCTTGCTTTCCGATGCCGCACACATGCTTACCGATGCAAGTGCGCTAGCAATTGCGTTGGTCGCTATTCAGATAGGCAAACGACCAGCGGATAAGAGAAGAACGTTTGGCTATCTGCGTTTTGAGATTCTGGCTGCAGCATTCAACGCGATCCTGCTTTTTTTGGTGGCGATGTACATCTTGTATGAGGCTTACCAAAGATTTCGTTCACCTGTAGAGATTGAGTCGACCGGCATGCTGATAGTTGCTTCGCTCGGATTAATCATTAATTTGATCAGTATGAAATTGCTTGGTGCCGGCAAAGATTCAAGTCTCAATATCAAAGGCGCGTATTTGGAGGTATGGAGCGATATGTTGGGTTCCGTCGGCGTCATTGTCGGCGCACTCGTTATTCGTTTTACGGGCTGGACGTGGGTAGATTCAGTTATCGCGGTCGGGATAGGTTTTTGGGTGCTACCGCGAACCTGGGTATTGTTGAGAGAGAGCATTAATGTCTTACTCGAAGGTGTGTCTGAAGGTATGGATCTGGAAAAAATACAGCAGTCCTTACTTGAGATTCCAAGTGTTCAAAGTCTGCATGATCTACATGTATGGTCAATTTCGAGTGGAAGAGTAAGTTTGACGATGCATGTAGTTAGTGAGGATGCCGAGAATATGCGGCCCGCACTGTTAGCGGCTATTGAAAAGCTACTTGCTGAAAAATTTGAAATTCATCACACCACCATACAAATTGAGACGCAACCCTGCGAACAGGCCACTGTAGAACATTCTTTCGGGCCTTCAACTTAAGAGGAATAGCGATGAATGAGAACGCTCAGCCCGTGGGCAAAAAATTCATTTCGCTAAAAAATTATGTATATAGGAAATCGTTGGGTGCCAATGGCGCTCGCAAATACACTACTTGTTGTAACGCTTCTCATCATATTAGTTATTTTTGGCACGCTGTATTGGCTTAGTCGTTCAGATACCTCTTCTAAAAAGACACAAAATGTAAAGCCGCAAGTACCTAATGGAAAGAAGCGTAGTACACGTAAAAAACGATAGTACGATCAATTTAATTACGTCATTTATCTCTTACAAGTTTGGGCGATAAGAAATGCAGATAGGCACGCAATCCAATCATGAGTACACTGGCTACTAGATCCTTTGCGTTCACAATGTTAGTCATATTTTTATTTATGACTAACGTTGGCCTATGGAGCGATCATTCAAACTGGCTTATACATGAGCTCGAACATAGTGTTAATGTAGTTCCAATGACAAAGACTGCTGAGTATGTGTCGTTGCACTATCCTGATCAGTCGAGCATCAATAGTGCGACTAGTTCTGTGGCGGTCGAGCATGAGGTACTACATGCTGCGAACCATATACAACTTTTTCTAGGCTTCGATCTAGCCGTTTCTTTTTTTGCGCTAACGCGATCTGAAGAGTTTTATTTCAATAATATTAAAATTCTTTTCATAGCATTGGATGCACCTTTTCGTCCCCCTCGGTTTTAACTTTCTCTCAATCTAATACTTTGTGTTCGGCTTTATGCCATAGCTAATAGGTATTAAATATCACGAATGCAGCGCATTACGCTGGATCAGGTCCAGCCCAATGCATGCCCTTTGCCTGAACAGATTTGGAAATATCACTACATACAAATGTGTGAATACGCGCGCCTTAAATTGCGCCTCCATTCGTTCGTGTAGGCCCAACTTCTCATTAAAAAGTTAGAGAAGCCTGTGATGAAAAATTTGCATCCGATCGCCGTATCGAGGGGGGGCGAGTTGCCCTCATATATTTTGACTGTAATTGTTCCTGTGTTTAATGAGGATAGCGTTCTGCCTATATTCCACGAGCGCTTGGTCAATGCGCTCTCTGTGCTAAATCACAAATGGGAAATTATTTATGTTGACGATGGCAGCACTGACAAAACCAATTTGATTTTGCAACAGCTAAGAGCAAACAGTCAGCGGGTTGGCGTTGCGCGCTTCAGCAGAAATTTCGGAAAAGAAGAAGCTATGAGTGCTGGCTTAAGGTTAGCGAGCGGAGACGCTGTTGTAATTATTGACGCTGACTTACAAGATCCTCCAGAGTTGATTCCAGTAATGGTTGACGCTTGGTTAAAAGGTGTCGATATCGTCAATATGCGTAGAAGTCACCGCAGCGGGGAATCATGGTTTAAAAAAACTACTGCGCACGCATTTTATCGTGTGATTAATCGCTTAAGCGACGTTCCTGTACCAAAAGATGTTGGTGATTTCCGCTTGTTAAGCCGACGGGCTATTGATGCCCTCAATCTATTGGAAGAGAGAAATCGTTTTATGAAGGGCTTGTTCGCATGGATAGGCTATTCACAAGTAACTTTGGACTACAAGCGTGATGCACGAGCAGCTGGGAATAGTAAGTGGCGATATTGGCGACTATGGAATTTTGCTCTTGAGGGGATTACAGGATTCTCAATTGCCCCTTTAAAAATTGCGACGTACGTAGGATTAGCGTGCGCCGGAATTACATTTATCTATGCCGCATACTTTCTCATCAAGACTTTGTTCTTTGGTGAATCAGTCAAAGGCTTTCCAACGTTAATTGTCACCGTAATGATCTTAGGAGGTTTGCAATTGATGGCGATTGGCATTATTGGGGAATATCTTGGAAGGTTATTTATCGAGAGCAAAAGACGCCCATTATATTTATTGGAAGAATATNNTCCCTTCGAGTATCGATCAGACGGATTTCAAGTCGACGGTCGTGGCATACAAGGAAGTGAACTCATGCAATTCTCACTCTTCCTCCTAACATGCCCATCTCGTCCAATCTTATTGATCGAACAAGATTACTTTGCAAAAATTTTGCTGACGAAACGTGGGCTTCAATAAAGAAAATACTGACGCGATATCCAGACCTTTTATTTGCATCTGTCGCCGCAATTGCAGTTGTTGCACTGAGTAATTGGCAATTCTGGTTTAGCTTTGTTAAGGCTATGAACTTGTCAGGGCTCGCCGACGGTGCATTTGTATTCGCATTATTTTTATTATTCTCTTGGCTCTACGCTGTCTTGCTGCTTCTCATGCCCGGTCGCGCAGCTATGCGGGTCACAGGTATATGCCTGGTAATTCTTGCCGCCGCCTGCGCATACTTTGTGGACAACTTTGGAATTGGGATTGATCGTGACATGGTGCGCAATGTCATGGAAACAGACGCTACCGAGGCGCTTGGTCTCTTCAGCGCGAGACTCGTAATTTATATCCTTGTTTTTGGTGTCTTACCAGCCTGGCAGCTTTGGAAAATTCCTTTATCGACAACTCCATTTAAAAGATATTTTTTACACAGGTTAGCTTTCATCGTTGGCGGAGCAATGGTTGTCTTCGTCGGCATGTCACCGCACTCCGGAAAATTTGCATCATTTTTGCGTGAGCATAAGCCGCTACGGTACACGATGAATCCCGGAAACCTGCTTTATGCAAGCTGGAATTATTTACGCCAAGAATCAGCATCTCCAGCCCAGCAGCTAATTGATGTGGACGGAAAAGTAAGTCGAGTTCTACCTCCGGCTGGTAGCAAACCGTTGTTAATTTTTCTGGTTATTGGAGAAACTGCTAGAGCTGCGGATTTTGAATTGCTGGGTCACGTGCGCCCGACAAATCCAAAATTGAGTGCTATCGGCGATCTTTATCTCTTCAATCAAATGTCCAGTTGTGGAACATCGACCGCTATTTCATTGCCCTGTATTTTCTCTGGTTTGGGACGTGAGAAATTTGAGGTCGCACACGCGACTAGCCGAACAAACCTACTCGACACCTTAACCAAGGGTGGAATCGCCGTTGAATGGCGGGACAATAACAGCGGATGTAAAGGTATCTGCGCAAGAGTCCCCGCAGTGGCCATGCCAGCAGAAAGTGCACCACCCCTATGTCAGGAAGATTACTGTCATGACGAAATTTTGTTAGCCGGCTTATCACAAGCAATTATCGATAACCCTACTGATCAATTAAAAGTGCTGCATCAAATTGGCAGTCATGGCCCGGCTTACTGGCGTCGCTATCCAGCTTCCTTCGAATATTTCAAACCTACATGCCGCACGACGAATCTGGGAGCTTGTTCTCTTGATGAAATTCATAATGCCTATGACAACACCGTTCGATATACAGATCATGTATTAAACAAAATGATCGACATGCTTCGGGATTTATCTGATCGATACGACACAGTTTTTCTATACGTATCGGATCACGGAGAATCTTTAGGGGAGAACGGCTTGTATCTTCACGGGGCACCTTACTTCTTCGCACCAGATATGCAGACACGAATTCCCATGTTGTTATGGATGTCCGAAGGATTTCGGCAACGCAAGAACATACAGTCAAGCTGTGTCAGGTCATTACAAAACCTTTCATTTAGTCACGACAATGTCTACCACACCGTGCTTGGAATGGCCGACATCAAGAATGCTGTCTATGACTCGACTTTAGACATGTTAAACGGGTGTCGTCCTTTATAAGGAGGTGTCTCAATGGACGGAGTAAAAAATAATAGGCATATACCGGTTGGTAACGTTACTGGCGATCGATTTTGGGAAGCCTCGGTAAAGCTATTTGAGAAACGGCTGGAGCTTGTCGCATCCAATATTGCCAATGCCGACACGCCGAACTATAAGGCGCGAGATTTTGATTTTAAAGCTGCCTTGGCGCAGGCACTGACCGAACCCGAAAAAAGTCTGTCAGCGTCACCACAGACAGTGGCAATTAACAGTGCGTTCTCACCCAAGCTTTTATATCGAACGCCAAGTCAGTCGAGCGTTGACGGAAATACTGTCGATGTGGATGCAGAACAGGCGGTGTTTATTAATACCGCAATTCGATACGAGTTCGCTATTGGGCAGGCGATTGACACTTATAAATCTCTGAGTGAATTGTTCAAGAACATGAAGTAAGTTTGAACGCCTTGCTCACGCAGCCCTCAATTAGTTGCTTCACGCTGCAAAGAAAAAAGGCCAGAGGATCACAAGCCAAGTGATGGAGGCAAGAAGAAACGTCAACATGACTGCAGCGCTACCGAAATCTTTGGCATTTTTCGATAGCGGATTGCGTTCCAGCGAAACGCGATCAACTACTGCCTCAATCGCCGAATTTAGTAGTTCTACAATCAGAACTAACACAAAGACTCCAATCAGCAACAATTTTTGAATGGCGGAGACTGGCAAGATTAGTGCAGCAACGGTCGCTACAACAACTACGCCGAGCTCTTGACGAAACGCATGTTCGCCTTTCCATGCCTCCTTGAAGCCTGAGAAGGAGTAGCCGATAGCTGAAATAATCCGCTTAAAGCCGCTCTTGCTTTTGAATTCGCTAATGGGTTGCTCAGGATCGATAATACTTCTGCTCATTTTAAATTTATGAATGGTGTTGGATGGCTGACATCATACTTTCCCTTTTGTGGGAAGCGCATTGATATTGAATAGGCTTTGTACAATTTTATTAATCTGTCGCGTGGCTCTGATAGAAGCCAAAACGACTATATCTTTTGACGTTGGAAATGCAGATTATCAATTCAGAACCTGCATATCAGCTATTCCTCAGTCTCCAATCTCAGCAGCTTTCTAAAAGTAGCCATCGTGCATTAGCAGGGACGAGCATTCGACTGAATATCAATGCAATACGTATCTTCACTTTCCATACAGACCGTTCACCTATAAAATCTAAATAATTCTCATTTTTATTCTTATCATGCATACCCGTTTAAAGTCGTTACTCTTTGTTGCAGCGGTTTTCTTAGCCCTTTCAACCAGCTTCAAATTTGCTTACGCGCAGGACACGGCTACTCAAGAAAAAGCCAAGCAGATATGGCAAGTGCTGGATTACCTGGCAGTTGATTACGGCGCGGCCGTACAAAACGGTGTAGTTGTCAGTAAAGATGAATATGGCGAGATGGAGGAGTTCTCGGCAAATGTGGAAAAGCAGTTATCAGAGTTGCCTAAAACAGAGGCCAGCGCAAAATTGATAACGCAAGCGGGCAAGCTGCGAACCATGATTGCCGCCAAGGCATCCCCTGAAGAAGTGGGTAATCAATCGAGAGCGTTGGCTGCGGAGGTCCTTAAAGTATATCCAGTGCCGCTATCTCCGACACAGTTACCTGATCTGAAAAAGGGTTCGGCGCTATATCAGGCAAACTGCGCTTCTTGTCACGGTGCGGCGGGACATGGTGATGGTCCACTTGCTAAAAGTTTAAATCCACCTCCGATCGCTTTGTCGGATCGTGAACGTGCAAAGGAACGAAGTGTTTTTTCGCTGCAGCAGATTATTTCTCACGGTGTTGCCGGCACTTCCATGCCGAGTTTCGCTCAACTTTCTGAGGATGACCGCTGGGCGATCGCTTTTTTTGCAGCCACGATGTCGTATAGCGACGCCGATCGTGAGGCTGGCAAAAAGGCATGGGTGGAAGGCAAATCTCGCCATGCGGTACCGAATATTAACGCCCTGACGCAAGCGACTGAATCCGGTTTGGAAAAGCAGGTAGCGGCTAACGCACGTCCGCTCTTGGCGTACCTCCGTAGCGAACCAGAACAACTGATGGCATCCAATGAGGATAGCCTCGCATTGGCGAAGAAGCGGTTGGCAGAGAGCGTGCAGGCGTTGCAATCCGGCGATAAAGCAAATTCATCTCGACTGGCTCTTTCAGCCTATCTCGATGGCTTTGAGATTGCCGAGCCTGCACTTGCAGCAAAAAACAAAGCACTGTTTGACGATTTGGAAAAAAGTATGGGAGCGTTCCGCGCAACTGTAAATCGCGGTCAACTTGATGATGCAAAAAACGCGGAACAAAAACTACAAATAATGCTGACCCAAGCGCAAGACGCATTAACCACCGCGACGGACGATCCACTTGCAACATTCCTAGGTGCCTTCACCATTCTTTTGCGCGAAGGACTGGAAGCGTTACTAGTGGTCGTCGCCATGGTCGCCTTTTTGAAAAAAGCAGATCGGCGTGATGTTCTTGTATATGTCCATGCTGGTTGGGTTGTGGCATTGGCCGGAGGAGCGGCCACCTGGGCCGTGGCGACTTATCTGGTTGATCTAAGCGGCGCGAGTCGAGAGATGACTGAAGGATTCTCTGCCTTGTTCGCGGCAGTCGTTTTGCTGGGTGTTGGTATCTGGATGCATCAAAAGAGCATGGCGGGACGTTGGCAGGCTTACGTCAAAAATAAGCTATCGTCGGCGCTTAATCGTCGATCAGCACTTATGCTTTTCATCCTGTCATTCGTCACGGTGTACCGCGAGGTTTTTGAAACAGTTCTTTTTTATGCAGCGCTTTGGACAGGTGGAAATGGCGGGTATTTGTTGCTCGGCATGGGTGCCGCAATTTTGATCTTGGCTGGAGTTGCCTTTGTTCTCCTTCGCACTTCAGCGCGCTTGCCAATTGGGAAATTCTTTGCTGCCAGTTCTGCGTTAGTAGCAATACTGGCCTTCGTCATGGTAGGCAAAGGAGTCGCCGCTTTGCAAAAGGTCGGCGTTTTTGAGATTTCACCAATCCAGTTTCCACAAATCGAGTTACTGGGAATTTATCCGACTATGCAAACTGTCATGGCTCAGCTCTTAATACTGGCAGTTATTATTTCGAGCGTTACTTACAATATTCGATCAGCGAAAAGGTTAAAGGGGGAGGCCTCTTTCCTCTAAGTATTAGCGGACAAAGGTCGATCTGTACCCAAACGGTCACGCAATAAATAAATGAGCGACGGCACGTTTAATTGCCATCGCCCACATTGCCAGCGTCAACTACCAAATTAAACATTTTATCGACGAATAAAATTCGTCAAACAAGAATTAGCAGCATTGGTAAGTGTAGTTCCATATACCCAAGCTAGTTTTACAGTGACTCTTTATTTCTTATGCTCATGGCCTCTTTTAGCCATCCATTTATCTAATTTAGCAATTTCTTTCGTTTGATCGTCAATTGTTTTTTGTGCCATTTTTCGAAGCTCTGGGTCCTTGCCGCTTGCCAATTCAATCTTTGCCATGTCTATCGCACCTTGGTGATGGGTACGCATCATCATTGCAAAATCATCATCTACATTACCAGTCATTTTCATCGATTCCATTTGGGCACGCATTTTTGCCATCGCCCCCATCATATCCTTGCCTTGCATCGAAGATGAATCAGCCATTGGCATACTCATCTTGTGAGCATCTCCACCAGTTGGATTGGATTGAGCAATAGTGACGCCAGGTAGGGCAAGCACGGACATGGTCAAAACGACAGCAAGTTTGTTTCGAGTAATTTCAAGTAGTTTCATGTAAATGCTCCGAATTTAGATAATTTGAGTAACAGTAATACGTCGGTATCAATAAGGAATTTAGTCAGGCCATCTTTGACATTTTTTCACACGACTCTGCGCACCGGCGACATGCCTCTACGCACTCTGACATTTCGCCAACATCCTCACAGCTATCAGCGCAGGCATTGCACACGACGGCACATGCCTGACAGACAGCGCTAGATACAGGGGACTTACTAATCATGAAATTTGCAGCTGTCTGGCATATTTCAGCACAGTTGAGCATCAGGCGCATATGCTCTGGTTCTACATGCGTTTCACCTGCTTCCAAACAATGATTCATTGCGGTCTGCAAGCAAACAACGTGACATTGCTGGCAATTTTCGAAACAGGTTTTCATTTCTACCGAAGACATTTGATGATTCATTGGTTTCTCCTAAGTCAGGTATATGGGCAAGCTTAGCCACACACTAGCGTTGAACTTTCTCCTGCCACGGTACGGTAACGCACACTAACGAGATAATAAAAAAATAAGATAATTAGAAAACTTTGGGCTTTTCTAGATGCTCACTCTAGTATTCCGGACCTTGGCTTTTAGCTAAAAGTGCGAACAGAAAAAAACAAAGCTTTGAGCTAACGCCATTTCTTCATGCGATTTTTATTCAGGGTCTTCTAATTTACGACGTAACAGTGCCAGCGCGGCGTTTTCTTGAAACTGGCCCGCTTCTTCGATATAGCCTTGAACCGTCCCATCGTGGCGCCAGCCGCCTTGCCGTTTGATGTCTCGGAAGTCGGCACCGGCACGATAAGCACTAGTGGCCATACCTCGACGCAGACTGTGACTGGAGAGCTGAGGTGCGTAATCTAGTTTAACCAGCTTGGCACACGCCGCCAGTATCGAGTTGACACTGGCTTCATGCAATGCTTGGACGCCGCACTCACCCCATTTGGTAAT
>CXWL01115913.1_pt1 | contig 24654 bp, 27 predicted proteins | sample 590931 | NCBI WGS metagenome assembly CXWL01 (sample SAMEA3498368, study PRJEB10139) | groundwater metagenome | biome: water well; material: biofilm material | place: Germany | collected 2015-04-27
TTATCGAAGCGCGCTGGCTGGCCAACGACGATGGTTCGGGTGCCACCCTGCACACGCTGGCTGCAGAGTTCGGCGTGTCCGCCGAGCGCATCCGCCAGGTCGAGGCAGCGGCACTCAAGAAAATGAAAGGCTCGCTGGCTGCATTTGTTTAAGCCGGTACGGACTGATCGAACGAAGGCGCCTGCGGGCGCCTTTTTTCTTTTCAGGACGCATCCTGGATCGATACCTTGCTCCGGTCAATGTTTCTGTGAGACCATCAGTTGCGATCGTTACCCCGGCACAATTCATTCACCTCCCTGATGCGCCGACTTAAAAACTCATGGGTTCACATACCACTCTTGTTCTAGGCGGCTACGGTTTTTTCGGCGCCCGCATTTGCACTGCACTCGCCGCGAACAAGTCGATCCACCTTCTTATTGGCGGACGCGATGCCGGCAAGGCGCACGCGCTGGCCTCACAGCTCGGCCTCTCGTCGGAGCAGGCTCTGGCTATTGATGCCACCGCGACCGACCTTGCGGAACGACTGTCGGCACTGGACGTCGACACGGTGATCCACACCGCCGGCCCCTTCCAGGGGCAGGATTACAGCGTCGCCCGCGCCGCGATCGCCGCGGGCGCCAACTATATCGATCTGGCCGATGGACGCGACTTCGTCGCCGGTATCGGCCAGCTCGATGCGCTTGCGCGCGAGCGAGGCGTGCTGGTCACCAGCGGGGCCAGCTCGCTGCCGGCCTTGTCGTCCGCCGTCGTCGACCGCTATCTGCCACGCTTCCGGCAGCTGGTGTCGATTCGCCACGCGATCGCCTCCGGCGCGCGGGCACCGGGCCTGGCCACGATGCGCGGTGTCTTCAGCTATTGCGGCAAGCCGTTCTTGCGCCCCGTGGACGGCAAACCGGTGCAGGCGCACGGCTGGCTCGACCTCACCCGCCACCGTTTTCCGGCGCCCGTTGGTCCGCGCCTGCTCGGTAGCTGCGATGTCCCGGACCTTGCCCTTTTCCCGCAGCGCTATCCCGGCGTGCAGACGGTGACTTTCCACGCAGGCTTTGCCAGCGCACCGGGGCACTTGTTTATCTGGGCGGCTTCGCAGCTTGTGCGGCTTGGCGTGCTGCGCAGCCTGGTGCCGCTGGTCGCGCCGCTCCATGCCGTCAGCAAGTGGCTCGAGCCGCTCCTTAGCGACAAGGGCGCCATGTTCGTCGCGATGGAAGGCACCGGTGTTGACGGCGCTCCCCTGTGCCTCACATGGCAACTGCTGGCCGAACAAAACCACGGACCACACATTCCATGCGGCGCGGCGATAGCGCTTGCCACCATGCTGCCGCGCGGCGACAAGCTTCCGCAAGGCGCTATGCCATGCATGGGCATACTGACAGTGGAAGACTATCTCGCCGCGCTGGCAGGCTTCCATGTCCGCGAGGTGCCGGCATGAGCATGTACCTGCTGGTCAAATGGCTTCACATCATCAGCGCCACCATCATGTTCGGCACTGGCATCGGTATCGCATTCTTCAAGTGGGTCACCGACCGCACGGGCGACGTACGTGCGATCCGCATTTCGTCGGAACGGACGGTGCTGGCCGACTGGATCTTCACTACGCCTTCCGTGATCATTCAACCGCTGTCTGGCATCGCGATGGTGCATCTGGCTGGCTTTCCGGTCATGACCGGCTGGGTGTCCTGGTCCATCCTTTTATATATGCTGGCCGGATGCTGCTGGCTTCCGGTGCTGTGGCTGCAGCTGCGCATGCGCGCACTGGCACGCGCCGCCGACGGCGCAGGCGCCGCGCTGCCTGCACTGTACTGGACGTACGCCCGCAGTTGGTTCTGGCTGGGCGTTCCCGCTTTCTTGGCGCTGCTTGTCGTGTACTGGCTGATGGTGGCCAAGCCTGTCCTATGACGCCGCGCGACAGCGGCAGGACGCGTTTCGTCGCGCTTCAAGATGTGGCGACGCTCACCCGGCTGTACTGGGCGACGCGGCTTGGTATCGCGTTCCTCTGGCTGTGGACGGCGTTCGTCTCATGGTTCGCCTATCCGCATTCAGACTCGCTGGAATTGCTGCGCCAGGCCGGCGTCACCAGCCACACCTATAACGTATTCGTGGCCGCGTGCATAGCCGATCTCGCGATGGGCACCGCATGCATCGTCTATGCGCGGCCCTGGTTGTGGTGGTCGCAATGTGCGCTGGTCGCGGCCTATTCAATCGTGATCGGCATGCGACTGCCCGAGTTCCTGCTTCATCCGTTCGGGGCGCTCACGAAGAACATTCCGGTGCTGCTGTGCCTGGTATTCCTGGCGCTGGCCGATGCGAGGAAGGGCGCAGCGTAAGGACCCGTCACCCCGGTGCTAATTTTGGTACACTCGTTCCACCTATCGATGGGATAACCGTCATGATTGCGCACCCCGCCCGCTACCTGGCCCTTGCCGCCGCATGCCTTCTGTCGGCGTGCACCACCGTTGTGGAGGCTCCCATGAACGACGCCACCCTGACCTTGCAGCCCCAGCAGACGCTCGCCCTGGGCGAGACCATCAAGCTTCGCTATGAGCGCGCCGATGACAGCCGCTGTCCGTCCGACGCCCGCTGCGTCTGGGCCGGCATCATCGTGTACCACTTCACGCTGATCGGCAAAACTGCCTCCGAACCGTTCAAGCTCGATATCGACAAGCCCACTTTCGAATCGAAGGCGCTCAAGGGCGTGCGCATCGTGCTGGCGACAACCGATCCGCCACCGGTCCGCATGTCCAGCCAGGCGCCGCCGCCACACCCGGTCACCATCAGCATCACCAACCTGTGAAACCCATGACAAGCTGCCCGCCCCGACTCGCCAGGACCCTTTTCGCCACTACCTTATCGCTGTCGCTGATCGCCGCCTACGCGCCGGCGACCGCCAAAACCCCGGTCGCCACCGGCACTGGCGGCGCCGTCGCAACCATCAGCGACCAGGCTACGCAGGCAGCCATGGGCATTCTGAACAAGGGTGGCAACGCGGTCGACGCGGCGGTCGCCGCAGCGGCGACGCTGGGCGTCACCGATCCGTTCAGCTGCGGCATCGGTGGAGGCGGATTCATGATGGTGTACCTGGCCAAGGAAAAGCGCGTCATCACCATCGATCACCGGGAAACCGCGCCCGCCGCAGCGACGCCGTCGCTGTTCCTCGATGTCGATAGCGAGACCGGCTTTAAAGCCGCCGTCGCCAGCGGCGCATCGGTCGGTGTGCCAGGCACTGTTCGAGGCTGGCACGAGGCGCTGACGCGTTACGGCACGATGTCGTTCAAGGAAGTGCTCCAGCCCGCGATTGGCGTGGCGAGCAAGGGCTTTCCGGTCAGTGAAACTTTCTCTCATCTGATGGCGCAAAATGAAACAAAATTTCGCCTCTTCGCCACCACCAGCGCGCTCTACCTAAAGAATGGCAAAGCGCTTCCCGCCGGAGCCGTGCTGAAGAATCCCGGCATGGCAAAGGCCTACCGCGAGATCGCGGCCAACGGCTACCGCGCCTTCTACAGCGGCCCGATGGCGCGCGCGATTGTCGGCGCGGTCAACACGCCGCCTGTCGCTACCGGCTTCAAAGTCCGCGGCGGCTCGATGACGATGGCCGACCTGGCTAACTACGAATCGCGCATCCGGCTACCGGTTCGCACGACCTACCGCGGTTACGACATCTACGGCATGGGGCTGCCAGGCAGCGGCGGCATCGCCATCGGCGAAGCCCTGAATATCCTTGAAGGCTACAACCTGAAGTCGCTGCCACGCCACACCGCGGAGCACTTGTACCTTGAGGCGAGCCGCCTGTCCTTCGCCGACCGCAACGCGTATGCGGGCGACCCGGAATATGTCGACGTTCCTGTCGCTGGCCTCCTCAGCAAGGACTACGCGACGCGCAGGCGCGGCCAGGTCAGCATGGAGCGCGCGCTCGGCGAGAGCGGCGCCGGCGATCCTTACCCGTTCCAGAACGATGTCAGCATGCCGCTGCGCCCACAAACCTCCCGGCTGCTCAACGAAAGCGCGCACACAACCCACCTGACCGTCTCCGATAAGGAAGGCAACGTCGTCGCCTACACCTTCACGATTGAATCGTGGGGNNACCCCAACGTGCCAGAAGCGGGCAAGCGCCCGCGCAGCAGCATGGCGCCGACCATCGCGCTACGCGATGGCAAGCCCGCGTTCACAGTCGGCAGCCCGGGCGGCTCGACCATCATTACCACGGTCCTGCAAACCATCGTCAACCATGTCGACTTCGGCATGCCGATGGACCGCGCACTGAACGCCCCGCGCATGAGCCAGCGTAACGACGCCTTCACCGACGTCGAGCCAGGTTTCGCAGGGACACTGCAGGCAAAAGGCCTGGAGCGGATCGGCCACAAATTCAATCCCGTCCCTGAAGAAATCGGCGCGGCGAATGCGATCGCTTTCCATCCGGACGGCACCGTAACCGCAGTCAGCGAAGCGAAGCGGCACGGCGTCGGCTCGGCACTTGTCCAGAAACCGGCGCCTTGACTACACGGCCAGCCGACCGGCCGGGAAAGCCACCGGCGCGGCAATCATCTTGCGCCGACGCGAGGCCGCGAGCCACACGGTCGCACCAACGCCGAAGATGACGCACACCAGCGCTACCGGGACGACCGACGAGCGCAGCATTGCGTAGTATGCCGCTCCCGCCGTCACGACCAGGTAAATGGCAGCGAGATAGATATACGACTTTTGCAGCGCGGGCTTGCGCGCATAGTCGCGCAGGACAACCGTGGTCAGTGGCATGGCGAGGCAGCACACCGCGAACTGCAGCAGTGTTATATCCCAATGCGCATTGACGGCAACGGTAACGCCGACCAGGGCGATCGTCACCAGCGCCCACTCGATCAGCGCACGGCGCAGCAGCGCGCTGGCCAGTTCGCGGTTGTAGTGGTCGATGCGCGGTACGACCGGCGCCATGCGCAGCAACGCCTGTTCACCTTGGGAAGCGCTGGCGCGGCTTGTGATCCGCTGCGTGCTCGCTGCAAACGCCAACAGCAGCGGCATGATGATGAAGCCACCCGCAAATGGCACCATCATCGCGCTGTCTGCCGAAGTGAGCTCGATGAACACCCTTCCGCCAGCGAAGGCGACGGCCATCACTGCCAGTATGTTGGCAGAGACGCTCCAGTGCGCGCCGGGCCCGAGCGAATGCAGCACAAGTTCGCCAGCGCTGGTGCGCTTGCGGCTAATGCGGCCCAGCACCGTGGCGTACAAGCAGGACCGGATGTTGGCGGTGTAGGTGGCCTGCGATTGCCGCACGCCTTTTTCGACAGCCGCGCGCTGGTCGAAATGGCGGTCACCGGTCGGGAACAATGCGCGCTTGCCCAGCCAGGCTAGCAAGACGATCCACGCTCCGCACACCGCGGTGCCCACGCCGGTGGCAGCGAGTTCCTGCAACACAAGGATGGCCGGGCGCGGCAGCAGTAACACCATGAACGACCCGAACATGAGCAGCATGCCGTACTGAAGCCCGACACGCACCATGGCTCCCCCAAGCAGCCAGCTCGCCGCAGCCGCGCTCCATAGTGCCGGGTGACCGAAACCATCTCCCAGCGCCAGCGTGATCAACAAGGTGAACATGATCCAGAACGCGCCGACCAGCTGCATTGCGCGGATGCGCAGGCGCGGTACCAGGCGCGCATTGGCAGGCGTGTCCTGCCTGACCGCGCCCGACACCAGATCGAGCCAGTACAGCACGCCGAGCATGAACCAGGGGAGGACCAGCAGAAGCGTATGGCGCGGCGCCAGCTCACCGCCACCCGCGCGGTAGGCGAGCATGCCACCACCAATCGCAAACAGCGCGCAGACGCACCATACTATTTTTCGCAGCAATTTTGGCGCGACGGCGTTGCGCCAGATGAGGCTGAAATCCGCAAGCATGGTGCTCATTGCGTTACCTCTACAAACAGGTCTTCGAGACTAAGCGCATCGACGCGCACCGCAGGTTCGCGCGCGGCCAGCTCATCGCCGCCTTCCAGCGTAACGAAGCTGCTGGTGTCGCCGGTCCGGTGCGTGCGTCCCCAGGCCCCCGCTTTGGTCCGGGTGTCGATGACGGAACTCGGCCCCACCACGCGGCGCGCTTTTTCCAGCAGGGTGTCCAGGGCGCCCTGCAGCGCGATCTTTCCGTCCTTGAGGAAGGCCACATCCAGCGCTACCCTTTCAAGGTCGGTCAGGATATGGGTAGAGAAGATCACCGTGGTATCGCGTTCAATTACGCTCTCGATCAGTTCGCGCAAAAAGTCGCGGCGCCCGACCGGATCCAGCGCGGACACCGGCTCGTCCAGCACCAGCAAGGACGGGTCATGCGCCAGCGCGCGGATGATCGAAAGGCGCTGGCGTTCGCCGCCGGACAGCGTGCCGATGCTCTTCCCGCGCATCAGCGCATTGAATCCCCAGCGTTCCAGCAGGCCCTCCACCTTCGCTTCATTCCAGCGCGGGTACAGCGCCTTGAAGTAAGTGAGCATCTGGTCAGGTGTCAGCCATTCGAACAGGTCGGACTTCTGCGGCACGTAGCCGATGCGCGCACGCGTGGCTTCCGACAAGTAGCCCACATCTTCGCCGTAGATCGCCACCTGGCCGGCGTCAAGCTCGCGCAAGCCAAGCAGGCATTCGATCAAGGTCGACTTGCCGGCGCCGTTTCGTCCCAGCAGGCCGATCACCTGCCCCGGCTTCACTTCCCAGTCAAGCCCGTTCAGCACTGCGTGACCTGAGAACGACTTCGTAACGCCTTGCGCATGCATGATTGCAGTGCTCATGGTTTCTCCTTGAGTAGTTTGGTGAAAAGAGAGAGAACGGTGTCGTGGTCGAGTTCAAGCTGGCGCGCCTCCAACGCGGCGCGTTCGAGCGTGGGACGCAGCAGCTCGATCCGGCTCGACACGCTGTGCGTGCCCTTGGGCGCGTCGGCGACAAACATGCCCATGCCGCGCTTGCGCGCCAGCACGCCCTCCAGTTCGAGGATGCCGTAGGCCTTCGATACCGTCATGGGATTGAGCGCCAGCGCCTGCGCGACGTCGCGCACCGATGGCATGGCGTCGCCGGGAGCCAGCTGGCCGCCCGCGACCAGGCGCTGCGCCTGGTCGACCAGTTGCCGGTAGATCGGCTCGGACGACCCGGTCGCGATTGAAAACAAGTTGGAGGAGTGTGTGGCCATGATGTCTAGTGTATTAGTTGATTAATACAGTAGACATATTAAGCGGGCCTGTCAAGCGATTTTGACGAGCTGCCGGTAAACCAACAATGCGCAGCGCGTATTGCACCAGCCGCTGACCGCTCCCCGTCCCGTCCGGTAACCGGATCGGGGAGCTGTCACTGACCGATGCAATACGCGCTGCGCACTGTTTGCCGCAGCGTCTTACTTAATGGTGTCGAACGCCCAGCTTGACTTGTTCCAGGTGCTGCTGCTTGTTGTAGCGCAGCGACGACCACAGAGAAGCGGCGATGAAGGCGACGCCAATCAGGCCGGTGAAGATTTCCGGAATATGGAACTTCATGCTTGCCAACATGATCGCGGCGAGGATACCGATCGCGTAGTGCGCGCCGTGCTCGAGATAGACATACTGGTCCAGCGTGCCCTTCTCGACCAGGAAGATCGTCATCGAACGCACGAACATCGCGCCAATGGCCAGGCCCAGCATGATGATCACAACGTCGCTGGTAATCGCGAACGCGCCGATCACGCCGTCGAACGAGAATGATGCGTCCAGCACTTCCAGGTACAGGAAGCCGCCGATACCGCCGCGCTTGACCATCTCGCCCATGTCGCCGCCGCCCGCTTCGCCTTTTTCAAGCAGGCTCGAAATCATGTCGACGCCAACGTAGATCAGGATACCCCACAGCCCGGCCATCAGCACGACCATCTTCTGCGCCTCCTCGACCATGGTCATGCTGGCCATCAGGGTGCCCAGCGCGATCATCACGGCGATCGACGAGACCTTGCCAAGCGAACCGAGCTTCTCCTCGAAATTGCCAAGCCAGTGCAGCTCTTTTTCGTCATCAAGCAGGAAGTTCAGGAAAACCAGCAGCAGGAACATGCCTCCGAACGCCGCCACTTCCGCGTGGTGGTTGGTCAGGTGCATCGAGAATGCCTTCGGGTTCGTCAGCGCCAGGTTCCACACTTCGGCCATGCCGAGGTCGGCGGCAACTGCCACGATCACCAGCGGGAACACCAGACGCATGCCGAACACGGCGATGATGATGCCCACGCCAAGGAACAGCTTCTTCCAGAACTCGTCCCAGGTCTTGAGGACCGAGGCATTGACCACCGCGTTATCGAACGACAGCGAGACTTCCATCACGCTGAGGATGATTGCGATGCCGAGCGCCGTCATTGCGCCACCCAGGCCTGCGTTCTGGTAACCCCACCAGCCAGCGGCGGCGAGGCAGACGATTGCGACAATAAATGACCACCTGAAATGCTTCATAAATGCTTCCCTCGATTTTGTTATTTGATCGCAGCAGTGTAGTGTGCCAGAGCTAATTTAAAAATAGGAGATAATTGAAGCGTTACTTCGTAAAAACGGAAGTCAAATGAAAGACAGCGGCGTTAATTTCAGGCATCTCTACTATTTCTGGGTGGTTGCCAAGGAAGGCGGCATCACGCGTGCGGCAACCCGCATGGGCCTCGCGATCCAGACCGTCAGCACCCAGCTCGGCCTGCTGGAGCAGTCGCTCGGCAAGTCGCTGTTCACGCAGCAAGGCCGCCGCCTGGTGCTCACTGAGGCCGGCCGCACTGCGCTATCCTACGCCGACCAGATTTTTCTGCTGGGCGAACAGATGCAGGACGCGCTAGGACAAGCCGAAACCGCGCGTACCCGCCTGACCGTCGGCATATCGGACTCGCTGCCCAAGCCCACCGCCTTCCGCCTGTTGGAGGCGACCATGCAACTGACGCCGCCGGTGCGCCTGATATGCAACGAAGGCCCGTTCGACGCACTGCTGACCGACCTGGCCCTGCACAAGCTGGACCTGGTGCTGACCGACCGCCCGGTGCGATCCGGCACGCCGCTGCGCGTCTTCAGCCACCTGCTGCTGGAAAGCCCGACCATCGTGGTCGGATCAGCGCCGCTGGCCGAGGCCTATTCCGACGATTTCCCGCGCAGCCTGGACCGCGCCCCTTTCCTCCTGCCTACACGAAACAACGTTTTACGCGGCAAAATCGACGAGTGGTTCGACCATCACAATGTGCGTCCCGATGTGGTGGGCGAGTTCGATGACAACGCCTTGCTGGCCACATTCGGACGCCGCGGCGCCGGGCTGTTCTTCGCCTCAAGCATGGCCGCTGCGGACATGAAGGAACAATTCGGCGCGACGCTGGTGGGTGACGTGCCCCAGGTCAGGGAGCAGTGCTACGCCATCTCGAACGAACGCAAGATTGCCCACCCGGCCGTGGAAGCCATCATGTCGGCCGTTCATCAGGGTGTCTTGCACGCCCCTTGAACTGTACAATGCTTGTTCGACAGCCTGCGCTGTTCAATTAACCTTACTTCATGGAAAACTTTCTACTAGTAGCACTTGCCCTCATCCTCGTGGTGCTCAACGGCTTTTTCGTGGCGGCCGAATTCGGCATCGTCACCCTGCGCAAGACGCGCGTACGCGCGATCGCAAGGACCCAAGGCCTGCGCGGCCGCATCCTCGGCAAGGTCCACGGCCAGCTTGACGCCTACCTGTCCGCCTGCCAGCTCGGCATTACCCTCGCATCGCTCGGCCTCGGCTGGGTCGGCGAACCGGCGTTTGCCCGCATCCTTGAACCTATCCTGCTGGCGGTCGGGGTCGAGTCCGAAAAACTGCTGCACGGCATCTCATTCGTCGTCGCCTTCAGCGTGATTTCTTACCTGCACATCGTGATTGGCGAACTCGCACCAAAGTCGCTGGCGATCCGCAACCCTGAAGTGGTCGGCCTGTGGAGCGCGCTGCCGCTGTACGCGTTCTACTGGATGATGTACCCGGCGATTTACCTGCTCAACGGCAGCGCCAACTTCGTGCTGCGCGTGGCCGGCCTGTCCGGCAAGGGCGGCCACGACTCGCACTATTCGAACGAAGAACTCAAGCTGATCCTGCGCACCAGCCAGCCGGGCGAAAAATTTACCCGCGACGAGCGCCACATCCTGGCCCAGTCACTTGATTTCAGTGCGCTGACGGTCCTCGATCTGATGCGCCCGATCAATGAAGTGATCGCGCTGTATGCCAACAAGTCGCTCGAGGAAAACCTGCAGACCGTGCAGCGCAACCGCTTCAGCCGCTATCCGTATTTTGACGCGACGGGCGAAGAAGTGCTGGGCGTGATCCACCTGAAGGACTTGTTCTTCGCGCAGCAGTCGGGCAAGAAGATCACCGAACTGACCTCGTTCCTGCGCCCGGTGGAGACGGTATCGGCACGCACGCCGGCCCAGCATATGTTCCGCCGCTTCCGCGAAGGTGCGCCGCACTTTGCGCTGATTGGTGAGAAGGGCAAGCGCCCGGTTGGCTTTATCACGCTCGACAACCTGCTTGGTGCGATGGTTGGAGAGATCCATGACGAATTCAGGCTCAATGAGAACGACTGGCTGCGCCAGCCGGATGGCACATTGATCGGCAAGGCCAGCCTGCCGATCTTCTCGCTTGAACGTAGCCTCGGGATCGACATCGACAACGAGACCCTGGGGATGGACGAGGTGGAATCGGTGGGCGGGCTGATGATGGTGAAGCTGGGCGACATCCCGAAGCAGGGGCAGCGAATCGCGTTCCCGCAGTTCGATATCGTGGTCAAGAAGATGAACGGGCCGCGGATCGTGCTGGTGAAGGTGATACCGCGCTTGCACAGGCCGGAGGATCACGACGAGCACGATTAAGTGTCAATTCTGCGCAGATGAAGGTGGTTTAAAAGTGCGCGTGATACGAATAGGCGCTGGCGAGTACCCCGGCCAGCGCAGTGTCAGACCATGGTTTCGTGGCAAATTGATGAATTGACCCGCGGTTGATGGCCTCGGCGAGATTGGTTGCGCTCGTGTCGCTGGTCAGCAGCACGCGGACTGTCCGCGGATGCATGTGCTTGATCCGCCCGAAGAACGCGATCGCCGAATCGCCCGCCAGTTCCTGGCCCGCGATGACCACCCCGACGTCGTTTCCTGCCAGCAGCTCGTACGCATCGTCGACACGCTGCGCCAGAAGGACGTGGTAGCCAGCCCGGCCGGCCAGGCGCGCGAAGTCCGCGCGCAGCTGCGGGTCGGCGTCGGCCAGCAGCACCGTGCGGCGTTCGCAGCCTGAAACCGGCATCGCGACGTCGACGTCCAGCTGGCTGGCCAGCATCGACACCATCGCCGGATCGGACAGGGCCCGGCTGAAGTAAAAGCCCTGCACTTCGTCGCAACCCTGTTCGGCCAGCACCCGCAGCTGGCCTTCGGTTTCCACGCCCTCGGCGATCACGCGCAGGCCGAGGCTGTGCGCCATCCGGATGACGGCCGTTACAATCGAGCGGTCCTCCGGTTCGCAGGTCAGGCCATGCGTAAAGGACTGGTCGATCTTCAGCTTGTCGACGGGGAAGCGCTTCAGGTACGCCAGGTTCGAGTAGCCGGTGCCGAAGTCGTCGATCGACATCGAGATGCCGGTCGCCTTCAGGCGGTGCATCAGCGCCACCGATGCTTCCGGGTCCTCCATCGACAGGCTTTCGGTCAGCTCAAGCTCGAGCAGGTGGGGTTCGACGCCGTGCCGCGCCAGCGTGGCGCGCACCACCTGGTCCATCGCCAGGTCCGAAAACTGCGAGGCCGCCACGTTGACGGCAATCGGCACCACCGGCACGCCGGCGTCGAGCCAGGCGCGCAAGGTTGCGCAGGCCTTGTCCAGCACCCACTGCCCGATCTGCGCAATCAGCTTGCTCTCCTCGGCCACCGGGATGAACTGGAAAGGCTGGACCAGCCCGAGTTCGGGCGACTGCCAGCGCAGCAGCGCTTCCACGCCGACGATGCGCCCGCTGCGCAGGTCGAGCTGCGGCTGGTAGTGCAGGACGAATTCGTCGCGCTGCAGCGCGCGGTGCAGGCCCTGCTCAAGCATCATGCGCGCATCGAGGCGGCTCTGCATGTCGTGGGTGAAGAACTGGAAGCCGTTGCGTCCGCCTTCCTTGGCGCGGTACATGGCGATGTCGGCCTGGCGCAGCAGCTCCTCGGCCTGGGCACCATCGTCCGGATAGATGCTGATGCCGACGGACCCGGTTGCCACATGCTCGTGGCCGCCCAGCATGACCGGTTCGCCAAGGCGCCGCGCGACCCGCTCGGCTACCATCGCAGGCGCGTGCTCGCCCAGCGGATGGTCCAGCAGCAGCACGAACTCGTCGCCGCCCAGGCGCGCCACCGTGTCCGCGTCGCGCACGCATTGCGCCAGCCGCGCGCCCACGGTACACAGCAGCTGGTCGCCGGCGGCGTGACCGAGCGTGTCGTTAACGTGCTTGAATTTGTCGAGGTCGACGAACATGACGGCGAGGCGGCCGCGCTGCCGCTCGGCGCGCCGGATCGTAGCCGCCAGCCGGTCGAGGAACAGCGCACGGTTGGGCAGCCCGGTAAGCAGGTCGTGGGTGGCCTGGTGTTCGATCGCCTGTTCGTGCTCGCGCCGCCCGCTCACGTCGTGCGCCACGTTCATCACCGACGCGCAGCCGTTGAAGCGTACCGCGCATCCGAAGTACTCGACATCGACCAGGCTGCCATCGACGCGGCGCAGCTGAAGTGGACAGCGTGGCGGCTGCTGCGAACCCGGGGCATCGTCGCAGATGAACTGCGCCACCTGATGGCGCGACGCGAGGGGAACCGGGGCCATCGCGTCGCTGCCGACCAGCAGCGCGGGGTCGAAGGCGCCGAACAGGCACAGGGCCGCGGGGTTTGCGTACACCACCTGGCCGCCGCTGTTGATCCAGATCGGCTCGGGCACCAGTTCGACCAGCATGCGGTAGCCGTCATCGAATTCGGCGGCGGGATTGAGCTGGCGCAGGACAGGCCTTGCGCCGGTGAGTGCGGATTCGTGCAGGACAACGCCGTTCATGGATGCTCCATGTGCGTTTCGACCTGCCGAGTATAGACCTTCAGTCCCTGGCTGGGGGCACCGCCGGCTTGATGCCAGTCCAATCGCGCATCAATGAGTAGCCGACGGCGAGCAGGGTCGGTCCGATGAACAGGCCGACGAAGCCGAAGGCCAGCACGCCGCCCAGCACCCCGAGCAGCACCAGCAGGAACGGCAGGTCGCTGCCGCGGCTGATGAGGAGCGGCTTGACGACGTTATCGACACCGCTGATCAATACCAGTCCCCAGATGAGCATGAAGATGCCCCAGCCGGTGCTGCCCTGGTCGAACAGCCACAGCGCGGCGCCGCCCCAGACCAGCGGAGGGCCGATCGGCACCAGCGACATGATGAAAGTGGCAACGCCAAGCAGCGGCACACCAGGTACGCCGGCGATGGCGAAGCCGAGCGCCGCCACCAGCGCCTGCGCCAGCGCGGTGCCGAGCAGGCCGTACATCACGCCGCGCACGGTCTGGCTGACGATCTCGGCGACCTTTGCCGCGCCCTCGCCGATCACCTTCGCCATGGCGACGGCCACCGACGACACCAGCTGCAGGCCGTCGCGGTACAGGAAGAAGCTGACAAAGGCGGCAAGGCTCATCTGGGCAACGCCGGTGCCAAGCACGATGCCGCCGCTGAGAAGGTATTTGCGGGCCGGCTCGAGCATGTTGCTGGCCAGTTCGAGCATCTGCTCGCGGCTGTGCATCAGCTCCATCGCGTACGCGTAGATCGACTCGCCCACCATCGGAATGCGGCGCAGCCACAGCGGCGGCTCGGCGTTGCCGGTTTCGACCGCGAGGCGCAGCTGCTCATAGAAGCGGCCGACGTCATCGGCCAGGTTGTAGGCCACCAGTGCCAGCGGCATGATCACGACAAAGGTCAGGGACAGCGTCATGGTCAGCGCCGCCAGGGTGCGCCGGCCGCGCATGGTGGCGAGCAGCCGCATGTACAGCGGCCAGGACGATATGACGACGGCGCCGGCGAACAGGATCGCGGCGAGGAATGGACGAAGTACGTAAAGGCAGCCTATCGTCAGCAGTGAAATGGCGGCCAGCTTGGCGAAGTTCGTCGATCCGTCGCGTCGGTCCATGTGTTCCTTATTGTTTTCGGGGACTACAGCAGTTGTTTGATGTCGTGCACCAGCGGCTCGACACCCTGGCCGTAACGGACGAACAGGCGCACCTTGCCGTTGCGGTCAAAGACGTAGCTGGCGGCGGTGTGGTCCATCGTGTAACTGCCCGGCTCCTTGCCTGGCACCTTGGCGTAGAAGACCTTGAATTCCTTGGCCGCTGCCGCGGTCTGCTCGGGCGTGCCGCGCAGGCCGATGAAGCGCTTGTCGAAAGCCGGCACGTACTGGGCCAGCAGCTCCTGGGTGTCGCGCTCCGGGTCGACGGTGACCATCAGCACCTGCACGTCGTCCGCTTGCGGGCCGAGCGCCTTCATCATGCCGGCCATTTCGGCCAGCGTGGTCGGGCACACGTCCGGGCATTGGGTGAATCCAAAGAACACCACCACCACCTTGCCCTTGAAGTCGGCCAGCGTGCGCGGCTTGCCGGTATGGTCGGTCAGTGCGAAGTCCTGGGCGTAGTCGAGGCCAGTCAGGTCGGTGTTCTTGAAGCTTTGCGGCTGGCCCGGCAGCTTGTCGCAACCGGCCAGCAGAAGCGCCAGCGAAAAAATTGTCAGCAGTTTTTTCATGTCAGAATTTGATGTAGTGGTCGACCAGGAGTGCGGCAAACAGCAGCGACAGGTACATGATCGACCAGGCGAAGGCCTTGCGGCCGACCTGGTCGCTGTAGTGGCGGTACACGCGCCAGCCGTGCCACAGGAAGACGGCATTGAGCGCGATTGCGGCTACCAGATAGATCAAGCCGCTCATTTTCACGACGAACGGCAGCAATGTCGTCGCCGCGAGCATGATCGAGTACAGCCACACGTGGAAGCCGGTGAAGTTCATGCCGTGGGTGACCGGCAGCATCGGCAGGCCGGAACGCGCGTAGTCGTCGCGGCGGTACATCGCCAGCGCCCAGAAGTGCGGCGGGGTCCAGACGAAAATGATCAGCACCAGCAGCCAGGCTTCCATCGGCACGTCGTTGGCGATCGCAGCCCAGCCCAATGCCGGCGGCATCGCGCCCGACAGGCCGCCGATGACGATGTTCTGCGGCGTGGCCGGCTTGAGGATTATTGTGTAGATGACCGCGTAGCCCACAAACGTGACGAAGGTCAGCCACATCGTCAGCGGGTTCACCAGCGCGTACAGGATCCACATGCCGGCCCCGCCGATCAGCGCCGAGAACGCGATGGTCTGGGTGTTGGTCAGTTCGCCCATCGCGGTAGCGCGGCGTGCGGTGCGCGCCATGCGGGCGTCGATTTTCGCTTCAAGGATGCAGTTCACTGCGAACGCGGCGCCAGCGAGCAGCCAGATGCCGGCAGTGGCCGCCAGCACGGTGCGCCACGGCGGCAGTTCGTCGGTGGCGAGGAACATGCCGATCACGGCGCAGAACACCGCCAGCTGGGTGACGCGCGGCTTGGTCAGCGCTAAGTACTGGGCGACACGGCTGGTCGGTTTTGGGATTGCGGTCTGGGTCATCATCAGGGGTGTGAGGCTCGCGGCGAAAGCGCGCTTGCGGGAGCGCGTCGCGCAGGAACGAGTTGATACTTCAACTGGTAGTTTAACATGGTCACCAACAGCACCAGGACGGCGGCGCCGGCGTTGTGCAGTACCGCGATGGCCAGCGGGAAATCAAGGAACACGGTGGCCAGGCCGGTCACGAACTGCGCGGCCAGGGCGACCGCCACCAGGCGGGCAGTCTTGCGCAGGCCGGCGTGCGGCCATGCGCGCCATGCGGTCCAGCCGACGAGCGCGAATACGACAAAGGCGAAATTACGGTGCACCCAGTGAATCGCGGTCAGCGCCGAAAACGGCAGGTAGTGGCCAGCCGCGGTCTTGCCCAGCTCGCGCCACAAGGTGAAGCCATGTTCGAAGTCCATGTCGGGCACCACCTGGCCGCCGCACAGCGGGAAGTCGGTGCAGGCCAGCGTGGCGTAATTGGTGCTGACCCAGCCACCCAGCGCGATCTGCACGAACAGCAGCACGAACGACGCGATCGCCAGCGGACGCAACGCGGCCAGCGCAGGCGCGCTGGCTCCGGCAGCCGGCAGCGGACGCACCGCGTGGTCCTGGCGGCCGCCCATCCACGCCAGCATCGCCAGCAGGCCCATGCCGAGCAGCAGGTGGATCGTGACGATCACCGGCTGCAGCTTGAGCGTCACGGTCCATGCGCCGAACGCGCCCTGCACGCACACAAAGAAGAACAGCGCGGTCGGGATCGCGGGCGCAAACTCGCTGCGGCGCGTCTTGCGCCACTGGATCCAGCTGGTCGCCATCAGCGCCACGATCAGCGCGCCGATGCCCATCGCCAGGTAGCGGTGGGTCATTTCGATCCAGGCCTTGACCACGGTGACCGGGCCAGTCGGCATCAGGGCCTCGGCCGCGGCGATCTGTTCATGCGCGATGAACGGGTTGGCTGCGCCATAGCATCCAGGCCAGTCCGGGCAGCCGAGGCCCGAATCGGTCAGGCGCGTGAAGGCGCCGAACACGATCAGGTCGAAGGTCAGGAAAACAATCACCCAGACCAGCTTGCGGTATCTATTGGCGTCGGACGACATCCACACCATCGCCAGCGGCAGGCTTGCCGCCAGCAGGCCCTTCACGGCCAGCAGTACCAGTGCCGAGGTCTCCATGGGTCAGCCGATCGCTGATGCTTTGAGCAGCTTGCCGATGTCCTTCTTGACCTTGGCCGGGTCGGCGTCCTTCGGGAAGCGCATCATCAGGTTGCCGAGCGGGTCGATGAGGTAGATATGGTCGGCCGCGTTGCCGCCCTGCTCCACCGGCAGCCACTTGGCGACCGCGTCGGCAGGGGCGCGCAGCATCTGCGTGCCTTCGATCACGCGCATCAGCATGGTGTCGAGCGGCGTGGTGTCGGTGATCAGCCAGACCCGTTCAACGCGCTCGCGGTCCTTGCCCTGCATCAGGCGCAGCTGGCGCATCTGCACCAGCTGGTCGCGGCACGCTTGCTGGCAATCGCCGTTGTCGACGTTGAGCATGACCCATTTGCCCTTGAACTGTTCCAGGCTGGCGGGCTTGCCATCCAGGGTGCTCGCGCCGAGCTGCGGGATCGGGTGCTTGCGCGGGTCGATCAGGTCGCCGTAATTCGTGCGGCCCGATGGCTTGATCACGTAATAGGCAAGGTACGACAACAGCAGCGGCGATGCGCATACGAGCAGCACGGCGAACAGCTTCCAGCGGCCTTTGCGCTTTGCGGGGGTGTTACTGGTCGGGTTTTGGTCCACGTCTGAATCCTGTAATAACGAAAAACAGCAGCGCCATCACAGCCAGCGCATACCATTGGAAAGCATAACCCTGGTGTTTTTCAACGCCCAGGGATGGAGCCGGCCAGTCGCGCACCAGCTGTTCGCCGGGTTGCACTGGGTCGGTCTGTTCGATGAAGAAGGGCTGCAGTGCCAGGCCGCTGGCCTGGGCGAACTGCGCCACTTCGATGTTCTGCAAAATCGCGCCTGGTTCGACCGGCGGCGCGCTGCCAAGCTGCATGACCTTGCCCAGGGTGCCGCGCGCCACGCCGCTCACGGTGACCGTGCCTGTCGGCGTGTCGAAGGCAGGCTTCAAGCCGGCGGCGCCCGCGGGACGCGCCAGCCAGCCGCGCGCCACCAGCACATGGGTGTCGGTGCCGGCCAGGCGCAGCGGCATCAACAGGTAAAAGCCTGGGCCCTTGCCCTCTTGCGGGCGGTTGTCGAGCAGGATCGGCCAGCTGGCCACGAACTGGCCGGTGGCCGTCACCTTGCGGTGCTCGGCTGCCGCGGCGTCGACCAGCGCGCCGCCCAGCGCAAGCGGCGCCGCCTTGGCGGCCTCGTCGACCTGTTCCTGCAGCGCGATCTTGCCGGCCGCGCGGCGGTCCTGCCACTGGCCGAGCGAAATCCCCAGCGCCACCAGCAGCACGGTGGCGACGAACGGAATCGGGCGGAAACGGAAAGCGCGCATCGGGATCAGCGGATGCCGGTCGGCGTGATCCAGCCAAGCTTGTTGGCAAGCAGGATCAGCAGGAACAAGGTGACCGACAGGCCGACGCGCATGGCCAGCGCACGCATCGTGCGCGGGCTCTTGCCCTTGTCGCGCATCAGGAAAAACAGCGCCGAAGCAAGGCTGGCGATAATCATGATGAAAGCGAGGGCGACGAGGATTTTCATGGGGTTCTTGTTGGTTTGCTAAACGATCGGCGATTCGGCAAAAAAGCCGCACGCAGGATTATCCCACGTGCGGCTTTTTCGAGTGGAGGGTCGCCCCTCCGGCAATTACAGCCAGTAGACGACGATGTACAGGCCGAGCCAGACGACGTCGACGAAGTGCCAGTACCAGGCAGCGCCTTCGAAGCCGAAGTGGTGCTCAGGCGTGAAGTGGCCTTTCATCAGGCGGTACAGCACAACTGCCAGCATGATCGCGCCGACGGTCACGTGGAAGCCGTGGAAGCCGGTCAGCATGAAGAAGGTCGAACCGTAGATGCCCGAGGTCAGCTTCAGGTTCAGTTCGCTGTAAGCGTGCATGTACTCATACACCTGGAAGCCCATGAAGATGGCGCCCAGCAGCACGGTAGCAGCCAGCCAGACGATCGTCTTCGAACGCTTGCCAGCCAGCAGGGCGTGGTGCGAGATGGTCAGCGTCACGCCCGACAGCAGCAGCAAGGCGGTGTTAATGGTCGGGATCGGGAACGGGCCCATGGTCTGGAAGCTGTCGACCACGCCTGCAGGACCGGTATTGCCCCACTGCGCAGCGAAGTCAGGCCAGATGACCTTGTGGTCCAGGTCGCCCAGCCAGGGCATCGAGATGGCGCGTGCGTAGAACAGTGCACCGAAGAAGGCGGCGAAGAACATGACTTCCGAGAAGATGAACCAGCTCATCGACCAGCGGTAGGACAGGTCGATACGCTTGCTGTACAGGCCCGATTCGGATTCCTTGATGGCGTCGCCGAACCAGAAGTACAGGACCAGCAGGGTTGCCAGGATGCCGGCGATGTTGACCATCGGCCCCCACGAGGCGCCGTTGACCCAGCCCGATGCGCCGATCATCGTGACCAGCAGGGACATGCCTGCAAACAGCGGCCAGCGGGACGGGCCGGGCACGAAATAGTACGGTGCGGCGGCTTTGGTTGAACTCATCTTCATCTCCTAAATCAAACTGTATTCGGTGAATGTCTTGCTGCTGTTAGTTATATCTTATTGTGCTACCGCGATCCGCACCACCATCACCAGCACGCCGATGAAGATCACCGCGCCGATCAAACCGGCGATGATCACATGCACCGGGTTCAGGTTGGCCGAATCGCTTGCGTAATCCTTGCCCTTGCGCACGCCGAAAAAGGACCAGAACACAGCCTTCATCGTGGCGCCGAACGACGCCTTGCGGCGCGTGCTCTGCTTTAAATCATCATCCATCGCGCCTGCCCCTGCTACTTGGCCGCGGTCATGCCGGCAATTTCAAAGAACGTATACGACAGCGTAATCGTCTTCACTTCGCGCGGCAGCTTCGGGTCGATGAAGAACACGACCGGCATCTGCCTTGCTTCATTCGGGCCCATCGTCTGCTCCTTGAAGCAGAAGCACTCGACCTTCATGAAGTGCGGCGTGGCCGATTGCGGCGCATAGCTTGGAATGGCCTGCGCCTTGATCGTCCTCGCCTGCGTGTTGACCACTTCGTACATCACCGTGGCCAGCTCGCCCGGGTGAACATCGATGCTGCGCGTGGTCGGGCGGAAGCGCCACGGTCCCTGCGCATTGCCATCGAGTTCGATGGTGATCGTGCGCGTCTTGTCGACCTGGGTGTTCTCAGGCCGCGACGCCATGCCATCCTGCGTCAGCACGTTAATCCCGAGTACCTCGCACAACTGCTTGTACATCGGGACCAAGGCGTAGCCGAAGCCGAACATCATCACTGCGAGCACAACCAACTTGCCCAGCATCTTTTTATTGAGCTGGATCCTGCCTGACTGTTCGCGGCTCATGTCACATCAACCAGGTGCGCTTGACGAACACTGCCACGAAAAAGAACAGTGCGATCGCGCCGATGATCAGGCCGGTCTTCAGGTTATTCGGTTTCTTCGGGTCAGTCATGGTTACCACTTATTGGTTGCTGGCTGCGCAGGCGGGAACGCCCGCGCAGCCGGTACGGCTTTACTTCACCAGCGGCGGCGTCTCGAACGTATGGAAAGGCGCCGGGCTAGGTACGGTCCACTCCAGGCCTTCCGCGCCATCCCATGGCTTGTCGGCTGCTTTCGCGCCGCCACGGATGGTTGGCAGGACCACGAAGAACAGGAAGTACGCTTGCGACAGGCCGAAACCGAACGCGCCAATCGTGGCAATCGCGTTGAAGTCGGTGAACTGCGCCGAGTAATCTGCATAGCGGCGCGGCATACCGGCCAGGCCCAGGAAGTGCATCGGGAAGAACGTGATGTTGAACGTGATCAGCGATGCCCAGAAGTGGAACTTGCCGCGGAACTCGCTGTACATGTGTCCGGTCCACTTTGGCGCCCAGTAGTAGAAGCCGGCGAACAGTGCGAACAGCGAACCTGCCACCAGCACGTAGTGGAAGTGAGCAACAACGTAGTAGGTGTCCTGCAGCTGGATGTCGATCGGGGTCACCGCCAGGATCAGGCCGGTGAAGCCGCCGATGGTGAACACGAAGATGAAGCCGACCGCGAACAGCATCGGGGTTTCGAAGGTCATTTCGCCCTTCCACATCGTGGCAACCCAGTTGAATACCTTAACGCCGGTCGGAACCGCGATCAGCATGGTTGCATACATGAAGAACAGCTGGCTGGTCACAGGCATGCCGGTGGTGAACATGTGGTGCGCCCAGACGATGAACGACAGGATCGCGATCGACGCGGTTGCGTACACCATCGAAGCGTAGCCGAACAGCGGCTTGCGTGCGAATGCTGGCAGGATCTGCGACACGATACCGAACGCCGGCAGAATCATGATGTAGACCTCCGGGTGGCCGAAGAACCAGAAGATGTGCTGGTACATGACCGGGTCGCCGCCGCCGGCAGCGTTNNGAAGTGACGGTCGGTCAGGGTCATCGTGATCGCGCCTGCCAGCACTGGCATCACGGCGATCAGGAGGTAGGCGGTGATCAGCCAGGTCCAGCAGAACATCGGCATCTTCATCAGGGTCATGCCAGGAGCGCGCATGTTGAGGATGGTGACGACGATGTTGATCGAACCCATGATCGACGATGCGCCCATCAGGTGCATCGCGAAAATACCCATGTCCATGCCGATACCCATCTGGGTCGACAGCGGCGCGTACAAGGTCCAGCCCGCAGCGGTCGCGCCGCCCGGGACGAAGAACGACGCGGCCAGCAGCAGCGCCGCCGGCGGCAGCAGCCAGAACGAGAAGTTGTTCATGCGCGCGAACGCCATGTCGGACGCGCCGATCTGCAGCGGGATCATCCAGTTGGCGAAGCCGACGAAGGCCGGCATGATCGCGCCGAACACCATGATCAGGCCGTGCATCGTGGTCAGCTGGTTGAAGAACTCAGGCTGGAAGAACTGCAGGCCAGGCTGGAACAGCTCGGTACGGATGCCCAGCGCCAGAACGCCGCCGGACATCAGCATAATGAGAGAGAACCACAGGTACAGGGTACCGATGTCCTTGTGGTTGGTCGCGAACAACCAGCGGCCCAGACCGTGTGGGTGATCGTGCGCGTGATCGTGGCTGTCGTGGCCGTGTGCGTGATCGATTGTGCTTGTGCTCATCTGAAGCTCCTAATTACTTGCGTGCAGCCAGAACTTCGGCTGGTTGAACGATGTTTTCCGATGCCTTGTTCGACCAGTTATTGCGGGTGTAGGTAATCACCGCAGCAATATCCGAATCCGACAGTTGTTTCCATGCTGGCATTTCCGCAGGGTACTTACCGGTCTTCTGGCCATTCAGCAGCACGTCGATCTGGGCCGCTTTCGGGCCGAGTACGACAGCCGAGCCATCCAGCGGCGCGAAGGCGCCTGGCACACCCTTGCCGTTCGCCTGGTGGCAAGCGACGCAGTTGGTGTTGTAGACGGTTTCGCCTTTGGTCTTCAGTTCGTCGATGGTCCAGACCTTGGTCGGATCATCGGCCAGTGCCGCCATTTCCTTCGTCTTGCCTGCTACCCATGCGGAGTAATCAGCATCGGACACAACGCGGACAACGATTGGCATGAACGCGTGTTCCTTGCCGCACAGTTCGACGCAGTTGCCGCGGTAGGTGCCAATTTTCTCAGCTTTGAACCAGGTGTCGCGCACGAAACCGGGAATCGCATCCTGCTTGACGCCGAACGCCGGAATGGCCCAGGAGTGGATCACGTCATTGGCGGTCAGGACCAGGCGCACCTTCTTGTTGACTGGAACGACGACTTCATTGTCGACTTCCATCAGGTAGTTTTCGGTACGTGCTTCGGTCGCCGCCACGCCGGGCTCGCCAACCTGCGAACGCGGAGTCGACAGGCTCGACAGGAAGGAAATGCCCTCGCCTTCGCCCTTCAGGTAGTCGTAGCCCCACTTCCACTGCATGCCAGTAACCTTGATGGTCAGGTCGGCGTTCGACGTGTCCTTCATTGCGACGACGGTCTTGGTCGCTGGCAGCGCCATGCCGATGACGATGAGGAAAGGAACAACGGTCCATGCGATCTCGACCGCGGTCGACTCGTGGAAGGTTGCCGCCTTGTGGCCCTGCGAACGGCGGTGCTTGAACACCGAATAGAACATCACGCTAAACACGGCCACGAAGATCACCAGGCAGACGATCATCATCCAGGTGTGCAGCGTATTGATTTCGTCAGCGATGCGCGTTACAGGCATCTGCAGGTTCAACTGGTTCTCAATTGGACGCCCCTGCACCTGTGCCACGGCCAATGCCGGGAGTCCGGCTGCCGTAACAGCCAGGCCGAGCATCAAGGCTTGAAGTCGCTTTGCATATGTCATGTTTTCCCCAACCACCCAAAAATAANNCGCCGACGCTCCAAAACCATCGCACAAAAAGGCCCCATACCGATGCCCCCGCCACATGCCGCGAACCCGGTTGGAACCATCACAGCGAACCCGGTGGAGAAAACGCACTGGTGGACGCTGGCCTGCTATTGCGCTCGACTTTTCATGCTGCTGAGTTCGCCAGTTTTTTAAGCAGGCACAGCCACAGTCGACAAAATTAGTCGTTGANNCTAGTGTCTACATCAAGGAATAATCACCGCCGTTGTGGTCTATACCCTTGTATTCCACCCGCGCGTACCCACGTTCGGGCACGCTAGCGAGGCCGTGGCGGCGCGAAGCGGATGATCGCCTCGCCGGCCGCCGTCTTGCGCGGCGCCGGGCGGAACGCGTGTCCGTAGATGACCTCGAAGCTCAGGGCCAGCTTGCCGTCGGGGCGGCGCTGCCGCTCCAGCGCACCGAGCACCCTTTGCCACGCCGCACGCCCGACCAGGCCGCGCGCGCGCGTCGCCAGCGGATTGCCGCCCAACGCGCGCACGTCCGCCAGCAAGGCATCGGGCGTGGCGTAGGTGACGGTAATGACTTCCATGTCCATCACCGGCGTTGAAAAACCCGCTTCGACCAGCTGGTCGCCAAAATCGTGCATGTCAACGAAGGGCAAGGCATGCGGGTGCTCGTCGGCGGCGGAAAACGCCGTGCGCAGCTCGCGGAACGTGTCCGGACCGAAATTCGAAAACATCAGCAAACCTTCCACCCGCAACACCCGGCGCCACTCAGCAAACACCCGGTCCGGCTGTGGATGCCAGTGCAGCGCCAGGTTTGACCATACCAGGTCCACGGAGTTCGGCCCCAGCGGCAAGGCGCCGAAGTCGCCGCACACCAGGTCGATACCGGTCTTGGCCGGCATCAGGCGGCTCAGCATCGACTTCAGGCCGGACGCGGGAGCCGACGCCCCGGCTCCCGCCAGCATCGCCGCGCTGGCGTCGAGCCCGATCACCTGGGCGGCCGGGTAGGCCTTTTGAAGCGCGCCGAGGTCCGCCCCGGTACCGCAGCCCGCATCAAGCACCTGCGCCGGCGCCAGCTTGACCAGCGCCAGGCGGTCATGCATGCGCGAGGCAATTTCGCGGCGCAGGAAGTCGGATGGCGCAACGCGCGCAGGATCGCCGAACAGCGTACGTACGCGTGCGAGGTCGATCGGCGCGCTCATTTTGGAAGGGGACTGGGGATTTGCCATGGCAGTGTTGCGAATACGTGACGCGGGAATGAGATAATGGCGGGAGTGTACATGTTTGTTGCGAGGCGAGCCCGTGGCCGACCGTTTGCGCCTAAGTCTGCAACGCTGGCCGATGGCGCTGGCGCGTGCCCTGCTGCCCTCCTCCTGCGCATTGTGCGGCGGGGGCTGCGATGGCGTCGTGTGCGCGCCCTGCCATGGCGAACACGTGGCGCCGCGCAAGGCGCGCTGCCGACGCTTCGCCAACCCGCTGGGTCTTGATGGCGAGGGGCGGATCGAATGCGCGGCGTGCCTGACCGAAGCGCGCGCCTTTGACGCCACGTTGGCGGCGACCGACTACGCGGCGCCAGTGGACCAGCTGATCTTGCATCTCA
>CXWL01003677.1_pt1 | contig 24649 bp, 30 predicted proteins | sample 590931 | NCBI WGS metagenome assembly CXWL01 (sample SAMEA3498368, study PRJEB10139) | groundwater metagenome | biome: water well; material: biofilm material | place: Germany | collected 2015-04-27
ACAGAAATTCAGTTTCAAGAGTCTTGGCATTCAGGCGCAGGGCCGCACCACCATCCTGAAGATCAACTACCGTAATACCCAAGAGATCCTGAATGTGGCCGCAACATTCGCACGGGAGTTGTTGTCGCCAGAAGACGCTGATGAGGATGGTGTGCCAATCGTTCAGCCAATGAGTGCTGGCAGACATGGGATACCACCTACGTTAGTAACATTGCCGACCTTGGACGAAGAGTCGCTGTGGATTATCAATCAACTTAAAGAAGCGAATCGTACCGGTACGCCATGGAAGGATATGGCGATCCTGTACCGCAACTACTACCCAGTTGGACAGATGCTAGAGAAGAAACTCAAATCAGCAGGCATTCCAGTCAGCATCAAGAATGACGTTCGTTTCACTGACGATCAGGATACGATCAAGATGATTACCATGCACTCATCAAAGGGGCTTGAATTTCCCATCGTGGCAATTCCTGGGGTTGGTTTAGCCCACAAAGAATCGAGCACACCCGAAGAGGAGGTGCGCTTGCTATATGTTGCGATGACGCGCGCAACTTCAAGGTTGATGATGACAGGCCACCAAGATTCACAGTTTACTCAGAAGTTGCAGCAAGCAATTGGATTGGGATGAATTGAACTGGTTAGGTTTTGTGTTTGGGGAATGAATACCGGTAAACAACACGCAGTTGATGTACGTAGTTCCAGCGCCGTTTCCTAATCAGCCTGACTGCTGCAACAAGCGGCGCGAAGTAGCCAATGCCTGATCTGTTGATGAACCGCCTTATCCGCTTCCATGTGACATTTTCCAAACTACTTCTCCTCTATAATTCGTTGCCGATTTGCTTGCCTTTTATCAAATGCCATGACCCGTTCTGAACTGATCCAGAGACTTGCTGAGCAATTCCCGCAACTCACACTAAAAGATATTGATCTGACCATCCGAACACTTTTGGATGAAATGTCGAAAAGTCTGGCCAAGGGAAATCGGGCTGAGATACGAGGCTTCGGCAGCTTCACGCTGAACTATCGACCGCCACGCAAAGGGCGTAATCCTAAGTCAGGTGCATCTGTATCGATTCCAGCCAAGTACGTCCCTCATTTCAAACCTGGCAAAGAGTTGCGTGAACGAGTCGATCTTGACTGATCAATTAAGTAGCCTCGATCCGATACTTTCGTCGTCTTCAAGAGCTTTCATCCTTGCCGCAGTTTGTAATACGAGCGAATCAAACTCAAAGTTCACCGGATGAGAATTTCGCACTTCTAGAGTCAAATGACCGTTTCCATAGAGTTCGGCCCCCTTGGAGATGGCCTTTCGGATCGCATCCATCGCATCGCTGGTGTACATCTCGATGATGCCTAGCTGTTTTTTAGAGAACATCCCCAGCACGATGAAGTGAGTGTCGTCGCGCTTGGACAAGCAGTCTTTGATCTCTTCACGGATTTCAGACTTCGTGTCATCACTCAGGAACTCATCATCGAGAAGCTGTAGGTTTCGGATGTAGATTGGTGCGATGTCAGATTTATACAATCCGGGATACCGCTTCAGAATGGCTTCTACCTCAGAGGAGACGCCTGACTGGAGCTCCTGATAGCCATCGGCCAACACTAGCGAGTGTTGATAGTCGTATCGATGGCCTACCGAGATACGGAAGCCGATGAAGTAACAGCTCTCCCACAAAATTTCAGTTGCCTTGTGTTTGCGTACATCGAGCGGGAATCTGCTGCGATCGAAATGTGGGTATCGGAAAGTAACTTCGGAATTCAAGCCTCGGCTCCCTTCGAGTCGTTCGCAGCCTCTGCGGTATTTAGAGTTCGTTCGTGCTTTGACATCAGCAAGTTGTATTTGACTAGCAAGCTAAAAAGCTCAATCAACTCAGCTTGCTCTGCTTCACTCGGAACGTGAGGGAGCATCACTGAATTCAGAATCGCATGTTCAATTGCACTTCGACCGTTGCGCACGAGACTGGGCATATCAAGCTCAATAACCATCTGTGCTCCTCATCGTCACCAACATCTGACCCTTGGCAGTAGGGCAGGTGGAAGCGTTCATCTGTGGATTCTGCTCATCTGCCAGTAGCCGATAGCAAAGGAACACACTCAACATCATCATTGCGCAGGAAGCGCCCATCACTTGTAGAAACATCTTCTGACTCCTATTCAATTTTGTAATCCCGTACAGATCCGCTCAGGCCGCCTTAGGCATCGCTTGGAAATGGCGAGTGGCCGGATAGGTTGTGACCAAGCGTTTGCCTTCATGTAGGTTGTCGGTCACGACCAGCACCAGATTCTTGTTCGGGTTCAGGAAATACCGTCCTTCCTGCTTGCCGTTCTTGTTGTGGTTCGAACTTGCCCAAAGACCGTTGCGCGTGACCTCGCGCACCGACTTGTGCGACGCCGTATCACACAGTTTCTTCCATGCTTGATGTGCGGTCTGGTTCGACGCTTGTTCTTGCAGGTAGCGGTCAGCAAAGCGCTCTAAGACATGTTCCGTCACCGCCACTTCACCCAGACCGTTGACGACGATGGTCTCGCGGCGTGGGCCTGTGACCAGTAGATCGTCCGTGGACTCCGGATCAATATCTTGGAACCAGTCTGTTCGTTTCTCGACCGAAAGCGGGCAGCCTGCGAACCGAGTCTTGAGGAAGTTGGCATAGGGTGCGAGATGAGACTTGTCTGACTCACCATTACGCAGTTTGCGGATGGCACCCAGCGAGCAGATCAGGTGTGAACCTGCATTACCCACCAAGTTGTTTCCCAGCACTGCCTTGTCTTCCAGCAGGTGACGCATCGCTGAGAGTTCGGCTGCGATATGACGGTCTTCGATCTGAGCTGTGACTCGTACCGTCAGCGTCCCCTTGAATCGGGTAGTGCTGTTGGTCCAGTGAACCAGATAGATGTCAGGATGGTTGGTCGCGACGGTATGGGTTTTGAGGAAGTTCATTATTCCTGATCCTTCCTGATATCGATGATCATCCACGCCACAGCCAGCATGAGCATAGAAAAACTTAAACATAGCCAGCTCATCAGGCTTCGCTGATGGGGAGACCATTCCATATCGCGCGGTTCTTCAACTGCGATGATTTGGCTATCTGAGATTACGATGGGTTGATCGAAGATATAGATCGTGCCGCCAGCGCCAGACACATTGGCACGGAAGGGAAGCGTTGTTGAGCAAGTCCCGGTGGACACTTGCTGAGATACGGCAAGCCCCTTAGCTTGAATAAAGGTGCATCCCTCTTGTTTCAGCACCAGTTTGGTTGGCTGGATCTCCAACTGTCCGGCCACGTAGCTTCCTGACAGCAACCAGTTAACCATGCAGACTCCCACAATCAGTCCGATGACTTTTCTGGATCTGAACCACTGGGTGTTCTTGCGAGTGGGGGATGTGGTCTTGTTACGTTGCATCTTTGTATCTCCTTTTTGTGTAGAAGAAACTTAGCAAAACGACCCAACTCACCGAAGAACTATTTTCAAATTAGCAATAACAGCAGGCTTCAAAGGTAGATGAGTCGGTAGGCTATATATAGAGGTGTGGCGATAGTGAAGAAGGCGGCTACCCAATCCAATGTGTCGAATCTAGCCAACTGGCTGAGGATGCTTTTGAGATATAGGTTTTGGGTGTGTGTCTTGTAGATAGTCATGTTTGTTCCTTGGAGGTGATAAGGAACAAATCTACCTAGGTCGAGGGATTTTCAAAGAACTATTTGAGTGGAATGCCGTGTTGGTGATGCCCATTGTCCGTACAGGACAGCGAGGGCGAATTTATGGGAAAGCAGGTGGGGGAGTCGACTTACTTAGAATTGGTCTTGCGGGGCTTATCTGGTTCGGCGAGCAACTCCGGCATACCTACACCTAGCGCGCAGGCAATGCGCTCGATATTGTTGATCGAGATATTGCGCTGTCCTCTTTCTACCGAACTTACATAGTTTGGATGCAGGCCAGCCCCCTCAGCGACAGCTTCCTGCGTGAGGTTCTTTTCCAGTCGGATGCGCTTCATATTGCTGGCGAACAGCAATTGAGCACCAAACTTTTGAGTTTGTTTTTGCATGCCCGCAGTTTTGACGACTGGCGAATGCAAAACCACACACTTTGGGTTTGGTTTTAATGCTCATTCAGGTAAAGTAACACTATGGGTTTGGTAAGAACCCTGGGGTAAATTTATCAATCATGGAGTGATTATGAAAAATCTGTTGTTGGCATTATTTGTTGGTCTTCCTTCTGTCTCAGTCGCTGCTATTCAGGTTCCAGAAGGAACTGTTAAGCAGGAGTCATGCGGATTCACCGGAAGAGATGTTCGCCAGAACGTGTGGAGGATTGAGGGAAATAACCCAGTCAATCTCGTTGTGAAGAACAAATTGTCTCCTGTTGGGAAGAAGATCACAGCCAGTGATGCACTTTTCTATGTGAATTTGGTTGTTGAGAGAAATGAGATCACATACGAGGCTGCATCAGATATCGTTGCCAATGGTGGCGGGTGGACATCCACTGATTATGCGATTCCAAGGGGGAAGAAACTAAAGTATTCAGGTGAGTTCATCAACAAGAATTCAAATGAAAAAGTCACTCTCTTGGAAGTTAACGAGAGCAACACAATGTACTCGTTTGCAGCTGTTAAGGCCGATGGCTTTCTTTGCTCAGGCATGATTAGCCAGTACAAGAAAGACAATCAGCTTGATTCAGATGATCATGAGGTTTACCAAAAAGAACCAATGGTGCGAAGTGTGAGGGCAGTACCATCCTCAGACGATACGATTGCAGTGTCACTTGTGCGCATGGATGACATATCAGTCACGGTTGCCGTCAAACAGGTAAAGGGTGGTCAAGTTACCCATCAGAAAGAATTGCAGTTGGATGCGATGTCAGGTGTTCTTCAGATTGAAGAGTTGAAAATGGCTTTCAGTAAGATCGACAAATCAACCATCCTTATCAAGTCGATTGAGGAGCCCAGCAATTACTCAGCTTGGATATCACGCGTGAAACTCAAAATACTGAAGTCCATGAACTAAGGTTCCACCAGATCGTGAATGTAACTATCAGTATCAAAAGGGAATGAACATTTAGTTATTCGGAGAACATGCTGGTTTTGCTATCTTCCTCGTATTACTCAGGAGAGAACATATGAAGACCAAAACCAGCTTTTCCCAGATTGCTGAAATGGATCAATCCTTGCCTCAAGCTGTTGTCCACCTCTCAGACAGATTTTCAGAATTCCACTCGATGAATGCTTTCATGTATGAAGCATTAACCAAGGTGATGTCGACTGATGACCCGGTGCGGGAAGAGGTGCATCAGGGTGCGATGTACTGCTCCGAACTTCTTCAAGCCAGATCTCAAGAGTTGAAAGCTGCCATTGAGCAACTGCGCGAGGGATGTGTTGATGAGGAATACTGAAAGTCATGCTCAGACTTGGAAATCAGATTCGATTGCACAAATCAGATATTGATCGGATCAAGCAATTGACTGGTATCGAGTTGAATAACGTTTGCTCGGTGGAGGAGTTCAATCAATTTATCGAAAGACAGCTTAATTATTTGGACGAGCGTACGCCGGAGTCAACGCTGCTCAGAAAGATTCTTGCTGACGAGAGGCTGGAAGGATGAGGTGTACAAACCACGACTTGGTCTAACTGGCACTTTCAAAATAATCGGCTTGCTGACATCGAGTATCTTTCATTCAGGATTAGCTCAGCACGATGCAATTCCGCCCTCTGCGTTTAGCTTCGTACATCGCCTCATCGGCACGTGCATAGATACTTTCCTGAGCATCCCCCTCCCTGAAATGAGCAATGCCGATACTGACTGTAACTTCGCCCACACGATCGAAGCGGTGCGCTCTAACTACCCGATGTAGTTTTTCTGCAAGTTTCTGAGCCTCACTCTCATCTGTCAGCGTCACCAATAGACAGAACTCTTCGCCCCCCACGCGGAATAACTGATCTGAGCTTCGCACCGATGCAACTATCAAGTCACACAGAACACGTAATACATCATCCCCAGCCTGATGCCCGAACGTATCGTTGACCAGCTTGAAATGGTCGACATCAATCATCAGTAGAGCGAATTGGTGATCATGCCGCTCCGCATTGGAGATGGCTTTGCTCAAAACTTCATGGAATGTCCGTCGATTGAATGCGCCAGTAAGCGGATCTGCTCCAGCTAGTCGTTCCAGTTCCATCTTCAATTGAAGCAACTGATCGTTGCTGTTGCGTAACTCACGTTCGACTTGCTCGGCGCGATTTAACAAAAATGCCGCGTACAGACCGAAAGCTACGAACAACACAGAGACCAAGACGCGCATATATATCTCGACCGGTTCCAGATCGAATATACCGTGGTGGAACTCGTCTCCTAGGTTGAACAGATATACATCAAGAAGCGCGTCAGCTATCCAAAATAGAGGGACGAGCAACACCCCACCCCAAGCCACGCGACGGGAATCTTTGCTCAGATGGGATAACGCACTCCACCACAGACACATCACACAAAATCGTTGTTTTTGCTGGTCAGATGCTGATTCCACTTCAGACATGCGTACCTCTTGTGATTTTTTCAACTTATTTATGGGCGCTAATGTACTCCCTCAATTCAACGGAATCTACCTTGTTGATTTTGTGCCAATCCAGTTTGGGGGCTATCAAGTGCGCGGCCTGCGCCTAGGGTAGGAGAATGTGCCGTACTCAATGAGAGCTATCAAAGCCCTTGTTGGCATAGGTGGGTGTTCGCGGCTTCGCCATCTCTGCAAATGAAGCCTCAACCTCTGGGCTGAAGAATCCATCATTCTCGAACTCAACGACGCGCTCGTGGAATTTTGCATTACTCCGTTCAGCATATTCCTTCCACCGACGTTCTTCAGAACTTAACACTCGGGTACCAGCAGTCCGTTTCTGTATATGTCTTGTCGACTTCTGCGGCGTCGACTGTTCGAGGAACAATCCCGCGACCACGATGATCGCCGCAACTAGGCCAACGGTTGTGTGTTTGTGGTCAGTTGTCATAGTGGTTGAATCCTTCGATTTCATCGTATCTATCGTCCAGAGATGAAGAATCTTCATCCTCATCAAAGAACTTCATTACGTGGAAGTCATCATCGTCATCATGTGATTCATTCATTGTGGGAGCGGGGTTTTCGCGATTCTCAAACCAATTCCACGTGCCGATAACTACAACAGTTCCCCAGATCCAATACAGCTCCATCTCGACTTCTCCTTTTCAAGAAGGAATATACCTAGCTTGATGAAATCCCAAAGAGGAATTCGAACTCTTAACGCTATGTAGTGCACGGGTTTACTCCATCGTCCATTAAGGACGGCTCAACTCTCAATCACACTAAATGTTCAAAATGTTCTTTGGGAATTTGTCGAGCTAGGTAAATTGTGTGATGAGGAACAGTTGATAAAGTGGTGTACGTAAAACGACTATTTGACGGACAGCGTATTCGGGTGACTCAAATCAGGGTTTTACAAGCACATGTTGTAAGAAAACCCGTCAACAAATCTATGTGAGCAAAAGGGATGGCAAAGTGAACAAATCTACAAAAATCGGTTATGCGCGCGTTTCGACCGCAGACCAAAATCTCGACCTTCAGAATGATGCGTTGCTGAAAGCAGGGTGCGAGCAAATCTATTCAGATGTCGCCAGCGGAAAGAATGCCAATCGAGTGGAATTGGAGCATTGCCTAAAATCGCTCCGTCGCGGCGATACGCTGGTGGTGTGGCGTCTCGACAGGTTGGGGCGCAGCCTGTCCGATCTTGTAAGGATAATGGGTGAGCTTGAATCCAGAGGAATTGCATTCTCTTCAGTAACAGAGGCTATCGACACATCCAGCGCTACTGGGAAACTCATGTTGCACATGATTGGTGCGTTTGCAGAGTTCGAACGAAATCTGATCAGGGAACGGACTCAAGAAGGCTTATCAGCCGCGCGCGCAAGGGGTAGGGTAGGCGGACGTAAAGAGAAGCTGGATGAACGACAGAAACGCGAGATCCGCGCGCTGTTAGGTGATCCAGAAATTTCGATCAAGGATGTGTGCGCCAAGTACCATATTTCGCGCACCACCTTTTACAAGCAGGTAGGGCCAGTGAATACAGGAAAGCAATGATAGCTCATCAATATTTTTAGGCATCGATCTAAATGAAAACATAATATTTCGATTCTGTGTGGCCGCACCTCGGCCAGAGCAGGAGTGGTGGGTGTCCGCTCTGTGTACTAGGCTACCCATAAGGGCATCAAAACCAACCAGAATCTGAATATCATGTTGTATTCATGGATTGTTCTTCCGTGTGTTAGACTTCAAAGAGTTGCCCGCAATCCATACTCTTTACGCTTCTAAAATATGTTCAAAACAGTAACAGCGTCACGCTTTAACAAGCGAATGGGCAACGGTAGAACCAAACCATGCCTCGTAGAATGCGAAGACGCCAATGGGGATTCAGTTGAACTTGTCGTAAAGTGTTCTGCAGGATGCATGCAAAACGAGGAGAACCTTGTCCTTGAAGCGATTGCAGCGATGCTCGCAGCAGATTTAGGATTGCCCGTGCCGGAACCGTTTCTTGTTGAAATCGACGCAGACTTTATTGCATTAATCCCCGATGATCAGACAGAAATCCGGAAAAACTTTCAAGATAGTTGCAAATATGCGTTTGGTTCTCGATTCCTGCCTCAAGGTTTTGCGGTCTGGCCAACGGGAGAGCAAGTTCCAGAGCAACTAACAAATGAAGCAGCAGAGATATTTGTTTTCGATGCCATCATCGTAAATTCGGACAGGCGACCAGAAAATCCGAATTGCCTTTGGTCTGGCAAAGAAGTCGCCATTTTTGATCACGAGCTTACTTTTGCGCAGAAACAGGTACTTTTCTGGAAGGCCCCATGGGAAATTGGCGGTTTTGATCAAATGGATAGCAAAGAAAGACATATTTTTGCTAGGCCGTATTTCAAAAAACTGCCCGATGACCTGCAGAGATTTGTTGCGGCATGGGAAGGATTGCCGCAAAATAGGTTCGTTCAGTATGGTAATGCGTTGCCCACCGAGTGGGTGGGTGACGGTGTTCGGCTAAACGAAGTAATCAAATATCTTGAAGAAGCTAGAACTAATATTAAGACCATTGTAGATAACGCATTGAAAGTTTTTGAATGAAAACTCGCGTTAGTTACACATATTCAATACTTCGATATGTTCACGACATCCCAACTGGAGAATTCGTGAACGTCGGAGTTGCAGTGCATTGTGCAAAAGAGAATTACTTCAATGTAATTTTCAGATCGACATCAGGAAGGGTTTCAGAATTCTTCCCTGACATAAAGACTGACGCTTTTAAAGCTCTCCTGAAAAGTCTTAGCACTCGCTTCAAAGATATAAGCGATGTCTATTCGTCACCAATGAATTTCGGTGATAAGCCCAGAAACCTAGAAGAGATATTGAAGTCTGTTACCCCTAAAGATGATAGTGCACTTGTTTGGACTGACATTTCATCAGGTCTATCTGATAGTCCACAAAAAACATTGGAAAAGCTTTACAGCAGATATGTTGCAAAGTATGACCATAAAAAAACCCAACATCATAGAACTGACGAGGATGTTTGGAGAAGTTTCAAGAAGGATTTGACTGATCGAAAAATTCAAAACCTATTTGAAGAAAAAGTAATTACCGGGAAAGATGATGAGGTCAAATTCCCGTTTGCATGGAAGAATGGGATATGGCATTGCGTAGAGCCATTGTCTTTTGATCTTTCCGCTGCGGAGTCTATTAGAGACAAAGCACACAAGTGTCTCGGGAAAATTTCAAGCATCAACAAGGATGCTCATGAACAATTCAAATTGTATTTGCTCATTAGTAAACCAATTGGAAAAGGACTAGATCAGGCATTTGCGCGTGCTGTTAGTATCTTGGAGAAGATGCCGGTCACAACTGAAATATTCTATGAAGAACAACGAGTTGATTTGATTGATAAATTTGCAGCGCAAATTAGCAATCACAACACACACTAATAGCAAATCAGCTTCGTAAATTACTTCCTTCAGCCTCGTTTACCGAGGCTGATTCGGTTTCGGTATCCAAAAATAACCCCAACTAGTTTGCAAATTTATTGAGGATTATGGTCCGAATCTCATAAGTTTTTATGGTCAATGAAAAGTCCGACAGGTTCTCGGTGCAGACATTTGACATTGCATAAAAGCAAGGCAGCAATGGTGACCATTCCGGACAATAAAACTGAAAAGAGTTTACTGGCCTTGGTGATGCAGAAAGATTAACACGTAATTCAGCATGCATAGCTTAGTGGCTATTCAAAACTCTCATCCACCCGGCGTTCCCGCTTTCGATCTTCTTCCATGCAATTTTCAAGATGTACGATTTGTTTCTTGGCCCAATCCACAACTTGCGGATCATTGTGTGTTTGCATTTTCTTCGCCAAACTGAGATAAGGCATGAGTACATCAGCGAGAGAACCAGACCAGCTGCTCGGATGAAATCGAGATGCAAATATATCCAGAATCGCAAGGCGGTCGGGGGCCATCTCAAGAATAGCCAGTGCCAATGGTGACCATTTATCTGTGTCTTGTTCACCGCTGCCTACAGATAGGCGGACTTCCTGCGCTAATACTCGAAAGCGTGCTTTTCGGCTTTTTTTAGCCCATGCAATCAGAATTTCCGGGGGCGTGGCATTCACTGGGCTATCTTTCCGGTCAAAGCTGAATAGGTGAGAAAGCGAATTTATATTTCGCTTACTTTGCTTGCGCTCAAGGAATCCTTTGATAGCGGCTGTTGGTTGCAGTCGGAACAAGGTTGTCGCGAGCTCACTGTATTGTCTTGCTTCGGTACGATAATCGACCAAGGCGAGGGCTAAGTTATTGGCAGTTGTTAATGCATCCTCAAAGGCAGCTTCGCTGCGCAAACAGGCAGTTGCTATCTCATTAATGTGGTAGGCGTCATTCTGTTTGTTGCTACGGAAGTTGCATAGTGCCAGCAACTGCCGCCCCAATGCCATGGTTTCTTCATCCACCTCCATCTTGCTGGCCTTCATTGAATGAAGGCGCATCCCAAGAATATCAACAGCCACCTCATAACCATTTGTCAGCGCTGCAACTCCCAGAAGTATCTGCCTGAACATGGGCAGTGGAATCGGATCAGAAACCCGCCCATAGAGGTTCCTGAATTGCCAAGCTTGAACACGCCCATATGCAATGGAAGAAACAAGCCGTTCGGCACCAGCCTCATCAATTGGAACGGCAGTTTGAAGCATCGGAAAATATGCCCCAAGAAGTGGGGCAGTAACGGCGGCATCCAGAAGGATATTTGCCTTTTCAGGGGCTAGCTCATTGACGGTTTCAAGGAAGCCACGCAATAAGGAAAGGTTGCGCTCGTTTTCCTGGATTCCACCCAGCGCGGCACTGAACTGCTGCCAGGCTCGTTCCAAATCCGGCGTTCCTTTTGCTAAGCCCCGGCCAAAGTAGAAATTCATGTGCCCATTGCCACTTAACAAGTAAGGCAATAGGGTGGTCAGAGTATCTGCGGATGTCGCCGCTTCAACTCCTAGTTCTTCAACCGCCTTGTATATCCGTGCTGTTGCCTGCTCATAGGCTAAATTACTGTCATCACCCCCAGTCTCTGTATCAATCAGGTCGAAATGATGGTGACTATTAGATAAAACATACGCCTGTATTTTTTGCGCCAATCCTTGTGGCCGCAGTCCAGATTCCAGTGCGCGCGTACGCGTAGCAAACTCAGGAGACATCTTGCCGATATCAAATTGAATGGTTTCGCGAAGAGCGAGCCAGCCATCAGGCCAGCCATCTGGAGCAGAAAAGACTCTCACAACATTTTCCATTTCAGCGCAGATTCCAGAATGAGTCCACAGGACTCTGAAATGTCGGGCAAGTATGGTTTTAATTTTATGTGCATGTGGTGACTTGGCGGCAACCTGGTTCTTCAAGAACGTAACGACTTCTCTGTACCATGCTGACATGGCAGCGTTAGTTGCAGGTTCCCATCCAAAGTCTCTCGACCTTGCCCCGAAACTGAAATCATGGCTGGAGGTGAAATGCATCACCTCCAGCATTGCTTCTAGTGCTTCCAGGCCTGCAGTGTTAAGTGTGGCATCTTCTGCCTCCAGCAGTTGTCGTACTACCTCCAGCCTTTCACCAACCAATGCATGAGTGCCAGACAGGTATAGATGAAACAGTTCCTTGAAGGAGTTGCTTGCGGAATTGTGGTTGAAATTGGCAGGTTCTTCGGCAACGTATTTAGCAAGCAATAGTGCTGCCCGACTAAAATATTGCGGCTCATATGCTATCGAGCGCAGCAATCCGCACCATTCCCAACGATTCGAAGTTTCAGTTGATAAAAACGTCTTTCCATTTTCCTCCAAAGCGGAGGACTCAATTGCCTGGAGAGCCAGCTCGGGCGCAAGAGGAGCAATGTTCTTAAACAGGGAAAGGCCAAGAGGATTAAGCTTTGCTGGATTTCCTAGCCAACCCTGGGGACTTAACCAGCCCTTTGCAATCTGCTGGGCTTGCTCGCAATCATGCAGATAACTAAGTCGCCGGCTAAACGACTTCAGTAGTCTTTCGTTCTTTGCAAATGCGTTGATGAGTGTTTCGACAGGTATGTTGCTTAAGGCATTGCGTGCCAACCGGTTGGCAATGGCGTGTGGCAACACAGCACGCCATTTGCTCCGGCGCTGCACCAAATCACGGGAACGTAATTCATTAACTTGGCGGAATAATTCTGTGGTTTGAATTTCCGCCAACTCGGCCAACATGGGCAACTCAGCCGTGTCTCCATCAAGCGCTTCACCATCAAATGAATAAACAAGTGAGCAGACTTCCGCTGCGCGCATTAGCACTTCACCACTGCCCTTGCGCTGATGGAATAGTCTCTTGAATAATTCTGAGTCTTTTAGGGTGCCTAGGTTTTCGCTGTGCTTTACTGTACGGGCCAAGGCTAGGGCAATGCGAGCATTGCCACTTGAAAATTCGGCTACCCGGTGGCGGTCTGCTTGGGACAGATTAGGAGTTAGGCGTTCAAGAATTTCTTCGATAACCTTTTCTGATGCGGGTTCAAGCCGAAAAACCTGAGTCTCTTCCGGCTCATCATCTGATACGTCGTATTCGACTGTAATCAGGCTCAGCAAACCGCCTGCGGTGCTCACTGCCTGCGCCAAGTCCATATGAGTTGTTGGATTGCAGTTGTCGACCACAAGGATGGCCCGCAAGCCATCTGCTGCAAGCTTAGAGATCATGTCTCTGGCGGAGGGGGTGGGGGATTGGTCGCTACCTTGATCTACATAAATGACTATGGAGCGATCAAGCGCATTGCTACCGACTTTTGAGTCAAAGAGTGCTTGAACCAAACGCGTCTTGCCCGTGCCAGAAAGCCCCACTAGCCGGATGATTCCCCTGGGCTTTTCTAGGATTGTGCGCATGGCCTGAATGCCATGCTCAATAGTATGTGGCGTGTGATTTCCTGCTTGTGGAGAAACTATCCTGCATTTGTCATCAAGCAGATATTCGGAATCGACCGGATCGCCATATGCCCAATTTCCATATGTGCGCCATCCGGCCAGTGGCTCACCGATGCGCTCCCTTAACCAAAGAGTAACTCCTGGATAACCTCTAACCCATCTCGCCAAGCGATCACGATCATAAAAATCTAGGTGAAGTGTCGAACCATCAGGCAAGTCTACGGTGGCAGACTGCATGGCTTTCTTGCGGCTTTTTAGGGGTGTGTCTGCAGTTGAGCCTTGGGCGCTGACAATTACGTATGCGCCATGCTTTTCAGCAAGCTGAACAATGGAAGGACGGAGCACGCCATCAGGGCGCATTTCATTATTGATGGCACCTGCTGGCATATCAGGTTTCTTGACTTGGAAGCCCGTTACACATTTGGGAATGAAATCCAAGGATGTGGACTCATTAGATAATTCAACGCGAACATCAATCCCACCATCGGCAGCATTTTGATCACCGCCCGAGGTGACGGAGGCCAGAGGGAGGTTGGCTCGGCGAAGTTCTGCCTCACACAGTTTTGCCACTAAAGTACGTAGATCACCATCGTTTAATTTGATGATGTGGTCGCCAGTAATATCAAACATGTAAAGTTGAATAGCGGTACATATTGATTTAGAAGTGTACTCCTAAACTATTGCTGCTTGTCTAAGCAGAATCGCCACGACCCACTTACTACTTCTTCCGCTATCCACTTAGTTGACATTGTTGGCACTACCTAACTACTCCCGCAATGGTCGAAGAAGAGACAACAGGCAGGTTCTCGGCCATTGCTGCACTGACCAACACACACCTGAAACAGTCCACTATGTGATGAATAGCTGACGTGCTGGGCGATATCAGTCGTTCGAGCTCTTTACTCTAGACCATTGATAGCATGTCTATCAAATTTGAGCATGAGCTTATTGGCTTTGTTTTCGACCTGCTTTTGAGCCTCGACCCGATTGAATAATCCAAGTACGAACTCCTGCACCTCAAATGCATCAAGTAGGTCTTCTTCTTTTACTGAATCTGAATGCGTTGCTTCATTGCCAAGCAGTTTCAGAGAATGAAGCAACTTAGCCTCTGTGGGAAAAGTTTTGGCCATCTCGGATATTGAGAAGTGAAGCGACTTTTCATTGAATCCCAGTTCAGAACATAGCTTTTCTATTGATCTTCTAAGCTTTGCTCCTGAAGAGCATATGTCGGAATGAAAATGATTGAACGCTTGCAGGGTCTCGTCTTTTACTGAAGTTGGCACTGTTGAACTAATCTCAAATATTGGAACCGGTGGGCTAAAGTATTCAATCTTCAGTAGCGGCTCCTCGTTCGGATTGTTATTCAACTTATCAATTGGATATTGGGATGTACCTGTTGCAGACACATCGCCTTCGCACTTCTTACACCTAAAGAAACATATGAATTTAGCCGGCTCCTTGGGCTTGCTTAATGCAAGCGTGGCAATCCCCGCCAAGACGCCCAAGAACACACTCCTGTTTAGTAATGCTGATACGCCTTCGAGGTGATTGGTGGCTTCTTTAGCAATAAGGGCAGATGTTTCTGCGCAAGGCGCTTTCCTATAACTAATACTGCCTTGGTCAATTGAAAGATTGTTGCTCATGCAGTATGGACAAGGAAGAGTTGGATATTTTCCTATCGAGACGAACCCAATTATGCTTTCCCATATATCTCTATTCATGCTCATATCAGTTCCGATTTCCTTAAATGGGAGTTACGTGCCAATCAAAATGTGGGAGGGGTGAATTGTCCCGATTGGCGAAGTATAGAGGTCAATCTTATAACATGTGACAAAGGCATCTGCGATTGCCTAGACTGGATTTTGGCCCTTGCTGCCACATCGTCATGCGCTGAAATATATCAGCTTAGCCAAAGCAGACATCAACGTAGAAGTAACCGGCCTGCGCGGCTTTTTGCGCAGGTCCGGTTGGCTGCCGAGTTATGCCTATACACCTTCCAACTCCATGAACCAGAAACCACCAAATTTCGACCAATTGAATTGATACGATTTCTGCAAGTTGATGGAGACTTGTTTCCCACCAACAGGGACCGACAGATTGGCCCCGGATATTGAATGACCATCGGAAATGTCGTACGCCCAACATTTGCCACCCTTCGTCTTAGGGTTTACGAACCGTTCGAGGTCATTCATTACCAATGCAACGCCACGGTTTGCGATGCCTAGAGAAACATATTCCTCAAGGATGTCGAGGTCTTCGTATACATCCTTCATGAATATGTCGTGGGCACCTCGCGGGCCACCGGACGATGCGATAGCGCGATAGCACTTGAGTTCAATTGCAATCAGCGACTTGCCCTGAGCAGATTCGCCTTTCAGCAGAATATCAATCTCGTTTGTTCCCGACTTCGTTCTCACTCCGGTCTCTAATTCAATGTCTGCAACCTCGTGACCTGAATGTGAAGTAAGTGGGATTAACTGGCGGAGTATGTAGGCATACTGAAGTTGCATTGACGCTTCTTTGTTGACCGGAATGGTTTTGCCGCCCACTTTGCGGGCGAATATTCCCCATGCAGCCGATACGGCGTGTCTCAACCGCTCTTCGTGTGTTGGTGCCGTGATGAAGTCAGGCATGGCGCTCCGTTGATGCATAACGTGAAGGTAATGGGCTGCGCTTTAGCGCAGTCCCAGCCCGAAGAGCGAACTTGACCGTAGGGTTAGCGCTCATAGCCAGCCAAGCCACTTGACTATGCCAGCCGCAACTACTGTGGCAGCGATGCCGCCAGCCCAAGCTAATACTTTTATTGACGGCTCCCAGCGCCCAACCTTGAAACCCGGATGTCCTTTAATGAAGGTATGCGTGAGGTCTTCTCCGGCCTCGGCGATGTCTTGAGGCTCATAGCCACCGCCAATGCTAACAATGAAAACTCCTGAACTTGAATTATTGAGCTGATCGATGCTTTCGCGGTCTTTGCGGTTGATTTCGTCCCGCTCTACCGCATTCTGGCGTTCAGTCCGAATTATTTGAACCGAGCGCAAATCATTTGGTGAGATCAGATCATTGACGGAGAAAAACGGGGTGCCCTTCTCATAGGGTTTAACGAAACGCTCATTCAACTCTTTGACAGTGAGGTCCGCAAACAGTATGCGGAATTTTTCTTCCGTTCTGACTTTAGCAATGACGTGATGGTAGGGCATATTTATGAGCGCTAACGTAAAAGTGAGGTGCTGCGCGCTTTTGCGCAGTTCCTCTCGACTGATTGGTTGGGTATCACCACTACCATACGCCTGTTATTGGAAGAGACGTTAAACGGACTTGAATTACCTCTTGCAAATCGTTCATTATCGAAAAAGACTCTTTCATGGTTTTGGGAGGACGAGCAAACCACTGCAAACAAATAGTTGCGAGATCACCTACAGCGGGTGACTGCAGCATTTTTTCTATCGATAACTTGGTTAGCTCTGCGTTGGGTTGGACATAGTAATCACCTTCGCACAGAAGGTTCTGATGAGTTGCTGCCATGTCTACTTTTCTACGCTGGAACATCTTTCTTGGAAGCTGGCGACATAAACCAACTTTCTCTAAGTACTCTCGATACACTGGTGCCGTAAAATCAACTACGTGATTTTCCGTTTCCACCCAGCAATGAAACGCGTCTTCATTACTTGTACATGTACCATCATCATTTAGGATAGCAAAGGACAAGGCAGTGGCTGTCGGGTCATCGACCCGAAAGAATGCAGCTCCCATTACGGGGCGCGCATTCACACGGAGAATTTTCTCGAGCAACAGAGCCCCAACAGTGTTGTAAAACAAGCAAGATGCTCCCGACCTGTCGTCGAGGCTGCGGGATACCGAGTGGATAACTCGAAATACTCGTTCATATTCCGGCAATGTAATGGGTAGTTTATTCTTCACTGCCTGTGCAATCAGTTAATAATGTCCAACGTTCAAGGTAACGAGCGCGCCGCTTGCAGCGCGTCTCTGTTGACCGCAGTGTTAGCCTTTACCGCAATAACAATAGCCTTCCCGGTTTCTATTACTTCGCGAATAACATCTTTCAAGACTGCTGATTGATTGGTGTTTGTACCAATCCAAGCCTTTGCAACCAATTTGATGAAGTCAGTATTGTCTAAATGTCTTCCGACATTTTCGTAAGTTACTCGGAGCCCGCCTTTCGGGCCCCTGAGGCTTGGATGAACCGTCAACACCTTCCAGTAATCCAAGGGAAGATACATGCCTGGAACAAGACCAACGTCATCTGGTTGGAAGATTATTCGCGGACACAGCTTCAAGAAAAATGGATTTTCATTGAGCCGAAATCCATCTCTGTGATTGTTTTTTGCGCAAGACTGAAGAACTCCAAGAAGCCTATCCATGCGTTGAATTTCGTCATCCAACTGGGCGCTTGGGATTCTAAATAGGGCGCCTTCCTCATCGTCCCTCTCCATGGCTTTGTATTGCACCATTACGAAGGACTGATAGGTTTCGTTGAAATACACCAAGTCTGTCCCTGTCTGTTCCTCAAGCGGTAGTCGGTTTGCGAGCACGACAGTAAGGCGTTCAGAATCTGATTCGAAAACGGCAGCGCTATAAGGAAGTGTCTTTACAAGATCGAACCCCGGAACTTTGGTCAAATCATTAACAACCATTGGGTCTTCTCGCAACCGAGCACTTGGCAATCCGTCGAGAAACGATGATGGTGTACCTTGATCGGGAGGCGACCACTCCTGAAGTTCATCACGATTTAGACCTGCGACGGAGAGGGCAGTTACGAGTGCTTGTTGTTGGTACGCAAGAGACTCTCGGGCACGACCAGATATTTGGCGTATTCGTTCTGCTCTGAGATGGCTAAACCGATCTAGAACTGACTGTGTTTCAGGGGATAGGTGTCGTAGTGCCTCTACAACGGCCACAAAACCTTTTTCTGTAAATAGTCCGCCAGATGTAAAGCGGTCTCTCGCAGTGTTCTTCAGTCTATTGGGTAGTGCGCCTATTACGGCTGCAATCTCTACAGGGTTGGAGAGTGGGGTTATGGATTTGACATTTAGCCTCCTAATTCCAGTTCCCGCACGCATCCCTCGGCTGCCTAAGCAAAGGTGACTAATCATTTTGTTTGTGGTCACCACAAAGCAAACTAGGGGAGCGTTTCGGCTATGCAAGAAATCGGGAACAGGCTCAGCAAAGCCTTCCTCAGCGTTTGCGCATTGAAGAAAAATTTGTTCTCGATTATTGGCTAGAACTAAAGAGAATCCGTTTGCATGGCTCATGTTTGCAGTAGATCAATATGAAACGGCTAACAGTTATTAGGCATATGCATAATAGTACGGGCAGGAGTGAAAGTCTCCTTTTTGGAAACAATGCGAAGGGCAGCAACTGGCACATTGCAGTAGCTCAAGTTGCGAAATTGTCTTCTCTAAAGCTGCAGTTCGCGAAAGACTGTTCCGGCTGAGGAGTTGCATTACTTAGGAAACGATCTGTATGGTCTCAGCAAGAGCAATTCCGAGGCGAACCCTGCATGCGAGTTGCAATCAAGAAAATCGTAGGCTAACATTTGCATGCGCGTCTCCTAAGGAGCGTGTGTAAGGCCAATCCGAGCAACTCGGTTGGTACCCGCGATGACCAATAATGGATAGCGGGATTCTCTTAGTAACTTAAAAGGATCCTCCATGTTATCCAAAATATCTCGTCACCGTCACTCCGCATATATCAAACAATCCGGTCACTGTTATTACTGCAACTTCCCTATGTGGGAAAGTGATTTAGAGTCCTATGCTGTGGAACACAACATCACACGCTCACAAGCAAAATATTTCAGATGTACTGCTGAGCACTTACGGGCTCGTTCTGACGGAGGGTCGGATCAAGCCGGCAATATTGTTGCCGCATGTATTTGGTGTAATAGAAAACGGCATGCAAGGAAGTTGGCACCAGGCCCTAAGGAATATCGAAAACTTGTACAACAAAGACTGAGCAGAGGTCGCTGGTTTGGTAGAGAGTTGTTGATGCAACATACAGATGGGGCTCAAATGGTCAGATAGGATTGAGTGGCTGGGTACAGTCGATTTAATTGATAAATTCTCTCATCCGCCCGATGATCGCGATGAGTCACCCCCGATTCACTAGGCACTTCTGTCTGCTATGAGGTTGCGCAGTGGACGTTGGCAATAAAATCATAATTTTTCCGATTTGGTTAAGGGTTGCCAGATGTCAGCCCGGAACGGGCTGCTGCATTCTGTCGGGCTGCGCGCACGGGCTGACATCTGACAACCCTTAACCACAACGGACTGTGGCGATCAACTCAATTGGATGATGGTTCTCATAAAGTGAACGTCCGTTCCAGAAACTGTAGCGGACATAACATCTAGGAAATTTTATTAGGACGAACTGGCTCTAGCTAACCCTTAAGAGCCAAATCAGAGTCCCGTTATCAGACGCTCGGCAATAATTCGAACTTAACACTTTTAGTTGTTAGTTTGCAGGTAACGGCTTAATCGGAAGTGGAGGTTTGAAACTTCTATTTTGTGGGGAGTTGAAATCCATGCAACTCGTGATCCCATCCCCGCCCTTCACTGCCTCCCTCAGGATCGTTTTCGCATAATCACTGATATTCCCATCCTCTCGCTCCGCCTTAGCTGCTTCTACAGTGTAGTAGGGCTTGAGTAAGCTTGAAGCCGGCCGGCCTATCAGGTTTGAATGAACCAGCACAGTTGGAAACTCTTTCAGAGGAATACGATGCCATTCATCATTGACATACTTGTAAAGTACATAGGGCGGATTGGGTCTCCCCCATTTGTTGTAGGCGACACATCCGGCTGGGCTCGTGGCAAGGTATGGAATGCCCCCAACCACATCCAGCAACAGCGGGCTCAGACTGTTTAGCTCTGGCACACGATCATTAAATTCCGTTTTCCACAAAATCTTTTTATTTGAATCCGGCAAAATGAAGGTGATTGTTTCATCGAGTGGAGTGCGTTCGCGAGCGTCCAGCGTCAGATAGCCGCCAAGATTAAAGAGGCGTTCAACAACCATCACTCGACCGTCATTCAACTTTACTTCTTCTTTCCATTCCATCGTATTTGAACAGCCACTCATACTCACCCCCATCATCAACAGCAATCCAAGTTTCGTGAGACGCTGCAAGATTATTTGATGGATGCTCATGCTCTTCCTTTGTAGTCCTGAATGTCAGAATTGGATGGGGCTCTCGAACGTCTCTTGCTGGCCGACCTTTGCCTGATTGATGAATAGAACTCAAACGTCTGTACCCCAATCAAGAAGCGACAGTCGAATCTATGCGATTGCAGGACTTGCGATGCGGTGCATGCCCATTAAAATATCGTGAAGCTTTTCTTCTGCTAACGAAAGATCATATTTCGTTTGCATATCGACCCAAAGCTGCGGGCCATTACCCAATAGCGCCCCCAAGCGAAGCGCCATTTCTGGTGATACGCCACTGCGCTCTGCCAATACCGCATGAAGTGTTTGGCGAGATACCCCAAGATTTCGAGCAAATTCACTCACAGACATTCCCAAGTGAGGCAGAACGTCTTCGCGAAGGATGGCACCTGGATGTGTTGGTTTACGTTTGCGCATGATGGCTCCTAGTGATAATTTTCCAGATTGATCTTCAACGCGTTCTCTCCATTCCATTCAAAAGTGATACACCACGGGCCATTTACATGAACGCTGTAGCGTTTAGGCTTGCCTTGTAATGGATGGAAGTCGAAGCCTGGCAAGTTCAAAGCTTCAGGAGTCTTGGCAATATCAATGGCATCGAGTCGTCTAACGATCCGATCGACCAAAGACGCCTGCACCTTGGCACTTTTGCCCTTCTCAAACAGCTCTTGCAGTCCTTTGTGGACGAACGATTCAATCATGGCTTTAACTGTAAAGCAACGCCTTACATAAGTAAAGTTATCTTCGAAGGAATAAGTTCGCTAACACAGAAAATGGAGGGCCTTGATAATGTATGCACAATATATGTATAATCAACTATGAGCATTGAATTTGACCAAAAGAAAGCCGCCTCAAATCTGAAAAAACATGGCGTGTCTTTTGATGATGCTGCAACAGCGCTATTGGATCCGATGGCGCTGGTGCAGGAAGATGAGGATGCCACAGATGAGGCAAGATTCCTGTTGGTTGGGATGTCGACAACAGGGCATCTCTTGACAGTGTGTTACACGCTACGCGGGGAATTGATCAGACTGATTTCAGCGCGAATGGCAACAAAAAATGAACGGAGGCAATATGAAAGCTGAATACGACTTCACAAAGGCCAAACGTGCCAAAGATGTTCCACATCTGGTAAAGCTTCAATCTGCAGCGGCAAAAGGCAAGACACGAGTAACGATGTTTCTTGACGATAGCATTCTTGAAACGTTCCGATTTCGTGCTGAGACCGAAGGCCGGGGTTATCAGACCTTGATCAATGAGGCACTCAAGCAGGTTGCCACAAACAGCACTCCGATTACCGAGGATGTTGTGCGACGCATCATTAGAGAAGAATTGCACTCTGCTTGAACTGGGTTAAGTCACACAAGCCACGTGCAGCTATGTTGTTGCCGTGGCTTTTTGACGGCTCATGGGGATAGAATGACAGTTATGGATTACAGGAACAGTCGTTCGTCGATCAAGTATTTACGATAAGTAATCGGCGCAAATCGGCCAGCAGTGGACATTGGCTCTGCACTTACTATTAATGCATATGCGGACATGTGCGTCCGTCTAATAACTGTTGGGCATCATATGAAAATTAGTATTTTTCTATTTGCAGCCATTTTTGTAATTCATTGGTCACAGCCTACCTTGGCAGAATCAGATGTTATTACTATTAAAAAACCTAAAGCAGCGAAGCAATATAAGCAAGATAATCGTGTTACTAATCAAGCAGTGCCCGATGTTGATCTGCAGAATGAAACATATCGCAACGCAGAGCTAACGTGTGAGGATGCAACTAGTTGGGACTACGGATCAACCATTGGGGAGAATTGTTATAAGCCAGGACCCGATGGTGTTCTCGTGGGTCAAATGGGCGGAAACTATTGTATGGCTCAAGCGCTTGCAATTGCAGATAGCGAAATGAATTCCAGATACAAGGAATTGTTTTCAGTATTGTTTGAAGACAAAATGCTCAGAGATAGCCAAAGGGCGTGGCTTAAATTCAGAGACCTTGAATGTGCATTGCGTACATCAGGAATGGGAGAAGGTTCGGCAACTCAGTATGTGATAAATAGTTGCCATTTAGATCTCACACTAAAAAGAATTAGAGATTTCAAACTTCTTGAGGCAGGCATTGATTGCATTGGTTGTCCTGTTAGCAAGTAAATTTCTTCCGTGGTAGAGCCCAACCCGTCGTTCAAACGGGACGCCGAAAAATCGCGGCGCCCCTTAACTTTACGCTGAGCGTCCGTTATCGAGAAACATCTATGTCGCTTATGGGTTAGCTTGAGCCAGTCGTGCCAATAAAGTTGTTCTAGATTTTATGTCTGCTCCTGAATCTGGAGCGGACATCCATATTCCCCGACCTAATATCAATTTCAGCAAACCGCCACCGTCCGTTCCGGCCGAGTGCAGACGTTTAAGCAGTATCAAGAAAAGATTTGCTGCGTGACTTTTGCGTGACTTTCCCAACATCCATAGGCATTTATAGGCACGTTGATTGTGTGTGACGCTCGTAACTAATTGATATATAATGCGCCCGTTTTGTGGATACGGGCTACGAACCAAGGGGTCGGCGATTCGAATTCGTCCGGGCGCACCATATTCAAGGGGGTTAGGCAAAACTGCCTGGCCCTTTTTTATTTTGCAGTGTTTTGCCAATTTGCACCCGTGTTGGCCGGGAAGCATTCACCGCACGGTATGGGTGATTTTTCGCGCTACCGCGCGCACAATGCTGCCGGCCTGTGTCTCTCACTCATAATTTCGACAGTTGTGTCGAGTGTTGATTATGCTATCCACACGATCAAGCGGTATTTTGCTTCATCCCACTTCTCTTCCCGGGCAGTTTGGCTCGGGCGATTTCGGCATAAATTCATTCAAGTTCGTTGATTGGCTGGTCAGCGCCGGCCAAACCGTTTGGCAAATTCTGCCCCTCGGAGAAGTTGGTCCGGGTAACTCGCCATACATGAGCAGTTCGGCGTTTGCCGGGAATATTCTGTTGATTGATCTGGAGTGGTTGGTGAAGCAGGGTTGGCTTGAGGCGGAAGATCTGCTTCCTGTTCCGGAATTTAAATCCGAACGCGTCGACTACGAACTGCTGAAGCCTTACAGAATGGGAAAATTACGACTCGCTGCGCAGCGTTTTCTTTCCAAACGTAATCACAGAAAACGCGCTGCATATGTTGAATTTTGCAGCAAGGAAAAACACTGGCTTGATGACTATGTTCTGTTCAATGCTGTTGGGCAGCATGAGGCGGGGGGGGATTGGAGCGAATGGCCGCAAGAACTCGTCAGGCGTGACCCGCAGGCACTTGAGGCAGCCAGGTTGCGCTATGCAAATGAAATTGAATTTTGGAAATTTTGCCAGTGGTGCTTTGCGCAACAGTGGTTTGAGTTAAAGGACTATGCGAATGACCGCGGTGTGCGCATTGTTGGCGATGTCCCGATTTTTGTGGCCTACCACAGTGCCGATGTATGGGCGCATCAGGAACTGTTTGAGCTTGATGCAAGCGGGCGGCCCACGCTGGTTGCGGGTGTGCCGCCGGATTATTTCAGCGAAACCGGGCAATTGTGGGGAAATCCGCTGTACCGTTGGGATGTGCATGAGCAGACTGGATACGCATGGTGGATAAGCCGTCTGGAACATGCATTCCGGCTTTACGATCTGGTTCGTATCGACCATTTTCGCGGCTTCGCGGATTACTGGGCAGTGCCGGCCAGTGCGCTTACTGCGATAGACGGAATATGGATGCCCGGCCCGGGAGATAAGCTCTTCGAAGCTTTTCAGCAAGTGCTTGGGAAACTGCCCATCATCGCCGAAGACTTGGGATTGATCACACCGGATGTGATCGAGCTGCGTGATCGTTTCGGTCTTCCCGGAATGCGTATTCTGCAATTCGCATTCGGCGAGGACGAGCGAAACTATTTTTTGCCGCACCACTATGTAGCCAACTCGGTCGCCTATACCGGAACTCACGACAATGACACCAGCTTGGGATGGTGGAATTCGGCTACTAAGCACGAGAGAAGTTT
>CXWL01119572.1_pt1 | contig 24632 bp, 18 predicted proteins | sample 590931 | NCBI WGS metagenome assembly CXWL01 (sample SAMEA3498368, study PRJEB10139) | groundwater metagenome | biome: water well; material: biofilm material | place: Germany | collected 2015-04-27
GCGGAGCAGCAACGATCGCAGCAGCAGGCAGCGGCCCAGCAGCAACGGGCGCAGCAGCAGGCGGCGGCGGAGCAGCGCCGCGCTGAGCGCTCACAGCGGCACGAGCCGCCGGCGCCGCAGGCAGCCGCTCCGGCGCCTGCTGCGGCACAGCCGGCGCCCGCGCCGCCGCAGGGCCACGCCAACGAAGGGAAGAAGGAAGAGCGGCGCCACCGCGATCGCCCCGAACAGAACTGAGTCCGGGGAGGCGGCGCCTGGTGGGAGGATTACTTCATCAGGTCAGGCACGGTTGCCGGCTTGGCCGGCACCGGCTTCTGTCGGCGCATCCGGTGCATGCCGCGTTTCAGCAGGTGTTCCAGGTCGTCGATGTAGGTGTACACGGCCGGTACCACCAGGAGGCTGAGCAGGGTGGAGGTGATCAGCCCGCCGATCACCGCGATCGCCATCGGCGAACGGAAACTCGGGTCGGCGCCCCAACCCAGCGCCAACGGCATCATGCCGGCGCCCATCGCGATGGTGGTCATGATGATCGGCCGGCTGCGTTTGTGGCAGGCGTCGACCAGCGCGTCGAAGCGGCTCATGCCCGCCTGGCGCGCCAGGATCGCGTAGTCGACCAGCAGGATCGAATTTTTCGTCACGATCCCCATCAGCATGATCAGGCCGATCATCGACGGCATCGACAGCGCGCGCCCGGTCAGCAGCAGCGCCACGAAGGCGCCGCCGATCGACAGCGGCAGCGCGGCCAGGATCGTCACCGGCTGCATGAAGTCTTTGAATAGCAGGACCAGCACGCCGTAGATGCACAGTACCCCGATGATCATCGCCACGCCAAAGCTGGCAAACAAGGCCGCCATCTCCTGCGCGTCGCCCAACTCGGCGATCTTCACCGATGCCGGCAGGCTTACCATCGACGGCAGCGCGCGCGCCTCGGCGTTCACTTCGCCCAGCGAGCGGCCCGACAGTTCCACCTCCAGCGTCACGTTGCGACTGCGGTTAAGCCGGTCGATCTGGGCCGGGCCGCTTTCCATCGTGATGTCGGCCACGTTGGCGAGCATCACCGGGCCATTTTTGCCCGGCACCGTCAGCCGGCCGATCGCCGACAGGTCGGCGCGCACCGCGTCGGGCAGCTTGACGCGGATCGGCACCTGGCGGTCTGACAGATTGAGCTTGGTGAGCGCAACGTCGTAATCGCCGGCGGTGGCGACCCGCACCGTTTCGCCGATCGATGCCGCGGTCACGCCAAGGTCGGCTGCCTTGGCGAAATCGGGGCGCACGATGATCTCGGGACGTACCAGCGACGCGCTCGAGCTGACATTGCCGATGCCCTTCAGCGTACGCAGTTCGCGTTCGACCTTGCGCGCCGCTTCGTTCAGCGCGAGCGGATCTTCGCTGCGCAGCACCAGTTGCATCTTCACGCCGGTGTCCGGCGGACCGACGTTAAACCGCGCACCCGGCACCTGGTCGAGCTTCGTGCGGACCTGCCGTTCGATCGAATCGAGCGAGTACGAGCGGTCGCTGCGCTGCACGGTGGTGATGGTCAGCACGGCGCGCCGCGCTTCGGCGGCGGCGCCGGGGGCGAACGCGTCGCCGCTCGATCCTCCGCCGATCGAGCTGAACACGCCTTTGACGCCGGTCACCTGCATCGCCGCCAGGCGCGCCTGCTCGGCCACCGCGCGCGTCTCCGCCAGGGTCGACCCGGGCGGCAGCTCGAGGTTGATTTGCGTCTGCGAACGGTCCGCCGGCGGCACGAAGCCGGTCGGCAGCAGCGGCACCAGCGCGATCGAAGAAATAAAAAAGATACCCGAGCCAATCGCCGTCGCCAGGCGGTGATTCAGGCTCCACTTCATGGCGCGCATGTAACGCTGCATCAGCCAGCCGTCCTTCTCTTCGCGATGCGCGATCGGCTTGAGGATGTAGGCCGCCATCATCGGCGTGAGCAGGCGCGCCACCAGCAGCGAGGCGAGGATCGCCAGCACCGCGGTCCAGCCGAACTGCTTGAAGAATTTTCCGGGAATGCCGCCCATAAAGGCGGTCGGCAGGAATACCGCCACCAGCGCGAACGTGGTGGCGATCACCGCCATGCCGATTTCGTCGGCCGCTTCGAGCGCGGCCTGCATCGGGGTTTTTCCCATCCGAAGGTGGCGCGAGATGTTCTCGATCTCGACGATCGCGTCGTCGACCAGAACGCCGACCACCAGCGCGAGGGAGAGCAGCGTCACCATGTTGAGCGTGTAGCCGAACAGGTACTGGCCGAGGAAGGCCGGGATGACCGACAGCGGCAGCGCCGCGGCGGCTACCAGCGTGGCGCGCCAGTCGCGCAGGAACCACCACACCACCAGGATCGCCAGGATCGCGCCTTCGTACAGCAGTTCCATCGAACCCTTGAAGTTTTCCTCCACCGGACGGGCGTTGTCGATCACTTCCTGGAGCACGATATTGGCGTGTTCGCGCTGCAGTTCGGCCACGGCCTCGCGTGCGCCGCGCGCGACCTCGACCTCGCTGGCGCCTTTGGTGCGAAACACTTCGAAGCCGACCACCGGCTTGCCATTCTGCTCGGCCAGTGAGCGCGGTTCGGCGACGGTGTCGGTGACCTTGGCGATCTGGTCGAGCCGCACGCGTCGGCCATCGGCCAGCGGGATGTCGAGCGCGGCCAGTTCCGCTGCGGTGCCGACGGTGGCAATGGTGCGGACCGACTGTTCGGCGCCACTAATGTCGCCGCGTCCGCCCGGCGATTCGCGCTGGACGCTGCGCAACTGGCGCGAAACGTCGATCGCCGCCACTTTCAGCGCTGCCATGCGCGCGTCGTCGAGCTCGACCCGCACTTCTCGGTACACGCCACCGACCCGCTTGACGGCACCGAGCCCCGGGACGCTGAGCAACCGCTTGGTCACCGCATTGTCGACAAACCAGCTGACCTCCTGCGGGTCGAGTCCCGCATCGCCGCGTTTCTCGGCTGCGGTGGCGATGAACGTCATCACTACCCGGCCGGCGGTTGACGCCTTGGTCACGGTCGGGTCGCGCATTTCCGCCGGCAGGTCGGCCTTGATGCGTGCCACCGCGTCGCGCACGTCGTTGACCGCTTCCGCGATATCTTTTTCGAGAATGAATTCGACCGTTACGGTTGCCACGCCGTCGAGCACCTTGGTGTAGACGTTCTTGACGCCCTGCAGGCTGGCGACCGAGTCCTCGATCTTGCGCGCCACCTCGGTTTCCAGCTGGGCCGGCGCGGCGCCGTCGAGCGCGGCGGTGACGGTGACGATCGGCAGTTCGATATCGGGAAAGTCCTGCACCTTGTTGGCCTTGAAGGCGAGCAGTCCGGCCAGCGTCAGCAGGATGAACAGCATGATCGCCGGGACCGGGTTCTTGATGGATAAGGCTGAAAAATTCATGGCGAATCCTTATTTGGCGGCGACCGCGGCCGGCGCCGTCGCCGGCACGTTGCGCACCAGGTCGCCGTCGTTGAGGAAGCCGGCGCCGCCGACCACCACCAGCGCATCGGCCTGCAGGCCGCCGGTCACTTCGATGCGGTCGGCCAGCCGGCGCCCGGTCTGCACCTTCAGCTGGCTGACGCGCTGGTCCTGGTTCAGGCGGAACACGTAGCTGAAACCATCGCGCACGACGACCGCCTGCTGCGGCACCGTCATCGCGTCCGACGTACCCAGCTCGAACTGGCCGCTGGCGAACATGCCGGCCTTGAACGGCGCATTCGCGCCCATCGCTGTCGGCAGGTCGACGTACACCAGCGCGGAGCGGGTCTGCGGATCGATGGTCGGCGCGATCATGCGCACGCGCCCGGTCAGTTCGGTGCCGTTGGCGGCCTTCACCAAGGCGACGGTGCCCGGCTTCAGGCGGGCCAGGTCGGCGGCAATGACTTCGGCGCGCCACTCGAGGCGACCCTGGCGGATCATCCGGAACAGCTCCGTGCCGACGCCGACCACCGAGCCGACGGTGGCGCTGCGCGCCGAGATGACGCCGCTGTCGGGCGCCACCACCCGGGTGTATTTCAGGCGCAGCTGCTGTGCCGACAGCGTCGCCTGCGAGGCGGCGATGCGCGCGTTGGCGGTCTGTTCGGCCGTCATGTACTGGCTGATCTGCTGTGCGCTCAGGGCGCCCGAGGTTTGCAGCGTGCGCGCGCGCGCCGCGTTGGCCGCCGCTTCGGCCGCATTCGCGCGCGTCTCCTGCAGCGCGGCGCGCGCCTGCGCCACGTCGGCATTGACGCTGTCGGCCGAGAACACTGCCAGCACCTCGCCCTTCTTGACGATGTCGCCGACGTTGACCCGTACCTCGTTCAGGCGAAAGCCGCCGGTCTCGCTGCCGATGATCGCTTCCTGCCACGCCGTGACGTTGCCGTTGGCGGCGAGCTTGATCGGCAGCCTGGCCGGCGAAGGCCGCACGGTGGTGACGGTCAGCGCCGGTTTGGCAGGTCCGGCCTTCTTGTCGTCGGCCGCAACGGAGCTGGGCGAGGCGATCAGGGTGGCGGCGGCAACGGCGGCCAGCGCGCCGAGAACGAGGGCGGAGGCGGGGTTCAGTAGCAGGTTTTTCATTCTTGTATCCGGTTGCGGTTCGATCGGGTTCAGTTGATGGCGACGGCGTTGGCGGCGGCAGTCCAGCCGCCGCCGGCGGCGCGGTACAGCGCGATCCATGCCGCGTTGCGCTCGCGCTGCAGCGTCACGACCGTGTTTTCGGCGCTCAGCCGGGTGCGCCGCGCGTCTTCCAGCTGGAGCAGGCTGGCCAGGCCGTTCTTGTACAGGTCTTCGGTGGCGCGGAACGAATAGCGGTAGCCGTCCAGCGCCACCTGCGCATCATCGCTGCGCTGGGCGGTGCTGCGCAGCGTCACCAGCGCTTCCTCGACTTCGCGCACGGCCTGGCGCGCCACCGCACGGTAGCTGACGACGGCGTTGTCGTAGCGCGCCCTGGCGGCGTCGGTATGTGCGCCGCGCCGGCCGGCATCGAAAATCGGCAGCGTCAGCGCGACCGGGCCGATGGTCCAGGTATCGAGCCTGGTGTTCTCGCCGCCGGTGCGGAAATTGGCGATGCCGACCGCCCCTTGCAGCGACAGGCGCGGATAACGCTGGGCCTGCGCGCTGCCGACGTCGGCGCTGGCAGCGGCCACTTCGCGTTCGGCGTTGAATACGTCGGGACGCTGCGCCAGCGTCTGCGCCGGCAACGCGCTGATCTCGATCGGTTGCACCGGCACGGCGGCGGCGCCGGCCAGTTTCTGGCGCAGCTCCGGTTCCGGCAGCGCGGTCAGCGCGACCAGCGCCTTGACATCGAGGTCGCACAGCGCGCGCTGCTGGGTGGCGCGGCCCTTTCCTTCGGCGGCGCTGGCGCGCGCCAGCGCGGCGGTGGCCGGCGACTGGAAGCCGGCGTCGGCGGTGAGCTGGGTCAGGCGATAGGTGTCGGCGCGCGAGGCCGCGTCCTGCTCCGCGACCGCGAGCAGCTGGCCGCAGGCGCGCAGGGCGTAGTACTGGTTGGCCGTTTCGGCGGCGACCGATACGCGTGCCTCGTGCCAGCCGGCGTTGGCGCCGGCCAGCCTTTCCTCGGCCGCGCGGCGTTCGGCACGCCGTGCGCCGAACAAATCGATCTCCCACGCGGCCTGGAAGCCGGCTTGCGAGGTGGTGCCGGTCGGCAGGGCGCTTTGCTGGTTCGAGCGGCTGATGCTGGCCGCCGCATCGACCGACGGCAGCAGCGCCGCGCCGGCCGCGACGCGCTCGGCGCGCGACTGCGCGATGCGCGCGCGCGCCGCCGACACGTTCGGGCTGGCTGCCTGCGCCGATGCGATCAACTGCGCCAGCAGCGGGTCGCCCTGGCGCTGCCACCAGCTGGCCAGGTCGGTCAGGCTGCCATTGTGCGCGGGCGCGGCCTGCCAATTCACCGGCGCGAGCGCGTCGACTTTCGGCGCCGGCGGCGACAGCGCGCATGCGCAGAGTGCGAGAGGGGCGGCGGCCGCGATCAGGGTCCTGACAATCTTCATGCTTTCTTCTTTCTTGGCTGTGATTCTTGCGCCGTGGCGGCGCCCTGGTGGGCCTGTTCGGCGTGCACCATCGCCTCGGCGTAATCGACCAGCCGCGCCATCCAGGTGTCGATCGCCGGGTCGCTCGCCAGCAGCTGCGGCGAGAGCTGGTCGATGACGTCGCGCGACACCATCAGCTGCACCGCCAGGCCGACCACGCTGAACGCCAGCCGCGAGACATCGTCCGCGCGCGCGTTGGCGTGCAGGTGGCGGCCGAGCATCAGCACCAGTCCGGCGTGCGCCGGCTTGATGCCGTTGTCGATTTCGGCGACCCACACACCGGTCGGTTCGAGCATCTCGCGAAACCAGAGGCGCATGCTCATGCGCGCGATTTCGCCCTGCTTGAGCGGGGCGAGCAGCACCGCGTAGAACGCCTGCAGCGATTCGCGCAGCGTCGCCGATGGATCGGTGAAGGCGGCGACATCCTGTCCGGGGCAGGGACCGAGCTCGCTGAACGCGGCGCGATACAGGCCGGCCTTGTCGCCAAAGTAGTAGCTGATCGCAGCGATGTTGGTGCCGGCCGCAATGGCGATTCCCCGGGTCGAGGTGGCGGCGAATCCCTGCTCAGCGAACAAACGCATCGCCGTCAGCAGCAGCCGTTCGCGCGATTGGACGCCATCCGCGCGGGATTTGCGATGATCGTCGTGGAGCTGGTTGTCTAAGTATTCCATTGATGGATTACACCACAATTGTGAACAAACGGAAATAACTAAATCGTTCGATTGAACTAGAAGTTACATTTACTTACATTTGAAACAGGGCGAGCTTTATTCCTGACGCCGGTTGGGATATAAGTGAGCTGTGCCGGGGAGTCCGGCTTCCCAACGCGGAGCAGCATGCGAACACCACACCTGTCGATCGTCGCCGCCGTCCTGATGTTCGCCATGCTGCCGGTTCGCGCCGCCGACCCGGGCGCCGCGCAGCAGGCCGCACACGTGTTGAACCGGCTCGCTTTCGGTCCGAAGCCGGGCGATATCGAGCGGGTCACCCAGATGGGCGTGCGGCGCTACATCGACGAACAGTTGCAGCCCGCGGCGCTGGCGTATCCCGCCGCCCTGAGCGAACGCCTTGCCGCGCTGGAAAGCGTTAATCGCCCGGCGGGCGTCGTCGTCGGCGAATTCGCCGCGCTGCAGAAGCAGGTGCGCGACGAAGACGACGGCGCCAGGCAGCGCCGCCGCGCGGTGCTCACCAGGATTGCGCTCGAAGCGGCTGAAGCGCGCCTGCTGCGCGCAATCGACAGCCCGCGCCAGCTCGAGGAAGTCATGGTCGACTTCTGGTACAACCACTTCAATGTCTTTTCCGGCAAGGGGATCGACCGCGCGCTGGTGGCCAGCTACGAACGCGACGCCATTCGGCCGTACGTGATGGGCTCCTTCCGCGATTTGCTGGGAGCGACCGCGAAGCATCCGGCGATGCTGTATTACCTCGACAATTTCCAGTCCACTGCGGCCGACTACCGGCCCGCGGTGTTCGCGCGCGCGCTGCCGAACGGCGCCAAGGGCAAGGCGCGCGGGCTGAACGAGAACTACGCGCGCGAACTGATGGAGCTGCACACGCTGGGCGTCGACGGCGGCTACACCCAGCAGGACGTTACCGAACTGGCGCGCATGCTGACCGGATGGACCTACGACCAGCGTGCGCTGGTGCGCGACAACCAGACCTTCCGCTTCGACGCCGAGCGCCATGATCGCGGCGTCAAGACATGGCTGGGCCGCCAGGTGACCAATCAGGGCGAGCGCGAAGGCGAGATGGCGCTCGATGTGCTGGCGATGCACCCGTCCACCGCCCATCACATCAGCTTCAAGCTGGCGCAGTATTTTGTGCAGGATAAGCCGCCGCCGGCGCTGGTCGAGCAGATGGCGCGCACCTATCTCGCTTCGCGGGGCGATATCCGGTCGGTGCTGCGCACGCTGTTCGGCAGCGCGCAATTCATGGCGCCGGAAGCGCTCGGCGCGAAGTTCAAGACGCCATACCAGTTCGTCATTTCGGCGGTGCGCGCGGGCGCCGCGCCGGTGACGAACGTCGCCCCGCTGCTGGGGACAATGGCGCAGCTCGGCATGCCGCTGTATGGCTGCCAGACGCCGGACGGCTACAAGAACACGCAGGACGCCTGGCTCAATCCGGACGCGCTGACGCGCCGCATCACCTTCGCCAGCGCGCTCGCCAGCGGCAAACTGCCGATCGCCGTCCCGGCGTCCGCGCTTGACCCGGCGCGCCTGCAGGCGGCGTTGGGCGGCGTCCTCTCGGGCCGCACTCTCGCCACGGTGGCCGCCAGCGCCGAACCGCTGCGCGCGGCCATGCTGCTCGGCAGTCCCGACTTCATGCAGCGCTGAGCGCGGAGAACACGATGAAACGCAGAGACTTCCTCAATTCGATGACCCTTGGCGCCAGCCTGGTCGTGCCGGTCGGGCGCAGCGCGTGGGCCGCTGCTTCCGACAGCCCGACCAAACAAAAGCTGGTGGTGATCATGCTGCGCGGCGCGGTCGACGGGCTTAACGTGGTGGCGCCGGTGGCCGACGAAAACTACCTGCGGCTGCGCCCGCGGATCGGGCTCTCCGCGCCGGGCGTCGAAGGCGGCGCGCTTGACCTCGACGGCTACTTCGGCCTGCACCCGGCGCTGGCGATGCTGCAGCCCTTGTGGCAGCAGAAAAAGCTCGCCTTCGTGCACGCCAGCGGATCGCCCGACAGCACCCGTTCGCACTTCGATGCGCAGGACTACATGGAGTCCGCCACGCCCGGCAGGAAGAACACGCCGGACGGTTGGATGAACCGCCTGGTGGCCGTGCTGCCGGGGACCTCGACGCCAAGCCGGGCGCTCAGTATCGGGCCGGTGATGCCGCGCATCCTGTCCGGCGCCTCGGCGGCGATCAACCTGCCGAACGGCGCCGCGGCGACGCGCGCCAACATTCTCGACCGCCCTGCGATCGGCGCCGCATTCGACCAGCTGTATGCGAACCACGAGCGTTTCGGACGCGCCTACCAGGACGGCAAGAACGCGCACAAGGAAGTAATGGATGCGTCGGCGAGCGGTGAGATGCAGATGGCCGATGGCGGCGCGCCGCTGCCGAACGGCTTCCCCGATGACGCCGCGCGCCTCGCTACGCTGATGCGCAACGATCCGAAAATCCAGCTGGCGTTCGTCGCGCTGGGCGGCTGGGATACCCACGCCAGCCAGGGCGCCGGCACCGGCCAGTTGGCCAATCGCCTGGCGCCGCTGGGGCAGGGTTTGGCAGTGCTGGCGCAACGCCTCGGGCCGATGTTCGACGACACCACCGTGATCGTGATGTCCGAGTTCGGCCGCACCGCGCGCGAGAACGGCAACGGCGGCACCGATCATGGCCACGGCAACGTCATGTGGGTGATGGGCGGCGGGGTCGCCGGCGGCAAGGTGTACGGCGACTGGCAGGGCGTGGGCGACGCCGCGCTCAACGAAGGGCGCGACCTGCCGGTGACCACCGATTTCCGCGCGGTGCTGGCGCAGGTGGCGGAGCGCCATTTGCGCCTGACCGATGGTCAGCTGGCGCGAATTTTCCCCGACATGCCCAGGCGCGGGCCGGGTTTCCAGCTTATGCGGGCTTGATCTGTGGCGTGTTTGCCGCGCGCACGAAGAATAGTAGTTTTACGGTATTGCACTGCACCATGGATTGACCTATATTGGAACTGTCTCCTCCAGTTTCCTCAGGAATTGGATTACCGCCCGCACCGAAAGGTCGCGGGCGATTTTTTTTTGCGGACTGCGTCAGCCTTGCTGTTTTTCGCGCAGCACCAGTGTAAATACGCTGCCTTTGCCGAATTCGCTGGAAAATTGCAGGCTGCCGCCAAGCAGGCCCGCAAGGCTCTGGCACAGGTAGAGACCGAGCCCCGCGCCCTCCGCGTGGCGCGTCGAAGTCGAGTCGAGCTGCGAGAACGCCTGGAACAGCTTGGGCTGGTCTTCCGCCCGGATGCCGGCGCCGCTGTCGGCCACGCTGATTTCGGTCAGCACTTCATCGCCGACGGCGTGCTGCGCCAGCGCCACGTGCACCGTCCCGTGTTCGGTAAACTTGATCGCGTTGTTGACCAGGTTGATCACGATCTGCGTCAGCGCGCGCCGGTCCGACATGATCACGATCGGCGCCGGCGGCAGCGCCACCGTCAGCGCCAGGCCCTTTTGCGCGGCCAGCGGCCGCAGCGACTCGACCGTCTCGCCGAGCAGCGACTGGCACTGCACCGGCGCCAGCGCCACGGTCGCCTTGCCGGCCTCGATCTTGGCCATGTCGAGGATGTCGTTGATCAGCGAAAGCAGGTGGCGCCCGCTGCTGCGGATCGTGCCCAGCTGCTTCTCCTGGTCGGCAGTCAGCGGCCCGGGAAGCTTCATCAGCAGCGTGCCGGTAAATCCGAGGATGGCGTTGAGCGGCGTGCGCAGCTCGTGCGACATGTTGGCGATGAACGCCGATTTCATGCGGCTCGCTTCGGCCAGTTCGAGGTTCTTGAGCGCGATCTCGCGGTTGTGCGCTTCCAGTTCGGCCGCGTGGTGCGACAGCTTCACATTCAGTTCGATGACTTGCCGCTCGCGCGCCTGCAGTTCGCTGTTTACCTGCACCGCCTGCTCGTAGGTCGAGATCAGCAGGTCCAGCATCTGCTGGCGGCTGGCGTTGATGATGTGCTTTTGCTCGCCGAGGTAGACGCCGATCCCGGCCTCGGGGCCGGCGTCCTGGCGCAGGCGCTGGTTCAGCAGCACCTGGCTGATGCGGTTCAGCAGGTACTCTTCGGAGTAGGGCTTGCGGATGAAGTTATCGGCGCCGCACTCGATGCCGCGGATGATGTCCTTCGGATCATTCAGCGCGGTCACCAGGATCACGGGAATCTCACGCAGCGCCGGATCGGCTTTCAGCGCGTGGCACAATTCGTAGCCATTCATTTCCGGCATGATGATGTCGGAGACGATCAGCTGCGGCCTGCGTTCGCGGATCAGGTTCAAGGCCCGCTGGCCGTTCGAGGCCACGCGCACCATGTAGCCCATCGACTGGATCAGGCGGCGCAGCCTTTCGGCCTGGGTCGGGCTGTCTTCGACGATCAGGATTTCGTAGTCTTCCGTTCGAATGTCGTGTGCTTGTTCCACTGTGCGCTTCCCTTGGACCGGACGTCCGGCGTTGCTGACTATAGCGGATTCGCCGCGTCTTCGCCCTGGAACGCGTCCGCGCGCCAGGTCAGCACCAAGGTGTCGCGGTGGCCGTTCTCGCCGGTCGGCTGGATCGGCGTCGATTCGTGGATCACTGCGGCGTCGTCGAGCAGCAGCAAGGACCACGGTTCGAGCATGGTGAAACGCTTGCCGCCGGTGCCGGCCGCCTCGAAGATGCGCGTCTCGCCGCCCTTGACATTGCTGCGCCCGACCAGCAGCACGGCGACGAAATCGACGCCGTCGCGGTGCGCGCCTTCCGGCGTCGGGCGGCCGATGCCCTCCAGCGTGTCGATGCGGAACTGGTGCGCTTCCACGCACCAGCGCTGCGCGCGTTTGACGTTCGAACAGACCTGCCCGAGCGCACGCAGCAGCGCATTCCAGGCCGGATGCGCGATCGTGGCCGGCTCGATCGGCTCGAACAGGCGGTGCATGCCGCCGTGCAGCGCGTTGTATTCGATCGGCTGCCAGTGCGCGCGGTGCGGCGTCTGCGTCAGCGTCGCGCCGTCGTCGATGAAGCACGAATGGCGCCGGCGCCGGTAACGGCCGCCGTCCTTCAGGTAGTTGTCCAGCGCGAGATGGTCCCAGCTGGGCGCGAGCGCGTCGAGGTCGGCGACGCTGCAGCCGGCGAGGGCGGCGACGTCACGGGGAGAGAGCAGGGCATAACCGGTCGTGCGCAGGTCGTGCGTCAGCTGGGCAGGAGCGGTGAAAGGAGGTACGGGACTGGTCATTTCGATAGCGTAGCATTTTTGCCCCGCCCGCGTGCGATCACCAGGTCTTCACCACCGTCAGGCGCAGGGAGCGCGATTCGATCGGGTGGAAGTGAATGTCGTCGGCCGCCGCCAGCTCGTTCTTCAGGCGCGACGCGTACCGGTAGTCGATCGCCGAATCGCGCCGGTTGGCCAGGTTGAATCCTTCCAGTTCGACCTTCAGGGTCTTGCTGATTTTGTAGGCCACGCGGCCGTTGATGGTGGCGCTGGGGTGCGAGCGCACGCTGTTGTCTTCGATCAGCGGACGCGGGCCGAAGTAGCGCAGTCGCAGCGCGCCCGACCACGGTCCCAGCTCGTCGACGGTCGCTGCGAGCTGGCCGACGCCTTCGACCGCGCCCGGGATCCGGTCGCCGGCAGGCGAGAAGTCGCGCGAACGGGCGCGCGCGAAAGCGACGTCGAAATCGACCGTCAGCCATTTGAGCGGCTTGTAGTAGTTCGAGAACTCGATGCCGTGGCGCCGGCTCGGCCGGCCCGCCTCGGTGGTGCCGGCGTCGCCTACGAAGGTCAGCTCGGAATCGAAGTCGAGGCGATACAGCGAGAGAGAGGTTTGCAGCTTCGGCACGATCTCGGTGCGCATTCCCAGCTCCATCCCGCGCGAACGCACCAGCCCCGGCACCTTTTCGGTCGGCTCGCCCGAGCGCGGTTCGATGGTCGTGAGCGTGCCGCGCGCGTCGTTGCTGTGGAATCCGTCGCCGAGGTTGACGTAGAAATCGGTCTGCTTCCACGGCCCGAAGATGAGGCTCAGCGATGGGCTGAGCAGGAAGTCGCTGGCGGCGCCGGAGTTTGCCGCCAGGCCGCTGCGCACCTTGAAGCGGTATTCGTCGGCGCGTACGCCGGCCACCGTGCGGAAAGTGCCGCTCCAGCGTGCGTGGTGTTCGGCGAACAGGCCAAGGCTGGTCTCGACGACGTGGTCTTCGCGGGTGCTGGACAAGCGCTCGCGCGCCCTGGTGTTGTACAAGCCGTTGAATGCATTATCGTTTTGCAGCTGGGCGCCGAGCACCAGGTCCGCATCCAGCCCCGCCGCGTGGGTGTGCCAGGTGTGGCTCGCATTGATGCCGCTGGTGACGCGCCGGTCGGGCTGGCTGAACTGGTCGCCGTTGACCGGATCGTCGAGGAAGTAGGTGAAGTTCGAGTACAGGTCGAGCTGGTTGCGGATCAGGTAGGCGCTCACCTTCGACGAGGCGTCCGCGTCGGTCTTGCGCCACACGCCCGACAGGCTGTAGCGATGCGCGGCGCCGCCGTCGGTCGGGTCGAGCGCATCGAAGCGGTCCAGCGTGCCGGCGGCGACCGCGCGCTCCGCAACCTGGTCGGTCGCGTTCCACCTGCCGCGGTACGCCATCGCGGTGACGGAAAAACCGTTGTTGGCGTAGCCCTCGCTGTAACGCAGCACGCCGTTGACCTTCTGGTAGTCGTCCGGATGCGTGAACGGCCCGTCGTTGTGCAGCAGCTCGAGCGCGTACAACAGGTTGCCCTTGCCGATCTCCGGCGAGGCGGCGATCGCGGTGCGCGCGTAACCGTTCTGGCCGATGCTGGCGCTGGCGACGGCCTGCGGCAGCCGGTTCGAATAGGTGATTGCGGCGCTGCCGGCCGACGCGAAGTCGCCGTCCTGCGCCGAGTACGGCCCCTTCTTGTAGTCGAGCCGCGCGGCCAGTTCGGGAATCAGGAAATTCAGGTCGGTCCAGCCCTGGCCGTGGGCGTGGCTGCGCTGGTTGACCGGCATGTCGTCGACCGTGGTGCGCAGGTCGGTGCCGTGGTCGAGGTTGAAGCCGCGCAGGTAGAACTGGTTGGCCTTGCCTTCGCCGCTGTGCTGGCTGACGATCAGGCCGGGCGTCGCCTCGAGCAATTCGCCGGGCCGGTACACGGTGCGCATCTCGAGCTGCTTCTGGTTGACGCTGCCGGCGTTGGCCGAGTCGGCGACACCGAGCTCGCTGGTGCGCGAGCCGGCCACCAGCACCCGTTGCAGCACCTCGTCGTCGGCCTGGCAGGAAGCATGGAGCAGCAGTGCGGCGAGCGCGCACGGAATCGGGCGGAGGGCCGGCATCGGGTCAGCGAGGCAGGGGAGCCTGGCGCACGCCCTGGTCGATCTTCTTTCTGTCGAATATCAGTGTGTCAATCATACCTTTGTCGTGGACAGTGAGCGTGTTCGATTGCTCGGCGATGAAGTCGATCAGCACCTCGTCATGGATCAGCGCCGTGGCCGCCAGCGGCGTGTTCTCAATCTCCTGGTAGATCACGATGCTCTCGGCGCCCACCGTCAGGCCCACCCAGTGGATCGGCAGCCGGCGCTTGTCGGCAGCCTGCATCCAGAAATGCTTGTCGATGTATTTGCGCAGGACCGCCTCGTCCTCCGCCGTCGTCAGGTCGAAGCGGCGCTGGTAGAGGTTCATGAGCAGCGCCTCGATATCGTCGGTCATGTAGGTGTGGACGATCTCGGTGCTGCCGGTCTTCTGGTTGAACGACACGTCGGTGATCCCGAAGTGGAACTGGTGCGCCTGCACGGCGAGGGCGCCGGCGGCCAGCGCCGCCGCCAGCAGGAGCCTGATCTTCATTTGACGTCCTTCGCGTTGGAGCTGAAATGATAGACGGCAGCGGCGCGCGTGTCATCGCGCCACTGCCGGCTTGCCTGGAAGGTGCGAGGAGCTCAATCCTCTTTTGGCGCCTCTTTCGAACCCTTGGCCTTCAATGGCGTCTTGAAGTCCTTCATCAGGTCGTCCCTGCCGCGTTCGGTCTTGAACAGCTCGACGCGCGACGGCGTGATCTTGCGCGGCCACGCGTTGTTGGAAACGTCGATGTCGGCGGTTTCCCAGTACGGGTCCTGCGTCAGTCCGACCATCGGCTCGTCGGTGACGATCAGCTTGGTGATCTTATTCGACGAGTAGCGCCANNTCCGCCCAGGTTGGAGAAATCGACCAGGTACAGGTGTTTGCCTTGTGCCAGCAGTGCCTTTTCCCACGGCTCGAGCGCGTCGACGGTCTCGTTGTACTTGTTGCGCTCCTTGTTGGTGACGGTGAAGTCGTCGTGTTCATTGTAGAAGTCCTTCAGCTCGGGATGCGCATCGACGCGGCGCGCCAGCGTGCCCTTGTTGCGCTGGTCCGTCACCGAAATCGGCTCGGCGTCCTTCTGCGCCTTCTTCCACGCCTTTTCGGTGTCCGGGTTCTTGCTGCTCACGCCGTACTCTGTGATGCCGTCGACGCTGACGTCGACCGCGTCGGTGGTGTAGAACCAGCCGCGCCAGAACCAGTCAAGGTCGGTGCCGGAAGCATCCTCCATGGTGCGGAAAAAGTCCGACGGGGTAGGGCGCTTGAATTTCCAGCGCTGCGCATATTCGCGGAACGCGAAGTCGAACAGCTCGCGGCCCAGCACTGTCTCGCGCAGGACGTTGAGCGCGGCGGCCGGCTTGGCGTAAGCATTGTTCCCGAACTGGAGCAGCGACTCCGAGTTGGTCATGATCGGCACCTGGTTTTTGCTGCGCATGTAGTCGACGATCGCGCGCGGCTCGCCGCGCGCGCGCGGATAATTTTCTTCCCACGCCTGCTCCGCCAGGTACTGCACGAAGGTATTGAGCCCTTCGTCCATCCAGGTCCACTGGCGCTCGTCGGAATTGACGATCATCGGGAAATAGTTGTGGCCCACTTCATGGATGATCACGCCGATCAGGCCGTACTTGGCCTGCTTCGAGTAGGTGATCTCGCCGGTTTTCTTGTCCTTGGCGGGACGCGGGCCATTGAAGGAGATCATCGGGTATTCCATCCCGCCGACCGGGCCGTTCACGGAAATCGCCGCCGGGTACGGATAGTCCAGCGCGTACTTGTTGTACTGCTCGATGGTGTGGATGATCGCCTGGGTCGAGAACTTTTCCCACAGCGGGTTGCCTTCCTTCGGGTAGTACGACATCGCCATCGTATTGGTGCCGTCCTTCTTGTAGCCTTGCGCGTCCCAGATGAACTTGCGGCTCGACGCCCACGCGAAGTCGCGCACGTTGTGCGCCTTGTAGTGCCACGTCTTGGTGGCGGTGCTGCGCGATTTCTCGGCCGCTTCGGCTTCCGCCTGGGTCACGATGATGACCGGCTTGCTGGCAGTGCGCGCCTGGCGCAGGCGGTCGCGTTGCGTCGCGCTGAGCACCGCGTCCGGATTTTGCAGCTCGCCGGTGGACGCGACGATATGGTCGGCGGGGACCGTCAGCGAAATGTCGTAGTCGCCGAATTCGAGCGTGAATTCGCCCGAACCGAGGAACTGCTTGTGCTGCCAGCCGTAGACATCGTAGTAGGCCGCCATGCGCGGGAACCACTGGGCGATCTCGAACAGGTCGTTCTTGTCGGCGTCGTCGAAACGCTCGTAGCCGGAACGCCCGCCGAGCACCTTGGCGTCGTTGATCTTGTAGTCCCACTCGACGCTGAAAACAAACTTCGCGCCCGGCTTGAGCCCTTGCGGCACATCGATCCGCATCATGGTCTTGTTGATCACGTACTTGAGCGGCTGGCCGCCGGCGTCCTTGACCGACTTGATGTTGAAGCCGCCCTGGAACGTGCGGCTCTCGAGGATCGAGCGCATCGAATCGAAGCGCATGCCATCCCTGTCGCTGGTCCCTTTCGACCAGGCGTCGCGCGACAGGACAGTGGCCGCGGTGCGGTTGTCCGAGCCGGGCGTGAACAGGTTCTGGTCGAGCTGCAGCCACAGGTAGGACAGGGTGTCGGGCGAGTTGTTGTGATACGTGACCGTCTCGGCGGCGCTGATGGCGCGGTTCGGCTCATCGAGCGTGGCGCGGATGGTGTAGTCGGCGCGCTGCTGCCAGTAGGCATGGCCGGGGGCGCCGGAGGCGGTGCGGATCGCGCCTGGCGTCGGTAACAATTCGTCAAGCTGGCGGAATTTGTCATCGAACGGTTCAGCCGCGAAGGCGGACACGGTGAGGCATAAAGCTGCCAGGCTGATCGACAAACGCATCATGATTACCCTGATTTTTATGTGAATTTGGGATAAGTATTCTAAGGGTAGCCATCCGTCAATTGTTCGCTGGAATTGTAAAAAAGCTGAAACAATCCACGCGGCAAGCGTTATCATGGGTCAGAGCGATAGGAGAGGGAGAACAGCAGGGATGGACATTAACTTCAAGGCAACCATTTTGATTGTGGACAGTACGTCCGACAACCTGGTGCTGATGAAAGAGCTGCTGCAAGGGCGCTACCACGTCAAGCTGGCCGGCACCGGCGCAGACGCGCTGCGGCTGGCCCGGATGACGCCGCGTCCCGACCTGGTCCTGCTCGACGCCACGCTGCCCGACATGGATGCCCTGCACGTGCAGCGCGAGCTGCGCGGCGACTTCCTCAACGACGACATCGCCATCCTGTTCCTGACCGCGGCGGGTGAGCCGGCCGACGAGAGCCGGGCCTTCCGCGACGGCGCCGCCGACGTCATCGTCAAGCCGCTCAACGCCGAAGCGCTGAGGGCGCGGGTGGCGATCCACCTCGAGCTGAAAGCGCTGCGCGCGACGCGCAAGAACCGCGACAGCCAGCTCGATTACCTGGTCGCCGAGCGCACCCGCGAGGCGGTGCGCATGCAGGACGCCACCATCATGGCGATGGCCACGCTGGCCGAATCGCGTGACGCGAACACCGGCAACCACTTGCGCCGCACGCAGATGCTGTTTACCGCGCTGGCGCGCGAGCTGCGCTTCCATGCGCGCTTCAGCCTCGAGCTGAACGACGAAAACATCGCGCTGATGTCGAAGGCGGCGCCGCTGCACGATATCGGCAAGGTTGCCATTCCGGATGCCATCCTGATGAAGCCGGGCCGCCTCACCTCGGACGAATTCAATATCATGAAGCTGCACACCGTGCATGGCCGCGACGCCATCGCCGGCGTCGAGAAGACCCTCGGCGGCAGCAACCCGTTTCTGCGCTACGCGCGCGAGATCACCTATTCGCACCAGGAGAAGTGGGACGGCTCGGGCTATCCCGAAGGGCTGCGCGGCGAACAGATTCCGCTCGCCGCGCGCCTGATGGCGGTGGCAGACGTCTACGACGCGCTGATTTCAAAGCGCGTCTACAAACCGGCCTTCACGCACGAGACGGCGGTGGAGCTGATCCGGCAAGGGCGCGACGAGCATTTCGATCCCGATATCGTCGACGCGATGCTGGTCATCGAAGAACAGTTCCGCGCCATCGGCGCCGAGTACCCCGACGCCGAATAGCCGGCCGGCCCATGCGACACGATCCGATTCGAACCAACGGCTACCTCGCGTTCGCAATCGGCATCTGCATCACGGTCTGGACCTGTTTCATGGTGGTCGACGCGCAGGACTCCCAGATCCGCAGCAATTTCGCGCGCGACACCGAAAAGGTGGCGACCGACACCTCCGCGCGCCTGCGCACCTATTTCGACATGCTGCTCAGCCTCAAGGGCCTGTTCGCGGTCACCGGCGAGGTCGATCGCGAGCAGTTCGCGCGCTTCGTGCAGCAGCTGCGCCTGACCGAGCGCTATCCGGGCTTTCGCGCGATCCAGTTCGTGCGCGCGGTGCCCGACGCCGACCTTGCCGGTTTCACGACCGATGTGCGCAAGCAGACAGGGGTCGGCATCGCCGGCATCCCGACATTCACGGTCCATCCGCCGTTGCAGCGCGACGAGCATTTTGTCATCGAATTCAACGAGCCGATGAAGGGCAACGAGAACGCCTTCGGCCTCGACCTGGCGAGCCTGCCGTCGCAGCTCGATGCGGTACTGGCGGCGCGCGACAGCGGCGAGATCGTCGCCACCGGCCGCACGCTGCTGGTACAGGACGCGACGCGCCACCCCGGCTTCGTCACGCGCGCCCCGATCTACCGCCAGAACATGCCGCTCGATTCTGTCGAGCAGCGGCGCGCCGCTTTCATCGGCGTGGTGGCGATCGTGTTTCGCGTCGAGGACCTGATGCGCGAAGTGATCGAACCGTCGCTGTTGCAGCACATTGCATTGAAAATTGTCGATACCGGCGATTCGAATTCGCCCGAGTCCGCGGGGCCGGACAACACGCTGTTCGACAGCCGCCAGCCGGGCGCACGCACATTGAGCAAGCGCGTCGCGCTGGGTAATATCGACGTCGCCCAGCGCCATTGGCTGGTGCAATACAACGCGCTGGCGGGCAGCCGGTACAGCCGTGACATCACGCCGCTGATCCTGATCGGCATCGCCGGCGTCGTGATCAGCGCGCTGATCGCGGCCTTGCTGGTGGCCTCGGGGCGCAGCCGTACGCTGGCCGGCCAGTTGCGCGTGACGCTCGACGAGCAGCGCGCCAGCCTGGACGAACTCGAACAGCAGAAGGCGCACGTCGAGCTGGCCCACGGCGACCTGTCGTCGGTATTGGTGACGCTGAAGCAGGCGCAGGCGAACCTGATCACGTCCGAAAAGCTGGCCTCGCTCGGCTCGCTGGTGGCCGGCATCGCGCACGAATTGAACACGCCGATCGGCAACAGCCTGCTGACGGCGACCGCGCTGGCCGACATGGTCAGCGAGTTCGAGAAAAAATATGCCGACGGCGGCATCAGGCGATCGGCGCTGGAGGCGCACATGGCCGACACGCGCCTCGCCTGCGGCATCATGGCCAGTTCGCTGAGCCGCGCCGCCGACCTGATTACCTCGTTCAAGCAGGTGTCGGTGGACCAGACCAGCGACAAGCGGCGCCGTTTCGAGCTCGGCGAAGTGGTGCGCGACACGGTGGCCACTTTCGCCGCGCAGCTGCGCCGCACCAACAGCCACATCGAAATCGACGTGGCGCCGATGCTGGTGCTCGACTCGTACCCGGGCGGCCTTGGGCAGGTGCTGTCGAACCTGATCAACAACGCGCTGCTGCATGCGTTCGAAGGCTGCAGCGCGCCGAAGATGGTGATCAGCGCGCGCGAAATCGAGCAGGGGCAGGTGATGCTCAACTTCAGCGACAACGGCGTCGGCATGACGGCCAAGACGCTGCACCAGGTGTTCGATCCGTTCTTCACCACCAAGATGGGGCAGGGCGGCTCGGGGCTGGGGATGAACATCGTCTACAACGTCGTCACCGGCATGCTGGGCGGGACCATCGGCATCGCGTCGACGCCGGGCAATGGCACCAGCGTGACGATGATGATGCCGAAGTACGCGCCCGACCAGAATGGCGCCGAAGCAGAGGCGGACCGGCTGGTTACCTGAGAGCGGCCTCCATTGTTGAAGGCTTGATTTCATGTCAATATGCTTCGACTACTCATGCGGGAGCGAAAAGCGATGGACGGCGATATTGAATTTGTTTCGGCAGTTCCGGTTTTGGCGTCGCTCGACATTCAGCGCAGTGTCGATTTTTTCGCCGCCAAACTAGGGTTCACCGTTCATTACGCGTCCCAGGGGGTATATGGGATCGTCTCGCGCGACAGCGTGAATATCCATTTCTGGGCGTGCAGCGATCCGCAGATTCCATCGGCAACGGGCTGCCGCGTGGGCGTGCGCAACATCGAATCGCTGTATGCGCACTGCTCGCACCAAGGCATTGTGCACCCGAACGGGCTATTGAATACCACTCCTTGGGGCAACAATGAGTTCGCGATCCTCGACGCGGACAAGAACCTGGTGACGTTTTTCGAACCGGTCGCGGAGGGTTAAAGATCGCGCGGTGAGAATCGCGGTCTGACCTATGGTCAGACCACAATCGTGGGCCGAAGTTCACTCCACCTCACGTAAAGCCCCGCGCCGGAAAATCGGCGCCGCGCTGGATCCAATTTTGCGGCGAATATTCGGTGCGGGTCGCGTGCAGCGTGAATGCATGGCGCGATACCGGCGAACGGTTCGGCGCGCTGTAGTGCGGCAGCAAGCCGTGGAAGCACACAAGGCTGCCGGCGGTCGCTTCCAGCGGCACCGCCACGCTGTCATCCGGCCACGGCGTGTCATCCAGTTTCCCCATCCTGATCTCGTCGCCCTGGCGCACGAAGCGCTCGCGCATCGGTCCGCGATGACCGCCCGGTTGCACCCACAGGCAGCCGTTGTCGATGGTGGCGTCTTCCAGCGCGAACCAGAAGGTGGTCACGCTGATCGGCGTGGTCTCGAAGAACGTCGCGTCCTGGTGCCAGCGCACTTCACCGCCGATGCCGGGCTGTTTGAAGATGTACATCGACTGCCAGATGAGAGCCTCGGCCAGGCCCAGGTCGCGCGCAACTGCCGCCAGGTTCGGATCGCGCGAGAAGCGGTCGAACACCGGGTCGAGGTCGTGCAGCGCATGGCCGATCTTGTTGATCGACAGTGATTTGTCCTGTCGCAGCCGTCCTTGCGCATCGAACGCTTCCTCCTCGAAGAAGCAGCGGATCGTGTTATCGGAGCGCAGGAAGTAGTCGTCGGTGGCCGTCGCCTGGTTCTGCGTGGTGAAGATCGAACTGCCCTCCGCCGGATCGAATGCGTCGACGATTTGCGCAGCCCGCGCCCGCACGGCGGCAATCTCCTCGGCGCTTTTGAAGCCGGGCAGGACGATGTATCCGTCGCGCTGATAGCTTGCACGCTGATCGTCGGTAAGCATTTGTCAGACCTGCCACGCGCCGTCGCGGTACACCAGGTCCGCGTCGAGATAAACGGCTTCGGTCACGGCGAAGATATCGACGTGGTAGCGTGCATCCTTGCGCTTGAAGCCGGGCTTCGGGTAGACGCCGTGCTTGGCGCCGAGCGAGAGGTGGATGCCGCACATCCGTTCGTAGGTGCCGATGTCGTTGACGCGCCGTTCGCGCGTGAAGGCGCGGTTCATGCCGAATCCGAGTTCGCGTACCCATACTTCGCCTTCGTCGGCGCGGATGATCTCGAGCAGGCGTTCGAATTCCGGCGTGGCGTTTTCGGCGCCGACCACACGCCCGCGTTCGATCACCAGCGTGATCGGCGTGGCGGGGCGGTTCACCAGGTACGAGGTGTCGCCGAACACGTGCACCCGCACGCGGCCATTCACCGCTTCCAGGTCCTGCGCTTCGGTGAACACTTCGCCGATCGGGAACTGGCCGCCGATGTTGTTCATGCCGGTGTAGTCGCCGATATTGAGCTTGGCAGGCTCCAGCGGCGACGCGAACACCAGCGTCTCGCCGCCGCTGTCGACCGTCGCCGACGAGGCGCTGTCGATGCGCGCCTTGAGCGCCTGGCCGACGCCGCGATAGTAGGCAGGGTCGTACGCCAGCGACTCGATGTAGTGCGCGCCCTGGGCGCCGGGCATGCGCGACAGGTGCACGTGCTCGATCACTTTCAGGCCCAGCTTGAACAGCTCGACCCGGATGCGGAACGCCTCGAGCCGGAAGTTGGACGACTGGATCAGTACGACCAGGTCGGAGCTGGCCATGCGGCGGAATGCGGCCAGCACGTCGTCCGGCGCGACGGTGTCGAAGTCGATGAAGGTGGCATCGGGCAGGTTGCGCCGGTAGCCTTCGGTCAGCGCGCGCGCGAGGTCGGTGCGGGCGTCGTACACCACCAGCGCCGCGTGGGCCGGGCCATGCTCGACCACCAGTGCGAGCACGTCGCGCAGGTGCGCGGCGGCCGCGTCGACCTCATGGGCTGGTATCTCGCCCCAAGGGGAGGCGGCGGTGTCGGCGATGCTGGTTGTCATGGAAGGGCGGGTGAAGAGGTCGAGCCTGCAATTATACGGAGATGCCCAGCCGCTTGCGCTGGAACAAAGCGATCGCCCTATGTTGATGCAAAGTTGGCTGTTGGAAATGCACATCATCTTGGAGGAGGGCAGCATGACCATCGCGTTTTCTCCCAAAGCATGGCGCGCGCTGCTGCTTGGCGCCCTGATCATGCTGGCGCAGTGTCTGCTCGCCACCGGAGCGCTGGCGAAGGGGCAAGCGCCGGAGGAGGCCGCAGTCCAGTTCTATCGCTGGTACATGCAGTCGCTCGCCATCAACCTGGACCCGCTGCGGCACTCGCCGGTGCAGTTGTCGGCCTACGTGGAAAAAGGGCTGGTGAACGAGCTGANNTTCATGGACGACTGGACCACTGACATCAGGGCGGTGCGGCCCACGGTGCAAGGCAACATGGCGAGCGTCGTCATCATTCTGGGCGCCACCCCGGAAACCAAGCGCATCCTTGCACTGACCCTGACCCGGGCGGAGGGCGACTGGAAGATCTGCATGGTCCGCCTGGTCTAGCGGGCAGTTGCATCCATCCTTGGTGCAGCCTACTATGTGTAAACGGGGCTAACGCATTGATTCCGGGCATAGGGAGCAACATGGACGCGAAAGAAGTCGACATTCGGGTTTTTGGCGCGAATATAGCGGAATTCATTGCGTCTGACACGCCCGTGGCAGTGATACAGGGCGGTCGGACTGTTGGTTATTTTATTCCCACGCCGGAGCCCGACGAGGCCGATGTAGCCGCTCTAAAACAGGCTGGCGAGGAATTCGATAGGTCTCTTGGCGGAAGAGAAGTAGACATAGAAGAGGCTGTCGCGGAATTCGATGTGCTTCGCAAGAGCGCCGCTCGGCAGAAGAAGCTGCGGTCTAAAGCTGCATGAGCAGCAAGGCGATAGTCCTTGATGCCAACATTTTGATTCGAGCGGTGTTAGGGCGCCGGGTCCGCGAAATATTTCAAAAGTACCAAACAACGGCGCAGCTTTTTGCCCCCCGACGTCGCGGTCGCAGACGCGCAGAAGCACCTTCCATCCTTGCTCAAGAAACGTGGCGCCGATGTAAATGTGGGGTTGCTACTGCTGGACCACCTAGCACGGCGCGTCAGAATTTTGCGCATCGACGCTTATGGACGTTTTCGAAAGCAAGCGCTGCTGCGAATCGGCGCTCGAGACCCCGAGGATTGGCCCGTGATTGCATGCGCGATGGCGTTGGGCTGCCCGATCGGGACCGAAGATGCAGATTTTTTCGGCGTCGGTATCTCAATCTGGACAACTGATCGCATAGAGCTGTATTTTTCGAATTAACCACTTTCCCATGACGCCCCGCAATCCGGGGCGTCTTCTCTTGTGCGCGGCCAGCAATGCGCCCCCCGCGAGCGCGCCACGCGGTACCCGGCAATCAAACTTCCCCTCGCAGCCAGTTGCGCTATGATTTGAACGACAAAAGCGGCCCCCTCCGTAGCAGCGGCGGGCCGCGTTCAACATGCATACAACGGCGAGCGAGATGGCATATCGATGGGAAACGCCAGCTAGCGTCTGGCTGGAAGACGAAAAGAGCGGCCAGTTCGAACTGGCGGCGAGCGAAGGCTTGTCGCACATCGACTGGCAGGGGCAGGCGCATGCCCGCCTGCCTGACGTCGCCCATCTGCTTGGCGCCTCGCTGCCCGATGCATGCCGTTGCGCGCCGATCTATCCCGAAGGCTTCGCGTTCTGCCCGACCTGCGGCCGCCCGCTGACCAAACTGGCGGTGCAGGCCAGGTCGCAGCCCGACTGGTGGGGCCCGTGGTCGGACCAGGTACTGCCGCGCCACGTGCCGCATGGCCTGCCGGTGACGTCGCTGGCGCTGGGCGACTCGCTGGAAGAGCGCGCCGCGGCGCCGGCCGTCGGCCGCTTCGACGCCAGCATGCCGGCGCCGCCGAACGCGCAGTGCGTGTTCGCCGCCGGCAGCTATGGCTTCCCGACGCCGCGCCTGCTGGCGCTGGCCGCCACCCGCAACGTGCTGCAGTACTTCGATCCGCTGGCCGCCGAGTGGCACGTGATGACGCCGGAGGACCATAGCGCCGACCTGACCTTTACCGGTTCGGCCTACGGCTGGCTCCCGGTGGTCAATCC
>CXWL01078512.1_pt1 | contig 24629 bp, 24 predicted proteins | sample 590931 | NCBI WGS metagenome assembly CXWL01 (sample SAMEA3498368, study PRJEB10139) | groundwater metagenome | biome: water well; material: biofilm material | place: Germany | collected 2015-04-27
TCGCAACTGCTTGATTTAGCGTGCGTTTCTCAGCGGGATGCGAACTATAGCAAACCTTGCACGGGACCTGCAAGTACTTTTCTTTGCGGATCAGTTCCAGCGGCCAAGTCGCATCCAGCTCGTCACTGCAATAAGTATCGCCAAAGGCAACATCAACAGATGGACAAGGGCGGTCCAGGCCGGATCAATGCCTACATTCAGTACGGCGACTTGGTTCAGTGCCAGGTAGCCAAACATGCATGCCAGGAGCTCGAAGGTGCGTGAATTGCCCGTCAGCGCACCAACTGCGAGCGACCATGCCGGAATTGACGCAGCCACAATGACGATAGCACCAGCAACAATTGGCTCCGCCACGCAAAAGCGCAGTATGGCGGGAAGGTTGACCAACACGCCCAGCGCAAACAGCACTGTCCAGCGAGCGTGCAAGACCCTCATACCTCCTCCGCTTGCGCTGAATATGAGCTCGCCAGTTCGCGTGCTACGTTCCTGAAGCGCGGCGTGTCCATACCGGTCGAGCAACAGCGCCCAGCTCCCTACGACGGCCAGTGCGGCACCCGGCATTGGTGCAAACGCGCCCGCGCCGGCAGTTGCCAGCAGCGCCAGCCACCACCATCCGGGCCGCTGGCGCAACGTGAGCTGCAGCTCGGCGGCGACGAGCGTGCCTAACTGCGTTCCCTGCAGCGGCGCTGTCAGATAATCGAGAATGCGCAAGCGTCGACCACTTGCGCTGGCGGACGCGGATCGTGGCGTGCAACTTGCGGCCGCGCGATCGAGCCATCGCGAACTCAGCAGGACCCCACCGACGACCAGCAGCAGCCACAACATACGACCGGCGATAATCGGCAAGTCGGGCTTCCACTCCTGCCACGCAAACCGCGCACGCCGCTCCGTCTTGACGACGCAGACCATGCAGAAACCATTTCTCAGTCGCTCGTCCTTCAGCTGTGGCGCGACCTGGCTGACCAGTGCGTGCTGGAACACAACCATACCGCGCGGATCGCCGAGCCATGGCCCGGCACCTTTCCGTTCCGCCGCGGCGTCCATCGCAGGCACCGTGGCCGCCAACGAGGCGCCCCACAAGAAAAAGAAGAGCACGTTGCCGGCGGTGCGACGCAGCCAGGGGATGAGATCGAACACCAGCGCAAGCAGCGACGTGAGCGCAAGCGACGGGAGCGCCAGTAACAGCGCCGGTTTCACCAGCTCCACCAGGTCGACGTGAACATTCTCGCCATGCACCAGTTGCGCCACCACGCCCACTGCGAGCGCGCCCGCCAGCACGAGCAAAAGTACGAGCATGTTGCTGCACCACTTGGCCAGCAGGTACGCGGACCTTGTCAGCGGCGTGGCGACAAGCAGTTGCCACACGCGTGTCTCGAAATCGCGCACCAGCGTTCCACGCACGAGATAGAAGCCGATGAGCGACAGCCAGACCGCCAGCATCGCCACCACCATGCCGATCCACGCGCTCGAATACTCGCCGCGCAAGTGCCCATTTACCGCAAGCACGACATAGTCCTGCTCCATGGTTGGAAAGCTCCACCAGCTGGCGATGCAGATGATGGCCTGGATTACCCAGAACCGAGCCGAGCGCGTCCGCTCCAGCAAGTCGGCGCCCACGATAGCGCCAAACCGGCGCACGCTTTCCATCTCAGCGCCCATCGCTGTCAGCCAGCAAGGACACGTACGCGTCCTCGAGCGATGGCAGTACCGCTTCGGCTCCCGGCCCCGGCGATACCGGAGACATCAGGCGCACCCGCACTCCGTCGCCACGGCGCAAGCTGTTGCTGACGTGATACGCGGCGCGAACCTCATCAAGCCTTTCCGGCGCCACAGTCCAGTCCCACACCTTGCCGTGGGCGAGCGCCAGCAAAACATCCGGGCTGCCCGAGAACACCAGCTTCCCTTTGCGCATGACTGCCAGTGCGGTGGCGCTTGCCTCGACATCCGATACGATATGCGTGCACAGGATCACCAGGCGCTGGCCGCCCAGCTCTGTCAGCAGATGCCTGAAACGCAGACGCTCGCCCGGGTCGAGACCCACCGTTGGCTCGTCGGCAATGAGCAACTGCGGATCATTGAGCAGGGCCTGGGCGATTCCCACGCGTTGCCGCATGCCACCTGAGAAATCCCCGAGGCGCCGGTCGGCGTCCACGGTAAGTCCGACCTGTTCGATGCATTCGTCGACGCGGCGGCGGGCAAGCTTCTGCGGCAGCCCCTTGACCGCGGCAAGGTAGCGCAGAAATTCGCGTGCGCTCAGGGCCGGATACACACCAAAATCCTGCGGCAGGTAACCCAGCGAAATGCGCAGCGCGTCCGGGTCGCGCGCGATATCGACGCCTTTCCAGATGATGCGTCCGGCGGTTGGCTGGGTCAGCGTAGCGAGCATGCGCATCATCGTCGATTTGCCGGCGCCGTTCGGGCCCAGCAGTCCGAGGATTCCAGGTCCAAGCGACAGGTTGACCGCATCGACTGCGGCGTGTCCGCCCGGATACTGAAAGCTGACACTGTCGAGCCGGAGCAGCTCGCCCCGTGCCAGCCGCGATATGGGTGGCGCAAGAAAGGCTTGGTCGAATGGTGCCATCGTCGTCTCCTGAAATAATTGCTGCGCGGGCGCGAGAGCGCACCAAAGGTCGCATGCAGATTCAGGCTGTATTAGACGGCAGGCGCGCCGCTGGCGCTACTGTCAATACTGACAGTCGGGGATGGAGGGCTACAGAAGGCGGAGCATGGCCGCCTTGATGACGGCCGCCGTTTTATTCGTCGTGCCGAGCTTTGCGATGGCATTGTTGACGTGAAAATTAACCGTCCGCTCCGAAATGTTCATGATTTCGCCGACTTCGCTCGACGTCTTTCCATCGGCAGTCCAGCGCAGGACGTCGACTTCACGCGCGGTCAGGGCGACTCGGTCGTCGAAGCCGCCCTTGCTTGTCAACAGCGACGTCATCCGTTCGTGGGCAAGCTGCACCAGCCAAGCCATCCTGGGGGCGTTGTGGCGCAGCTCCGCTTCGGACAGCGGCTCCTCGGAGCGCGCCAAGGACAGCAGGCCGGCCACTCCCCGGGCATCGAACGACGACTGCGCCCAGCCAACGCGCACGCCGTGCGAATTCGCGTCCTCCCAGAAATCGCGGCAGTCTTCGAACACCGCATCTGACCAGACCAGTGGCAGCACCGACTTCATGCCATGGGTGACGGTCGGGTCAATGGACAGGTAGTTTTCGGCGCCATAACGCTCTTGCCACGCGGGCGCGTAGTTATTGAGCATGAAGGTCTTGGGATTGGAAAAAGGAAGCGGCTTGCGCATGCCGTAGGCGCAGTAGTCGAAACCGAGCTCTTTGGCGGCCTTCGACAGGCTGGCAAAGAACTCCAGTTCAGTTTGGGCAGCAAGAAAAGCATGCAGGTGCGCGTCCTGCCAATCGATCATCTTGTAACCCACAGCGCGCTCCTGTCGTGCCTTTGTGTGCACCTGCCATAATGACGCGACAGTAGCATGTTGGTTACTGACGAGCAAGTCAAAAAAGCAACTTCCCGAAGTCGCCCTTGCCCATCGCGGGTGGATCAAGGGCAAAGCCCGCAATCCACCCTGCGCTAATGCTTACAAGCCGTCGAACTTCGCCGCGCGTTTCTCCAGGAACGCGCTCATGCCTTCCTTTTGCGCCGGGGTGCCGAAGCCGGCGTGGAAGTAGCGGCGCTCGTAACGTACACCTTCGGTCAGCGTGGTCTCGAACGCGCGGTTTACGCAGTCCTTGATCTGCATCGCCACCGACAAGGGCATCGCCGAGATCGTGGTCGCCACCGCGATCGCCTCTTCCATCAGCTTGTCTGCCGCCACCACGCGCGACACCAACCCGGTGCGCTCCGCTTCGGCGGCGTCGATCATGCGCGCAGTCAGCAGCATGTCCATTGCCTTCGACTTGCCGATCGTGCGTGGCAGGCGCTGGGTACCGCCAGCGCCTGGCGTGACCCCGACCTTGATCTCGGGCTGGCCGAACTTGGCGCTGTCGGCCGCGATCAGGAAATCGCACATCATTGCCAGTTCGCAGCCGCCGCCCAGCACATAGCCCGCCACCGCGCCGATGACGGGCTTGCGGACGTTCAGGATGTGTTCCCAGTTGCGGCCGATATAGTTTCCGCCGTAGGTGTCGGTGTAGTCGTAGGTCGCCATGGCGGCGATATCCGCGCCCGCGGCAAACGCCTTCTCGCTACCGGTCAGGACGATGCAGCCGATATTGCTGTCGGCATCGAACTTGTAGAGCGCGTCGCCCAGCTCATTCATCATGTTGTCGTTCAGCGCGTTCATCGCCTTCGGGCGGTTCAGGCGAATGACGGCAACCCGTCCGTGAGTTTCGATCAGCAAGTCAGAGTACTGCATGGGACACCCCTTTATTAAATTGATACGGAATTCGCGATTGTAGCGTCTGTTACCTGGTCCGCGATACGCCGGACGCAGACTAGTTTACTGCGCCACGCGCTGCGGCATCAGCACCCAGACCTGCCCGCGCTGCTTCATGCGGCCCGCCTTTTCCCCCGCTTCGCTGCCAAAACCGTAAAAGAAGTCGGCGCGGACGGCACCGCGGATGGCGCCGCCGGTATCCTGCGCCACCATCAGGCGCTGCATCGGCACTTCGCTGGCAGCTTCAGTCGTGGCGAGGAAGATCGGCGCACCCAGCGGGATGAACTTCGGATCGATCGCCACCGACCGCGCCGGCGTCAGCGGTACGCCCATCGCGCCCTTCGGCCCCACCCGCGGGTCAGGCAGGCGCTCTTCCTTGAAGAAGATATAGCTCGGGTTGGCGTTGAACAGCTCCTGGCGGCGGCCCGGATTGGCCTCGATCCAGCCCTTGATGCCCTGCATCGTCGCCTGCTCAACGGTCAGCTCGCCCTGCTCGACCAGCCAGCGCCCAATGGCCTTGTACGGGTGGCCATTCTGGTCGGCGAAGGCGACGCGCACCGTCTCGCCGGTGTCGGCCAGCGCCACGCGGCCCGATCCCTGCACCTCGAGGAAGAATGCATCGACCGGGTTGTCCACCCACAGCAATTCCTTGCCGTTGACGTCGGCCCGATCGATCTCGGCGCGCGTTCCATACGGGATGACTTTCTTGCCGACCAGACGGCCGCGCAGGCGCATGCCCTTCAGGCTCGGATAAACGGTGGCGAGATCGACCGTCAGCAAATCCTCCGGCACTCTATATAGCGGCGTCTGGAATTCGCCGCCCCGTTTGCGCGCACCGCGCAGCAATGGTTCGTAGTAACCGGTGATCAGGCCGGTATCGGATCCATCTTCGGCGCGGATCAGGTTCGGTACGAAATATCGCTCGAAGAAGGTGCGGATGGCGGCGCCGTCATCTGCATCGATGACGCGCGCGGCATTGCATGCCTCGGTCCAGTCGGCCCTGCGCACCAATACGATGCACGAGTTCATGAACGAAGGCCACGCTTCGCGCAGCTCGTCCCGGTCCCAGCCCGGCAAGGCGCTGAACGTGGTCGGCGTCATCAAAGGCGCGGGCTCCGGCTTTGGCGGCGGCAACGGTATTGGCGGCGGTACTGGCACGGGTGCCGGAGGAGGAGCAACCTTTACCGGCGGCGGCATAATGATGGGCGGCGTCGGCGTCGGTGGCGGCGTGGTCGTGCAGGCCGTCAACGTCAATGCGACGGCTCCCAGCGAAACGAGTAAACTGCGGCGTGTAGATAACATAAGGAATGATATGTGGTTGCTGATGATTGAAGCGGGTGTCGCGCTGTTCTTGCTGGTGTTTATCGTGTGGTGGACGATGTATTCGGGACCAAAACACACGGATGACCAGCAGGCCGAGAAACCGCCCGTGCCCGCGGACGACAAAGTGCCGGGCGAACAGGACCGCTGATCAGTGCAATGTGCGCGGCAGCGACAGCACGAATTCGGGAATCTTGACCTCGAACTGGTGGCCGTCCTCCGCGACGCAGAAATATTCACCGAACATCGAACCCTGCGGCGTGGCCAGCTGGGTGCCGCTGGTGTATTCGAATTGCTCGCCGGGTTTGAGCAGCGGCTGGTGGCCGACAACGCCCAGGCCCCGCACTTCCTGCACATGGTTGTTGGCGTCGGTAATGACCCAGTGGCGCGAAATCAGCTGCGCCGGCACGGTGCCAGTGTTCTTGATGGTGATCGAATACGTGAAAACATGGTTGGTGCGGCTTGGATCGGACTGCTCCGGCAGGTATTGGGTCCTGACGGTTACAGCGAAGTCATAAACGGCCATCGGTGCCCCTCGCTTATTGCTGTTGTGTTGCTATTGTGAACTAAAGGTGCCCGCAGCGCGGGTGATCCGGTCATGATACATCGGGCCGCAAAATATAGTCATGGCGCAATGGCCGGTAGCGAACAGCGTAAAATAGCGCATCTTTAATCCATTGCAAGACCATGTCATGACCACATTCCGCATCGCTCCCAGCATTTTGTCCGCCGACTTCGCCCGCCTCGGCGAGGAAGTCCGCAATGTCATCGCCGCCGGCGCCGACATTATCCATTTCGACGTGATGGACAATCATTATGTTCCCAACCTGACCATTGGGCCGCTGGTATGCCAGGCGATCCGACCGCACGTGCAAGTGCCGATCGACGTGCACCTGATGGTCAAGCCGGTCGACCGCCTCATTCCCGACTTCGCCAAGGCAGGCGCCAACATCATCACCTTCCACCCTGAAGCGTCCGAGCATATCGACCGCACCTTGCAGCTCATTCGCGACAACGGCTGCAAGGCCGGCCTGGTGTTCAACCCGGGGACGCCGATGCACTATCTCGACCACGTGATGGACAAGATCGACATCATCCTGATCATGTCGGTCAACCCGGGCTTCGGCGGCCAGTCCTTCATTCCTGAAGCGCTGAACAAGATCGCCTACGCGCGCCAAAAGATCGACGAATCAGGCCGCGACATCCTGCTGGAAGTCGACGGCGGCATCAAGATCGACAATATCGCCGCGGCTGCTGCCGCCGGGGCGGATACCTTTGTCGCAGGCTCGGCCATCTTCGGCCAGCCCGACTACAAAGGCGTCATCGACGCGATGCGCGCACAGCTGGCCACGACCGGCAAATAATGAAAGCAGGCGCATCCCCGATCCGCGCGGCGATCATCGACCTTGACGGCACGATGCTCGACACGATCCCCGACTTCCATGTCGCGATCAACCGCATGCGTGCGGAGTTCGACCTGGCCGCCATCACGCAGGAAGCGATCGCGCTGATGGTCGGCAAAGGCTCGGAGAACCTGATCCGCAGTGTGCTGGCGCAGGACTTCGACGCCGCCGGTGTCGAGCACCGCATCGGGGAAGCCATGGACGCATACCAGCGCCACTACCTGGACATCAACGGCCAGCACAGCACGCCCTACATCGACGTGGAGGCGGGCCTGAAAGCGATGCGCGCACAAGGCCTGCGGCTTGCGTGCGTGACCAACAAGCCGATGGCGTTCGCGCTGCCGCTGCTGGCGCAAAAGGGACTGGCCCCCTATTTCGAGATCGTCTACGGCGGCGACTCGTTCCCGCGCAAGAAGCCGGACCCGATGCCGCTGCTGCAGGTGTGCAGCGATTTTCGGCTCAAGCCGCATGAAGTGGTGGCCATCGGCGACTCGTCGAACGACGCCGAAGCAGCGCGCGCGGCCGGCTGCTATGTGCTCACTGTGCCATATGGATATAACCACGGACGCTCTATACACGAAACTGATTCCGATGGTATAGTCGAATCGTTGCTTCAAGCAGCAACCCTGATTCAAACGCATAACCACAGCGCACACTGAACAAAAATCGCATGTTTTTCACCAAAAAACACAATGTCACGCAAGCCGGCTCGATTGAGGCCTGGCTTTGGCGACGCTGGCAATCCTGGGCTAAGTAACCCGTACTGATTGCTGTCGTCTGCATCTGCACGTCGACAGGTTTTTTGAAACCCACCGCCATCTACAGCTATGTCTGGCGGCCCGGAGAAAAGCATGACAGAACTCGAATTCCAATCGCTGGCCGCTGAAGGCTATAACCGTATTCCATTGATCGCGGAAGCTTTCGCCGATCTCGAAACGCCGCTCACGCTCTACCTCAAGCTGGCCCAGACCCAGAACGCCGGCAAGAACACTTTCCTGCTCGAATCGGTGGTTGGCGGCGAACGCTTCGGCCGCTACTCGTTCATCGGCCTGCCTGCGACCACCGTGCTGCGCACCTTCGGCAGCCGCACCGAGATCGTCAAGAACGGCAGCGTCATCGAAACCCACGACGGCAACCCGCTCGACTTCATCGAACAGTACCAGTCGCGCTTCAAGGTGGCGCTGCGCCCGGGCATGCCGCGCTTCTGCGGCGGCCTGGCAGGCTACTTCGGCTACGACACGGTGCGCCACATCGAACGCAAGCTGGCCAACGGCGCCCCGAAGGACGACCTTGGCCTGCCGGACATCCAGCTGATGGTGACCGAGGAACTGGCCGTCATCGACAACCTGTCCGGCAAGCTGTACCTGATCGTCTACGCCGACACCACCCAGCCCGAGTCGTTCTCGAAGGCGCGCCAGCGCCTGAAAGACCTGCGCATGATGCTGCGCCGCGGCGTCGACGCGCCGGTGACATCGAGCTCGGTGCGCACCGAAGCGATCCGCGACTTCAGCAAGCAGGACTATCTCAAGGCCGTCGCCCGCGCGCACGAATACGTGATGGCCGGTGACCTGATGCAGGTGCAGATCGGCCAGCGGATCCGCAAGCCTTACGTGGACAACCCGCTGACCCTGTACCGCGCGCTGCGCTCGCTGAACCCGTCGCCGTATATGTACTACTACAACTTCGGCGACATGCAGATCGTCGGCGCCTCGCCGGAGATTTTGGTGCGCAACGAGACCCTGCCCGATGGCGGCCGCAAGGTCACGCTGCGCCCGATCGCAGGCACCCGTCCGCGCGGCGCCACGCCTGAACGCGATGCGCAGCTGGCCGAAGAACTGCTGGCCGACCCGAAGGAAATCGCCGAACACGTGATGCTGATCGACCTGGCCCGCAATGACCTCGGCCGCATCTCGGAAATCGGCAGCGTGGCCGTCACCGACCGCCTGGTCATCGAAAAATACTCGCACGTGCAGCACATCGTCTCGAACGTCGAAGGCAAGCTAAAAAAAGGCATGTCGAACCTCGACGTGCTGCGCGCGACCTTCCCTGCCGGCACGCTGACCGGCGCGCCGAAAGTGCGCGCCATGGAAGTCATCGATGAACTGGAACCGACCAAGCGCGGCATCTACGGCGGCGCCTGCGGCTACCTGTCGTTCGGCGGCGAGATGGATGTGGCGATTGCCATCCGCACCGGCGTGATCAAGGACGGCATGCTGTACGTGCAGGCCGCGGCCGGCATCGTGGCCGACTCGATTCCCGAGATGGAATGGCAGGAAACCGAAAACAAGGCGCGCGCCGTGCTGCGCGCTGCAGAACAGGTGCAAGACGGCCTGGATGGGGAGCTCTGACATGCTGCTGATGATCGACAACTACGACTCGTTCACCTACAACCTGGTCCAGTACTTCGGTGAGCTGGGCGAGGAAGTGCGCACCGTGCGCAATGACGAAATCACGATCGAAGAGATCGAAGCGATGCAGCCCGACCGCATCTGCATTTCGCCGGGCCCGAAAACACCGGCGGAAGCGGGCATTTCGATCGCCATCCTCGATCACTTCAAGGGCAAGCTGCCAATCCTGGGGGTTTGCCTCGGCCACCAGGCGATGGGCGCCGCGTTCGGCGGCAAGGTTATCCGTGCCAAGCGGGTCATGCACGGCAAGACCTCGCTAATCGCGCACACCGGGGAAGGCGTTTTCAAGGACTTGCCCAGCCCGTTCACCGTCATCCGCTACCACTCGCTGGCGATTGAACGTTCGTCGCTGCCGGCCTGCCTGGAAGTGACCGCGTGGACCGACGACGGCGAGATCATGGGCGTGCGCCACAAGGAATACGACATCGAAGGCGTACAGTTCCACCCCGAGTCGATCCTGTCGGAGCACGGCCACGCACTACTGAAGAACTTCCTCGAGCGCACAGCGCGATAACCCAGGAGCCACCATGCCTATCACCCCACAAGAAGCCCTGCTGCGCTGTATCGACCACCGCGAGATCTTCCACGACGAGATGCTGCACCTGTTCCGCCAGATCATGTCGGGCGAAATGTCGCCTACGATGGTGGCGGCGCTGACCATGGGCCTGCGCGTCAAGAAGGAAACCATCGGCGAGATCGCCGCGGCCGCGCAGGTGATGCGCGAATTCTCGACCAAGGTGCCGATGGCCGACACCACCAATCTGCTCGACATCGTCGGCACGGGCGGCGACGGCGCACACACCTTCAACATCTCGACCGCGTCGATGTTCGTTGCCGCAGCAGCGGGCGCGCGCGTTGCCAAGCACGGCGGGCGCAGCGTGTCGTCGTCGTCCGGCAGCGCCGACGTCATCGAAGCGCTGGGCGCCAATATCAACCTCAAGCCCGAGCAGATTGCGCAGTCGATCGCGCAGACCGGCATCGGCTTCATGTTCGCCCCGAACCACCACGCGGCGATGAAACACGCCGCGCCGGTACGCAAAGAGCTAGGTGTACGCACGATCTTCAACATCCTCGGGCCGCTGACCAACCCGGCCGGCGCACCGAATATTCTGATGGGCGTGTTCCACCCTGACCTGGTCGGCATCCAGGTGCGCGTACTGCAGCGCCTCGGCGCGCAGCACGCCGTGGTTGTGTGGGGCCGCGACAACATGGACGAAGTATCGCTCGGCGCCGCGACCATGGTCGGTGAACTGGTCAACGGCGAAATCCGGGAATACGAAATCCACCCTGAGGACTTCGGCATGCAAATGATCGCCAGCCGCAACCTCAAGGTGACCAATTCCACTGAATCGATGGCGAAGATGATGGAAGCGATCAACGGCGAGCCGGGCGCGCCGTATGACATCGTCTGCCTGAACGCAGCGACCGCGCTGTACGCCGCAGGCATCGCGTCGTCGATCGAAGACGGCCTGGCCAAAGCGCGCGCCGCCATCAACTCCGGCGCTGCGAAGGCCAAACTCGACCAGTTCGTACAGGTTACCCAGCAACTCGGTGGAAGCTAACAGACCATGTCAGACATTCTCAACAAAATCCTGTCGGTCAAGGCAGACGAAGTCGCCGCCGCAAAGAAGCACCGTGACCTGGCAAGCTTGCGCCGCGAAGTGGAAGCCGATGCCGAAGGGCGCCGCAACCTGCGTGGCTTCGAAGCGAGCCTGCGCAAGCAGATCGCGGCGGGCAATGCGGGCGTGATTGCGGAAGTGAAGAAGGCATCGCCTTCAAAAGGCGTGCTGCGCCAGGACTTCCGTCCGGCGAATATCGCTGAAAGCTACGCGCGCCATGGTGCGGCGTGTTTGTCAGTGCTGACGGATGTGAATTTTTTCCAGGGCTCGGTCGAGTACCTGAAGCAGGCACGGGCGGCAGTCGAGATTCCGGTGCTGCGCAAGGACTTCCTGGTCGACCTGTATCAGGTCTATGAGGCGCGCGCGATGGGTGCGGATGCGATTTTGCTGATCGTCTCGGCGCTGGATCACGGGCTGATGGCCGAGATGGAAGCGTGCGCCCTCGAACTGGGCCTGGACGTACTGGTTGAAGTGCATGATGGTGACGAGTTGACTGCGGCGCTGAAGCTGCGTACCCCGCTGGTTGGCATCAACAACCGCAATTTGCGGACGTTCGAGACATCGTTGGAAACCACGATCGGGCTGCTGCCGCGCATACCGGGCGACCGGCTGGTGGTGACGGAATCGGGGATCATGGTGCCGGAAGATGTGAAACGCATGCGTGACGCCAACGTGCATGCTTTCCTGGTCGGCGAAGCCTTCATGCGCGCGCCGGATCCGGGATCGGAACTGAACCGGTTGTTCAATTAACGTCGTTCCCGCGGAAGAGGCTGTTGCGAAAGGTCCGAAGCGTCAAATCTACCATCGTCATTGCCGCGTAGGCGGCAATCCATACCAGCTCGGCTCTAAGGGNNCTAAACCCTTTACCTTCTTGTCCGGCGCCGCCAGCGTCACGCCCGGCACCCGGTCACCCTGCAGCACCACATCAAACGTCATCAGCTCATCGCGCCTGAACGCGTGCACGGCCACCGTGTCGCCAACCTTGAACCGCGACAGCAGCCCATCAAGGTTGCACGGATTACCCGCCACCCGCAGCCCGTCCACGGCCACCAGCAAATCCCCCGCCGACAAACCCGCGCTATGCGCAGCCCCGCCCTCGTGCACCTGGCTCAGTTTGCAATCGGCCCCTTCGCGCCCGATGCTCACATCGAACGACGGCTTGGCAGTCTTGCGCTCCTCCGTCAGCTTGACGCCAAATGGCGCATACAGCTTCGCCAGCGGCAGGTCTTCGGTACCGCGCACATAACGTTCGAACATCGGCTTGAGTTTCAGCCCGCTGACCTCATCGAACAGCGCCTCGACTTCCGCCTCGGTCACGCCGCGTCCAACCGTCGGGTAGAAGTCATGCCCGAATTTCTGCCACAACGCCAGCATGATGTCGTCCAGCGACTTCCGTCCTTCAGTCTTTGCGCGGATGGTCAGGTCGAACGCCAGCGCGATCAGCGAACCCTTGCCGTAATAGCTGACGATCGCGTTCGGCGCGTTCTCGTCCTGGCGGTAGTATTTACTCCACGCATCGAAGCTCGAGTCGGCCACGCTCTGCTTGGTGCGGCCGCTGCCGCGCAAGACGCCGCCAACCGATTTACCGAGCAGCTTGAGGTAGACCGCCTCGGCAATCAGCCCGCTGCGTAACAGCAGCAGGTCGTCGTAATAGCTGGTAAAGCCCTCGAACAGCCACAGAAGCGGCGTGTAGGTTTCGGCTTGCAGGTCGTACGGCGCAAACGCCGCCGGCTTGATGCGCTTGACGTTCCAGGTGTGGAAGTACTCATGGCTGCAGAGCCCGAGGAACTTGACGTACCCTTCGCCTGGTTCTGAAANNGAACACATAGCGGTCCATCGGCGCGCGCTTGGTGCGCGGCTCGAAGAACGCGATCTGGGTTTCACACAGCGTTTTCAGGTCTCTCTGAAGCCGCGCCATGTCGAGGTTGGGAACGCGTCCGGTAATGACGATGTCATGCGTAATACCGTGCGCCTTGAACGTTCCAACCGCGAAGTCGCCCATCTCGACCGGATGATCGATCAGCTCATCGTAGTTCGACGCGACGTAAGTACCGAAACCGTAGCGCTTNNTCCAGCGGGCGCTGGATATCGACTTCATGCGCCATGTCCTCCTGCCCCACCACACGCAGGAACACGCTGGTGCCATTGAAGAAACCGTGGGTCTGGTCCAGGTGCGCGGCGCGCACCGACAAATCCCAGGCGTAGACCTCATACTGCAAGGTGAGCGGGCCTGTCACCGGCGCGGCGCGCCAGGTGTGCTTGTCAACCTTGGTGAGTGCAACCGGCTTGCCGTTCGACTCGGCGCAGATCTGGACGATGTTGCGAGCGAACTCGCGGATCATGTAGCTGCCTGGAATCCAGGCCGGAAGCGCAAAAACCTGTCCGTCATTCGCGGGCGCCGCAACCGTCACGGTGACGTCGAACAGGTGGCCTGCGAGATTCTTGGGTGTGATGGTGTACTGGATGCCAGGCGTTTTCTTCGCCGATGTCTTTTTCATACTTATCCTGTGGTTCGTCACGCTTGATGACGTAGTTTAGCCTGAAACCCTCTGCTCACTAAGGTCGGCGGCAGTGTCGATGTCCTGGAATATACCCGGATCGTCGACCTCGATTTCAATCACTGGATTCGACTTCACGATGTTGCGGGCGCCCTGGTCGCCGTGCAGCGCCAGCAGGGCCGCAAAATGCCGGCGGCTGAAGGCAACGGGGTTGCCGCGACGGCCGTTCATCACCGGGACCGCGATGTCGTTCCCCTGCTCGACTCCCCGCGCAAGCGCGGTAATGGTGGAGGGCTGCACGTGAGGCATGTCGCCCAGCGCGATCAGCCATCCTTCTGCATGGGGTGCAGCATGGCCAATGGCGTGGGCGAGCGATACGCCCATGCCATCACCGGCATTGGCGCACACCGTTACATCGCAGCCGAGTGCACGCAGTTCGGCGGCGACGCCCTCGCCTTCCGGCCCGACCACCGCGACCACCGCGGGCAGCGCAGCAAGCATGGTCCTGGCACTGGCCGAGACCACGGTTTCACCGCCGGGCAAGAACTGCAGCAGTTTGTTGCGCTCGCCGGAGGGATCGAAACGGCGTCCCCTGCCGGCCGCAAGAAGAATGCCGACAAGGGCCATGTGCTTCGTTACGCCGTCTTCAGGTCGAACGGCAGCTTGCGCAAGCGCTTGCCGGTCAGGCGGAACACGGCGTTTGCGAACGCCGGCGCCAGCGGCGGCAGGCCCGGCTCGCCAATCCCCGTCGGCGGGTCGGACGACGGAACGATGTGCACGTCGACCTGCGGCATATCGCTCATGCGCGCAACCGTGTAATCACCAAAGTTCTGCTGTTCGACGACGCCATCCTTCAGTGTAATCGCGGCGCCCGGCAAGGTGGTCCCAAGCGCCATCAGTGCGGCGCCCTGCACCTGCGCTTCGATCGTCAGCGGATTGACGGCGAGGTTGCAATGAACGCCCGCGGTCACCTTGTGCAGTTTCGGCACGCCTTTTGTCACCGACGCTTCGACGACATACGCCACCACCGTGTTAAACGACTCATGGACCGCAACGCCCCATGCACGGCCTTTCGGCAGCTTCTTCTTGCCGTAACCCGACTTGGCCACCGCGAGATCGAGCGCAGCCAGGTGGCGCTTGTGCTTCTCGCCGATCAGCTTGCGGCGGTACGCGACCGGATCGGCGCCAGCGATGTGCGCCGCCTCGTCGATCAGCGTTTCCATCACAAACGCGGTGTGAGTCGAGCCGACCGAACGCCACCACAGCACCGGTACATTGACCTTCGGCGAATGGACCGACAGGTTGAGCGGCAGGTCGTATGGTGCGCCCATGCCTTCGACGGTCGTCGCGTCGACGCCGTTCTTGACCATGAAGCCTTCGAACATCGTACCGGTCGTGATCGACTGGCCGACGATCGTATGGTCCCAGGCGAGGATGTTGCCCTTCGCGTCAAGGCCGATGTCGGCCCGGTGCACGTACGATGGACGGTAGTATCCGCCGCGGACATCATCTTCGCGGCTCCACACCACCTTGACCGGACCACCTTTGCCGGTCGCCTGCCAGGCCTTGGCGACGTTGACTGCTTCGACGATATAGTCGGACGTCGGCACCGCCCTGCGGCCAAAGCCGCCGCCAGCCATCATCGTATTCAGGGTCACCTGCTCCGGCTTGAGGCCCGACGTTTTTGCGATTGCGGCATGGTCGACGGTCTGGAATTGCGATCCCGCCCACACCGTGCAGCTGTCGGCCTTCAGGTCGACCATACAGTTAAGCGGCTCCATCGGCGTATGGGCAAGATACGGGAACTCATACTGGGCCGAGATCTTCTTCGGTGCGCTGCGCAGAGGCGACATATCGGCCTTCATCGCGACAGCACCCGGTGTTTTGGCAAGTGCCGCAAATTCTGCCAGCTGCTTGTCGCTGCTGACCTTCTCGACGTTTGCGGTGTCCCACTCGACGACCAGCGCCTCGCGCCCCTGCTTCGCCGGCCAGTAGCCGGTAGCGATCACGGCGATGCCGCTNNGTCGAACTTCGCGACCTTCGCGCCAAACACCGGCGGGTGCGCGATGACGGCGACCTTTGCGTCCGGCAGGGTGAAGTCGATGCCGAACTCCTGCGTGCCGTTCGACTTGGCGCGCGCGTCGAGCCGCTTGGCGGGTTTGCCGATGAAGCGGAAGTCCTTCGGGTCTTTGAGGGTGACGGTGGCAGGCACCGGCAGCTTCATCGCAGCATCGGCAAGCGAACCGTAATTGGCCTTCTGGCCCGCAGGCCCGATTACGAAGCCGTTTTCGGTGCGGCACTGCTCCGGCTTGACGTTCCACTGCTGCGCGGCGGCCGCGATCAGCATTGCGCGCGCCTTCGCGCCAATTTCGCGGTACTGCATGAACGAGTGGGCCACGCTACCGGAGCCGCCGGTCATCTGCATGCCGAAGGCGGGGTCCTTGAATGCGTCACCGGCCGGGGCCAGCGCGCCGCGCACCTGCGACCAGTCGGCGTCGAGTTCCTCGGCAATCAGCATCGGCAGTGCGGTGTGCACGCCCTGGCCGAATTCGAGCCGGTTGACCATGACGGTAACGGTGTTGTCCGGTGCGATGCGCAGGAAAGCATTGGGCGCGAACACCGGCTTCGGTGCGTCTGCCGCCTGGGCGATCTTGTTCGCTCCTGGCAGGAAGAAGCCAAGTACCAGTCCGCCAGTGGCCAAGGTGCCGGCCTTGATGAAGCTGCGGCGCGACATGCCGCCTTGTTCAGGACGCGCGAGCGCGGCCTGGTCGATCCATTCTTTTCGCATGCTGCTCTCCTCAGGCCAGGGTTTTCGCGGCATCCTTGATGGCTGCGCGAATGCGTTGATAGGTACCGCAGCGGCAGATGTTCCCGCTCATGGCCGAATCGATGTCGGTGTCGCTCGGCGCCTTGTTCGTGCGCAGCAGGGCCGTCGCGCTCATCACCTGGCCGCTCTGGCAATAGCCGCACTGTGGCACATCGTGGCGGACCCACGCATCCTGCACCGCCTTGCCGACCTTGTCGCCCTCCATCGCTTCGATGGTGGTGATCTTCTGGCCTACCGCCGCCGAGATCGGCGTGACGCACGAGCGTACCGGCGCGCCATTCAAGTGCACGGTGCAGGCGCCGCACAAGGCCGCGCCGCAGCCGAACTTGGTGCCCGTCATGTTGAGGTTATCGCGCAGCGCCCACAGTACAGGCGTCGATTCGTCGGCGTCGACCTGCATGTCGCGCCCGTTGATATTCAGTGTGACCATTCCCTGCTCCTGTTCTGGACTGAGATTTTTTGTACTTGGTACCGCAGATGTAAAACGCGGGCCCGAAGGCCCGCGTACAGTTTATTTGATTGAAGCGAACTTCGCTTCGAGCACCTTCAAATCGACAGAGCCAGGGATGCGGCTGCCGTCGGTGAAGAAAATGGCCGGCGTGCCTTCGATGCGCATCTTGCGGCCCAGCGCGAAGATCTTGTCATGCGGGTCGGTGCACTTGGCTGGCGCGGCCGGCGCCGCTTTACCACTGATCATCCACTCATCCCACGCTTTGTTCCGGTCGGCCGCGCACCAGATGTTGCGCGATTTGGCGATCGAGTCTTCCGACAGGATGTTGTACATGAAGGTATAGACCGTCACGTTGTCCACTTCCTTGAGCGTCGTCTGGCGGAAGCGCTTGCAGTAGCCGCAGTTTGGATCTTCAAAGATCGCCATCACGCGCTTGCCGTTCCCCTTGACCATCTTGAGGGCCGAATCGAACGGCAGGTCGGCGAAATTGATCTTGTTGATCTCGTCGAGGCGCTCTTTGGTCAGGTCCTGCGAGGTCTTGGCGTTGTACACGTGACCGATGAACAGGTACTCGCCCTTCTTGTCGGTGTAGATGATGTCGCCGCCAGCGCGAATTTCATACAGGCCGGAATAAGGCGTGGCCTTGACCGACTCAATCTTGACGCCCCCACCCAGGCGTGGCTCGATCACTTTCTTGATGTTGGCTTCCACTGGCGTCTGGGCATTGCCGCAAGACGCAGCCAACGTGGTCAACATCAACAGTGCGAGTTTATTTTTTACCATGACTTCTCCGGTTGTCCTGCGAATGAATTCGAGCCTGGACAGGCTCACTTGCCCATTGCGTGCGTGATCAGCCGACGCTTGAGCATCGGCAACTTATCCAGCAAGTTTAATCCCAAATTGCGCGCAATGCGCACTGGCTCGAGATCGGTGCTGAAAAGACGCGCCAGGCCGTCGGTGGCGAACTGCATCAGGAAGATGTCTTCCTTGCGAGCGCGTGCATAGCGCGCCAGCACGCGCTCGTCGCCGATGGCGCGCTGCGGCTCGCGCTCGGCGACTGCCTTGAGCAGTTCGGCGACGTCGGCGAAACCAAGGTTCATGCCATGGCCTGCCAGCGGATGCACCACGTGGGCCGCGTCGCCCACCAGCGCCACGCGCGGCGCGATAATAGCGTGCGGGCGAATCAGCGCCAGCGGGAAGTCCTTGACCGCCTCCGGCTGCAACGGGCGCAGGACGCCCAGCTTTTCCTCGGACAGTTCGGCGAGGCGGATCGCCAGTTCGCCGAGGCTTTCGCGCATCAGGGTATCGGCCAGCGCATCCGGCGCGGACCAGACCAGCGACACGCGGTCGCCGGCCAGGGGCAACAACGCCACAATGCCTTCGGCGCCAGTGAACCACTGGTAAGCCACGCCGTGGTGCGGCTTCTCGCAGGAGAAATTGGCGACCACGGCGCGCTGGTGGTACGAACGGTAGTCAAGGCCGATGTCGCACTGGCCGCGCACCCACGAGTGGCCGCCATCGGCGCCGACGACCAGCGAGCCGGCGATCGCGTTGCCGCCCTCGAGATGCACAACGCCGCCGTCATCGCTGGTGTCGATGCGAACGGCGCGGCCGCTGACAATATTGACATTCGGTGCGAACTTGAGTGCGGCGTCGAGCGCCTGGCACAGGTTGCGGTCTTCGACGATCCATGCGAGCGCGCCGACGTGAGCGCCGAAGGCATCGAATGCGACATCCCCGGCTTTGTCGCCGTCGCCGTTGACTACCATCGAATCGACCGCCTGCACCCGCGACTGGTCAAGCGCGCCCCAAACCTTCAGCGACGACAGCAAGGTATGGGCGGTGTGATTAAGGGCGTAAACGCGCACGTCCCACGGCTGCTCGCCCGCGGCGTTTGCCGGCGTCGATGCGACCGGCCCTGCCGGAGGCGCAATCATGGTGACGCTGTGGCCGGCCTGGGAGAACCCGAGTGCCGCGGTTTTGGCGATGGCGCCATTGCCGACGATGCAGACATCGCACTTGGTCTGCGCAGTAGAAGAAGTTGGAGTAGTCATGCATTCCATTATAGCGGGTAGAAAAAGCAACGTTTCCGCGCACGGCTAATGGCATTTTGAAAAAAATTCTCTTACCTACCCTTGCAATCCGCAAACCGGCTGACTATAATCATGCCTCTTGGCCTGGTAGCTCAGTTGGTAGAGCAGAGGATTGAAAATCCTTGTGTCGGTGGTTCGATTCCGCCCCGGGCCACCAAGAACAGTATTGAACAGATCGCCAACCCATTCAGGTTGGCGTTTTTGTTTCAGGAGCAAGAAGTCCTCGCGCTGCTTGCAACACGCAACGCCGGTGCCATGCAGGCCGCCCGCCCCCTGAACCACTCCCGCCAAGCCACTCGGCAAGAATCGCGCTGGCGCTTACAGTAGAGCCTTGTGTTTGAAAATCCTTGTGCCGGTGGTTCGATTCGCCCCGGGCCACGAAGAACGTCGTTCACGCAACGCCAACCTCACCGGTTGGCGTTGTCGTTTCTGGAATCCACAGTCCTTGTGTCCGGTCCATTTCCGCTACTGCCATCCACCATTCCGACGGCCAGAAAAATATCGACCGAATAGTCTGACCGTTCATTACAGCCAGCGGACAACATCCGCTGATAAGCATCGGCAGGGATTTCCGAACAATGGCACGCTGACCGGCACAGACATTTGAGAATGTGTGTACACATCCGGCTTCTCTTTGTGGTGTATCGAACAGACAATGACGTCGGTATTGCTCATCGTGGAAGGGCTCAACCTATTCACTCCTCCTTGGCGAGGCCCCCATTTTGATTCGCAGACACTTTGTCTTAGGCGCGACCGCGTTGGCGGCAAGCTCATCCATGCTCACTGCTTGTTCGTCCGAAGCAGGCTATGAGGAGCTCGCTCGCAGCCTTCGGCGCCCTGGGGCAATGCCCCAGGGCGACCAGTCTGCGCTTCTGCACGAACTGGTGCGCTATGCAACGCTGGCTCCATCGAGCCACAACACCCAATGCTGGAAGTTTCACGCAGTGGGTAATCTCATTACCATCGAACCCGACCTTTCGCGGCGCTGTCCGGTTGTCGATCCTGATGACCATCACATGTTTGTGTCGCTCGGTTGTGCAACAGAGAACCTTGCCCATGCCGCTTCCGCGAATGGTCTCAGGGCCAACGCCAAATTCAATGCAACTGGCACGGACACGGTCTCAATAAGTCTCGATGCGACAAAGGCACTGGTGTCGCCTCTGTTTCATGCAATTACTGAACGGCAATGCACTCGTGGCGACTACGATGGCAAGCCGCTTTCCATGGAAGAACTGCGACTGCTCGAACAAGCAGCTCGCGGCAATGGCGTTCGCGTGCTGCTGCTTACAGAGCGTTCGGCCATGGAAAACGTTCTGGAATATGTGGTGTCCGGCACTTCCGCACAAATGAATGACCCGGCGTTTGTCGAAGAACTGAAGACCTGGATTCGTTTCAGCAATGATGAAGCCGTCCGAACCGGCGATGGCCTCTTCGCCGGCGCGTCGGGGAATCCGGCAATGCCGCGCTGGTTGGGGAGTCGAATGATGGGCCTGTTCTTCACGCCGAAGTCTGAAAATGAGCGATATGCGCGGCAAATCCGCAACTCGGCCGGAATTGCAGTGTTCGTCTCCGACGCCAACGACAAGGCGCATTGGGTGGAAACCGGGCGCTGCTATGAGCGCTTCGCATTGCAAGCCACTGTGCTGGGAATCCGCAACGCATTCCTGAATCAACCGGTCGAAGTCGGGGCGATCCGCCTCCAGTTCGCTGCGCTACTTGGCCTGGGCAATCTGCGACCGGATCTTGTCGTGCGATTTGGTCGTGGGCCGGCGCTGCCCTGGTCCATGCGACGGCCGATTCAGTCCGTGCTGGTCTGATCCCGCCAAATGGCGAAGACGGTACCGATATGAACTGGATATTGTCGATCGGACTTACTGCGGTTCCCTCGGTATTTCATTTTCCATCAGCTGGGTTTTATGCAGCGAGCTTTTCCTGATTTTGCTCACTCCTGGAACGCATGGCTGGCGTATTGCCACGATCCGAGTGGTGCATGATGCCTGGTGCCGATCGGCGACGGAACCAGGCCATCGTCAGCGCGTCCGTCACGATGTCGCTCGTCATGCGCGGCTGAGCGACCAGCCGATCACCTCGCGGTTGAACAGATCGAGTCCAAAGTAACGTTATTTTGCGTTACCTGTGGAAGGCTGAATTTCGGGGGAAGCTCAACTATTGACTCCCTGTCATTTGTAACTGTTGTTACCTGTGTTCGGTAACACACACAGCGCTTGACGACCCGGACTGTATAAGTGATGCCATCCAACAGGCCACAGCGCCAGCGGATCCACGCTTTCCTGAAAAAACCAGGCAACCAGGATGCGCAACCAAACGGGAAAAACATCCAATGACAACGAACCGATTCGAATGCAAACCGCGCGCCCTCATCGCGGCAACGATCCTGGGTGCCTTGCTGGCCCTGCCGGCCGCAGCGAATGCGGCGAGCAGTAACATGCCGATGCGCACGCTGGCGCCGGTCGAACTTGGTTCAGCCATGACGTTTGCGCTGTTGAGCAAGACCGGCATCACCAATGTGTATGCTTCGGTCATCACCGGCGATGTCGGCGCGAGCCCGATTACTGGCGCGGCGATCGGCCTGCGCTGCGGCGAAATTGCCGCCGGCATCCTGTACGCCGTCGATGCCGCTGGTCCGCTGCCCTGCAGCGTGACGGCAGCGACCCTGCTGACCGCGGCAGTGAGCGACATGGAAGCGGCCTACACAGACGCCGCAGGTCGCGCCTTGCCCGACTTTACCGAACTCGGCTCGGGAGAGATCGGTGGCAAGACGCTGGTGCCAGGCCTGTACAAATGGGGCACCGACGTCAAGATCTCCACCGATGTGACGCTGACGGGCGGCCCGACCGACGTCTGGATCTTCCAGATCGCCGGCGGTATCCAGCAAGCGAGCGCCACCCGCGTCAACCTGACCGGCGGCGCATTGGCCAAGAACGTCTTCTGGCAGTCGGCCGGCGCCGTCTCGATCGGGACCACCGCTCACTTCGAGGGCGTCGTACTGGCCAAGACCATGGTCGCGGTGAAAACCGGCGCGACCGTCAACGGCCGCTTGCTGGCCCAGACTGCAGTGACGCTTCAAAAGAACCGCGTCACCCAGCCAGCCCCGTAACACCGCGCTTCCGGCAGCGGCAGGCAGCATCGAAAAACGCCACCGCGACGTGGCGTTCTTGTTCTTGGAGGATTTTGACAAGGACCGGCGACTCGCCCATACTTGCAGGTCCGCCATGGCGGCCGCACGGGAACTGGACGCGCCGCAATGCGCCGGTATCCGCGTCGCCAAGGCCCAATTGGCCCAGTGTCCATCCAGGAACAGCACATGAAGAAAATCGTCGTCAAATTCGGCGGCTCCAACCTGCGTCGCCCGGAAGACATTGACCGCGTGGTCGCTGTCGTGGAAACCTACAAGCGCCCACTGGTGCTGGTAGTGTCGGCCTTTTTCGGCATCACCAATGCGCTCGTCGCCTGCGTCCAGGCTGCCAGGGAGGGCGCGGGCACGCTGTCCGCGCTGGCCGAGAGCCGCGACTACGCGTTGACCTTGCGCACATTGAAGAAGCAGATCCTGGATGCCAACATCGCCGATCCGCTGCAGCGCACGCGCACCGAAGCGGCCCTGAACACGCGCCTGGACCAGCTCGAGCGTTTCCTGACCGGTATCCATTACATCGGCGACGTTCCCGACTTCGTCAACGATGTCATCCTCAGCTATGGAGAGCGCCTGTCCAGCCTGTTGCTGACGGCGGTGCTGCATAGCCGCGGCATCGCCGCGCGCGAAGCCCTGCCCGAGGATATCGGCCTGATAACCGACGGTGTGTTCGGCAATGCCACCTGCGATTTCGACGCCAGCACGGGGCCGGTATCGGCGGCCCTGGCCGGCGACGGCGTGGTGGTGGTGCCCGGCTTCTACGGCGTGAGCCGGGACGGCAAGACGACCCTGTTCGGGCGTGGCGGCTCCGACTATTCGGCCGCGTCGATCGCGCGCTGCATCGGCGCCGAATCGCTTGACGTGTGGAAGGATGTGGACGGATTCCTCAGCGCCGACCCGGGCGCGGTCGAGGCCCCCCATTCGATTGGCCGACTGCACTACCTGGAAGCGGCCGAGCTGTCCTACTTCGGCGCCAAGATCCTCCATCCGCGCACGGTCGAGCCGCTGTTCGACCAGGCGATCCCGATCCGCATCCTGAACATCACGCGCGCCGGTCTGGGCCTGCACGCGTATACAGTCATCGACGGCGAGCGCACCGTCACCCACGATGTCGTCAAGAGCGTCTCGTCCAGCGACGATGTGGCCATTCTCAAATTGCACGGTCCGGGCGTGGGCTTCAAGTCCGGCATCCTGGCCGAGGTCACCGCGGCACTCGATCGCAACGGTATCAACATCAAAAGCGTGTTGACGGCGCAGACGGCGATCAACATATTGCTGGCGCGCGAGCACCTCGATGCAGCCTACGAAACGCTGGTAGCCCATCACATGGCCGGCGTTGTCGAAGTGAGCCGCAACGACGCGGTCGCCATCGTGGCGGTAGTCGGCGACGGCGTGCTCGACGCCTCGAACGTGGGCAGCGCGATCGCTAGCCGGGCCTTGTCGGCGGCGCTTGCCGGCGGCGTACGCGTTACACTGGCCGCCGCCGGCGCCAGCGAAGTGGCGGCCTACATGCTGGTCGATCGCAAGGATCGGCGCCTGGCCTTGAGCCTGATCCACGCGGAATTCTTCAGGAGCGAGTCGAAAAACACGACGCCCGATCAGATTCAGCGAGCGTGACAACCCTGTCGTGTTCCCACGCGTCCTTATCCGGCCACGCAACGCAGCGTTACCTCGTCCGCCAGCACTATGCGGTTGCGGCCATCTGCCTTGGCCCGATATAGCGCGGCATCAGCGCGCGCCAGCAGACTGTCGAAGTCTCCAAGTGTGCTCGACTGGCTGGCAATGCCAATACTGAGGGTGTAGGAAGGTAGGTCAGTTATGGCACCGCGCAGCATCGTCTGGATGCGCAATGCCACCTTACTTCCTCTTTTGCTGAGGTTCCAGGCAACAAAGCGAGGAATTCCTCGCCGCCAAAGCGAGCCACCTGATCACGCTCGCGCAACGCCTGTCGGGCCAGCGCCACCACGTGTACGAGGACCCGATCACCTATCGCATGGCCGTAGCGATCATTCACGGCCTTAAAGTGATCCAGGTCGCTGCCGACCATGCCGGTCGTGTAGCACCCCGAACGACCTCTGGATTGCCCCTTGCCGGTCTTCTGCGTGATTCTCGGCAGAACTATTTAAGCAAAAACGCTACCCCGTGCAGGTCGGCGTTCCTGTTCTCGCACTGCTACCGCAAGCCAGGTCTCAGCAAGACCACCCGCTTCTGCCCCCCCCGTGGCGCCTACGCCCGTGCTTCACGCCAACCGCGCAGCACCTTGGCCAGCGATTTCCGCACTCCCATCCCCGCTGCTGAAAATCCATTTCACAATGTGAATTCAATCCGTAAAAATCGCGAATCGGTATTTTCATTTTGTAGATTCGAGTTTCGCATCATGAGAAATCATCGTCAACATATTGATTATTAAGCCTATTTTTTTAGTCATCTGTCTTATATAAGAGTTCATCCAAGTCAGTAAAGCGTCTA
>CXWL01010221.1_pt1 | contig 24625 bp, 27 predicted proteins | sample 590931 | NCBI WGS metagenome assembly CXWL01 (sample SAMEA3498368, study PRJEB10139) | groundwater metagenome | biome: water well; material: biofilm material | place: Germany | collected 2015-04-27
ATATCATACACATCATGCCATGCCAATAGAAATTTGTTTCGGAAGGTGCTGACAAGCCCCCCCAAACCCGTTATATCCCCCCAACACATCGCTGATGTCTCCGCTGGGGACGCAGCGGCGGGCCTCGGGTCCGCCGCTTTTTTGTTATTCGGAGCCGGGCCTGAGAGCCACCAATCCTGTCGAAGAGCGCGTGATCGCGCTGATCGAGCCCACTGCGGCGGGGCTGGGCTTTCGTATCGTGCGGGTGCGGGTCTCGGGCAACCGCCGCAAACGCCTGCAGATCATGGCCGAGCGCATCTCCGACGGGGAAATGGGCATCGACGATTGCTCGCGCCTGTCGCGGGCGCTGTCGCCGGTATTCGATCTCGATGATCCGATCCCGGGCGGGGAGTACGATCTTGAGGTTTCTTCGCCGGGCATCGACCGGCCGCTTATGCGGATCGAGGATTTCGAGCGCTTCAAGGGTCACGTCGCGAAGCTGGAAACCGCGGCGATGATCGAGGGCCAGCGCCGTTTCAAAGGCGATATCGCCGGGATCGAAGGCGATGTGATCGTGCTGGCGACCGAGCAGGGCGAAACACGGCTCAATTTTTCAGCGCTGTCGGATGCGCGTCTGGTGCTGACAGACAAGCTGATCGAGGAAGATTTGAAACGCGCGAAAGCGGCGCAGGCCGCAGAGCACGAGATGGGTGAAGGGAAATAATCATGAGCACCGGCATTTCCGCCAATCGCATGGAAATCCTCCAGATCGCCGACGCGGTGGCGCGCGAGAAATCGATCGAGAAGGAAATCGTCATCGAGGCGATGGAGCATGCGCTGCAAAAGGCCGCGCGCTCGCGCTACGGCGCTGAGCATGACATCCGCGCCAAGATCGACACCAAAACCGGGGAAATGGAACTGAAGCGGGTGATGACCGTGGTGGACGAAAGCGTGCTCGATCCCGAGACCCGCCCGTTCAATCCCTATACCGACATCATGCTCGATGTAGCGCTGAAGAGCGACAAGGAAGCCGTCGTCGGCAAAATGTACGAGGAGGGCCTGCCTCCAATCGAATTCGGCCGCGTCGCCGCGCAAACCGCGAAACAAGTGATCAATCACGAAGTGCGCGAAGCCGAGCGCGAGCGCCAGCACCTCGAGTACAAGGACCGCGTTGGCGAGATCATCAATGGCGTGGTCAAGCGCGTCGAATTCTACAACGTGATCGTCGACCTCGGCCGCGCGGAAGGCGTGATCCGCAAGTCCGAGAGCATCCCGCGCGAAAACCTCCGCGTCGGCGATCGTACGCGGGCTTACATTTACGACGTGCGCCGCGAAGCCAAGGGGCCGCAGATTTTTCTCTCGCGCGCCAAGCCGGAATTCATGGCGCGCCTGTTCGCCCAGGAAGTGCCGGAAGTGTACGAAGGCGTGATCGAGATCAAAGCGGCTGCCCGCGATCCGGGCTCGCGCGCAAAAATTGCAGTGATTAGCCACGATAGTTCGATCGACCCCGTCGGCGCCTGCGTCGGCATGCGCGGCGCGCGCGTGCAGGCGGTGGTCGGTGAATTGCAGGGCGAGAAGATCGACATCATTCCATGGTCGTCCGATCCCGCGACCTTCATTGTCAACGCGCTGCAGCCTGCGGAAGTCTCCAAGGTGGTGCTGGATCCAGAGGAAGCGCGCGTTGAAGTTGTCGTGCACGAGGCCCAGCTCTCGCTCGCGATCGGGCGTCGTGGGCAGAATGTGCGCCTTGCTTCGCAATTGACCGGCTGGTCGATTGACATTCTCACCGAGGCCGAAGAGTCCGAGCGCCGCCAGAAGGAATTCGCTTCCCGAAGCGAACTCTTCATCAAGGCGCTGGAAGTCGATGAGATGTTCGCGCAATTGTTGGCGTCGGAAGGTTTCGAGACAGTCGAGGAGATCGCCTTTGTCGACCAGATGGAACTCGCTTCCATTGAGGGCCTGAACGAGGAAATCGCCGACGAATTGCAGGCGCGAGCGCAGGATTATCTCGATAAGTTAGCCGCCGAGCTGGAGGCGAAGCGGGTCGCATTGGGAGTGGAGGATGCGCTCAAGGCGGTCCCGGGCCTTTCCGCGCAAATGCTGGTCGCGGCTGGCGAGAAAGGGGTGAAAACGCTGGAGGATTTCGCCGGCTTCACCGGCGACGATTTGCGCGGCTGGTTCGAAACAAAGAACGGTGAGCGGGTGCGCGAACCTGGCGTGCTGGAGGATTTCCAGCTCACCCAGGAGCAGGCCGACGCGCTCATCCTCAATGCCCGCATCGCCGCAGGCTGGATCGAGGCGCCGCCCGAGCCTGAGCCGGAACCGCAAGGAGAGCTGGATGAAGCATCCAGCGTCTTCCCCGATCGCGGTTGAAGGTGGGCGCCGCGGACGCGAGCGGCGCTGCATCGTCAGCCACCAAAGCTTGCCCGAAGCGCGGTTGATTCGGTTCGCGCTTTCGCTGGACGGCGTGGCGACGCCGGACGTGGCCGCGAAGCTGCCTGGGCGCGGCGCTTGGGTGCACGCGGACCGCGCCAGCGTCGAAGCCGCCTTGCGCAAGGGGGCATTCGCGCGCGCGTTCAAACGACAGGTGCAAGCGGCAGCGGGTCTTGCCGATCAAGTTGAAGCGCTGCTTGCGCGGCGTTGCCTGGACGGGCTGGGTTTGGCGCGACGCGCCGGCGCAGTGGCGATGGGCGCTACACAGGTCGAGGACGCGATTCGGAGCGGGTCGGCGAAGCTGCTGATCGAGGCCGCCGATGGGGCCGAGGATGGTCGCGAGAAGCTCATGCGCCTCGCCCATGGGCGCTTCGGGCGCCCGCCCCCGGCCGTGGCCTGCTTTTCAGCCGAGGAATTGGGCGTGGCGCTGGGGCGCGAACGTGTGATACACGCTTGTTTGCTTCAAGAGCGCTTGGCTTCGAGCTGGACGGCGGAAATCGCTCGCCTAGCGGGTTTTCGCGCCATCGTTCCAAGCTCTTGGCCCGATTCCTGGCGCTCTGTCGGATGGGGAATGGGCGGCGCGGACGCCGAACCGGAGACGGTCGGCGCTCGCGGCGAGTGAGGGTACTTTTGATCTTGGCGATGTGACGACGAATTTAGGTTGGCGACTTTGGGCCTGGTGAATTTAGGATTGGCGACTCCACTGCATGTCTGATGGCAACGAACAGAAAGAAACTCCCTCCGGCCGCAAGCCGCTGACGCTCACGCGCACCCATGCCACCGGCACGGTGCGCCAGAGCTTCAGTCATGGCCGCACCAAGCAGGTAGCCGTGGAGGTGCGCGAGAAGCGCTCGATTGCACGCCCCGGTGTGGCGGCCACGCCAGCCGCGCCCGGTCCGGGCGTGCCGCCGCCCTTGCGCTCTCGCGCGACTCCGCAGCCCGCCGCTGCGACGCCGGAGCCAAAGCCCACCGCAGGCGGCATTAGCGATGTGGAAGCCCGCCGCCGCGAGGAGGCGGTGCGGCGTTCGATGGCCGAGCGGGAAGCGCGCGATCAGCGTTTGCGCGCTGAGGAAGAGCAACGCCGAGCGCTCGAGGAAGCGCAACGGAAGATGGCGGCTGAGCAGACCAAGCTCGAAGCTGAGGCCGAGGCGCGGCGCCGGGCCGAGGAGGGCGAGCCGGCCGAAGAAGAAGCAACGCCAGCGCCTGCTCCTGGCGTGAACGGCAAAGCGCCGCTTCGGGTGTTGGCGCCGCAGCCGCCTGCGCGAGAGGAACCGGATCTGCTGAGCGATCTTGGCGGGCGCATCAAGTCGGCGCGCAAACCGATGCCGACGGCGCCGGTGAAGCCGGCGAAAAAGGGCGAACCCAAGCGCCGCGAAGGCAAGTTGACGCTTGACATGGTCGAGCGAGAAGTCGCTGGCGACGATGATCGGGTTCGTTCGCTGGCCGCCTACAGACGCGCGCAGCAAAAGGAAAAAGAGCGTCGCGCCAAGCTTCTGGGCGGGGGCGAGCGTGAGCGGATCGCACGCGAAGTGATCATTCCTGAAGCCATCACGGTTCAGGAATTGTCCAACCGCATGGCGGTGCGTGTGGCCGACATCATCAAGTTCATGATGCGCCAAGGACAGATGCTCAAGATGAGCGACGTGCTGGACGCTGACACCGCCGAGCTGATCGCAACCGAACACGGCCACAGCGTCAAGCGCGTCGCAGAATCCGACGTTGAGGAGGGCCTCGCCGGCGAAGTCATCGACACCGAGGAAAATCTACAGGCGCGGCCGCCTGTGGTTACGGTTATGGGCCACGTCGACCACGGAAAAACCTCGCTGCTCGATGCGCTGCGTCAAACCGACGTCGCCGCGGGCGAGGCCGGCGGCATTACCCAGCATATCGGCGCCTACCAGGTGCGCGTAAAGACTGGCGAGCGCGTCACCTTCCTCGACACGCCGGGCCATGCCGCGTTCTCGGCCATGCGCGCCCGCGGCGCTCAGGTCACCGACATTGTAGTCCTCGTGGTGGCCGCCGATGACGGGGTGATGCCGCAGACGATCGAGGCGATCCATCATGCCCGCGCGTCCGGCGCGCCGATCATCGTCGCGATCAACAAAATCGACAAGGAAGACGCCAATCCGACGCGGGTGCTGACCGATCTGTTGCAGCACGAAATCGTCACCGAAACCCACGGCGGCGACACGCTCTCGGTCGAGGTGTCGGCGCTCAAGAAAACGGGCCTCGACAAGCTGGTGGAAACCATCCTGCTGCAGGCGGAAGTGCTCAATCTGCGCGCCAATCCGGATCGGCCTGCGGAAGCTGCGGTGATCGAATCCAAGCTCGATCGCGGCCGTGGCACAGTGGCGACAGTCCTGGTGCAGAAGGGCACGCTGAAGCGAGGCGACATCGTCGTCGCCGGCGGCCAATGGGGTCGGGTGCGCGCCATCACCAATGAACGCGGCCAAGCCTTGCAGGCCGCGGGGCCTTCCGAGCCGGTGGAAATCATGGGTCTCGAAGGCGTTCCCGATCCAGGCGATAGTCTGAACGCGGTCGAAAGCGAAACGCGCGCGCGCGAAGTCGCCGATTATAGGCAACGAGCGCGCCGCCAACGCGTCGCGTCCGGCGGCCCGCAGGTGCGCACCTCGCTCGAATCGATGATGGCCAAGTTCAAAGACTCCTCAGCCAAGGAATTGCCGGTGTTGATCAAAGCCGACGTCCAGGGCTCGGCGGAAGCGATCGTCGCTTCACTCGATAAGCTCGCGCATGAGGAAGTCCGCGCGCGCGTGGTGCTCTCAGGCGTCGGGGCCATCAACGAATCCGATGTGCAGCTGGCCAAAACCTCCGGCGCGCCGGTGATCGGCTTTAACGTCCGCGCTTCGAAAGAAGCGCGCGATCTGGCCGAGCGCGAAGGCGTCGAAATCCGCTATTACGCCATCATCTATGACCTGATTGACGACATCAAAGGCGTCATGTCGGGAATGCTCGCGCCGCATACGCGCGAGACCTTCCTTGGCAACGCCGAGGTGCTTGAAGTCTTCAATATATCAAAGGTTGGCAAAGTAGCCGGCTGCCGCGTCACCGATGGCATTGTCCGCAAGGGCGCCAAGGTGCGGATCCTGCGCGAGAACGTCGTCATCCAGGAGATGGGCGTCCTCACCACCTTGAAGCGCTTCAAGGAGGAGGTGAACGAAGTTCTGAACGGTCAGGAATGCGGCATGAGTTTCGGCCAGTTCCAGGACATCAAGCAGGGCGACGTGATCGAGTGTTTCAATGTGGAAGTAGTGCAGCGCACGCTTTGAGAGACTTGACGATGCTCAAATCGATATTCGCGGCTGCGATGTTGGGGATGTTCGCGCTCGCCGGGTGCACGCAGGACGAAGGCGGCGATAGCGAGGCGAAAGCCCGCTCCAGCAACGTTACGCGCCCGGAGACGCGCGTCGACCCTGTCCCGCAAGAAGAACCCGCAGTGGCGCGTTCCGAGTGGGAAGCGGTCAACGATAAAGCGCGCAGTGTAACTGGCAATTTGCGCGTGAGCCTCGCGCGCGGCGTCCGCGGCGGGCCGCTGATTTTTGCGTTTGCAAATGGGATAACAATTGAGGCGCAGGGCTACGAGGTTGTGCCCGCAGATTCAAGATCCGGCGTCGGCGGGCAAAGTTTCGCCGCCGTGGTCGGCGGCGATCCACGTGTGGACGCCTACCTCTATCGCGTCATGTCGGAGAATGTTTCCCGCACCGCCACCCATGGCGGGCTCTGCGGCGATGCAGTCGCTACGCATCTCGCGGTCAGCGAGTTTGTCGATGGCAGTGGTCGTTGGGTGTTCAAGATAGCGGCGTTTCGCGGCGAAGTAGCGCCGCCCTCTGGCGCTGATCCCGTGCTTTGCGACGCTTTCTCCTATACGGCCGACTAAGGTGTCGCGCAAACATCATGTGGGTGGTGCGGCTTCGCAGCGCCAATTGCGCGCCGCTGAATTGGTGCGCCATGCGTTGGTGGAGATCGTCGCGCGCGAGGACCTTCGCGATCCGGACCTGCAAGGCGTATCGATCACGATTGGCGAAGTGCGCGCTTCGCCCGATCTCAAGCATATGACCGCGTTTGTCTCCGCGCTCGGACCTGGCGATGGCCGCGCGGTCGCGGCGGGGCTGACGCGTAGCAAGGGCTTTCTGCGTGGGCGCCTCGCCCGCATGATCGATCTGCGCTTCACCCCCGATCTGCATTTCCAGGCCGACGGCTCCTACGACGAAGCCCGCCACATCGACGAATTACTGGCCAGCCCTGAAGTGGCGCGGGATTTGGAAAACAAGTCATGAGCCGCCGCAAGAAGGGCGAGGACGTTTCCGGCTGGATCGTACTCGACAAAGCCGAGGACATCACTTCGACGCAGGCGGTCTCGGCCGTGCGGCGCATCTTCAACGCGCAGAAAGCCGGCCACGCCGGCACGCTTGACCCGCTGGCGTCCGGCATTTTGCCGATCGCGCTCGGCGAAGCCACCAAGACCGTGCCCTGGCTCGTAGAGGCGCAGAAGACCTACCTCTTCACCATCAAGTGGGGCGTCTCCACCGACACCCAGGATCGCGAAGGCAAATCCATCGCCGAAAGCGCCGCGCGGCCCACGCCGGAAGCCATCCGCGCAGCGCTGCCGGCTTTCATCGGAGAGATCGAGCAGATTCCGCCGCAATTCTCCGCCGTGAAGGTCGATGGCGAGCGCGCCTACGATCTGGCCCGAGCTGGGGAAACTCTCGATCTCGAGGCCCGTTCGGTCGTGGTGTACGAAGCGGAGCTGACCGAAACCGAGGGCGAAGACTACGCCACCTTCCAGGTTCGCTCGGGAAAGGGCTTCTATATCCGCGCCCTGGTGCGCGATCTCGCGGCCAAGCTCGGGGTAGAGGGCCATGTCTGGCGGCTGCGGCGCACCTCGGTGGGCCCGTTTCATGAAAATGACGCTGTAAGTCTCGACGCGCTCGAGGATTTGCGCCATAAGGCCGCCGCGTCAGAACGCCTGAAGCCCGTTGAGACCGCGCTGGACGACATCCCGGCGCTGGCCATTAACGGGGAGGACGCGTTCAAGCTCAGACAGGGTCGGCCCATCGTTCTTCTTCCGCATGTGATGGAGGCGCTGAGGCCGAAATTCCGTGACCGCACCATCGCCGGGCAGGACGCGTCCCGCGCGGCGTTGGCCTTGTTCGAAGGCAAAGCGGTTGCTCTGGGCGACGTGCGCGCTGGCCAATTCAAGCCGACGCGCGTGTTCCAACTCTAGACCTTAGAGGAGTCCCGATGTCGATTACCGCCGAGCGTAAATCAACGCTCATTCGTGAAAATGCCAAAGGCGCTAAGGATACAGGTTCGCCAGAGGTGCAAGTTGCGATCCTGTCGGAACGCATCGCCAATCTCACCGAGCACTTCAAGACGCACAAGAAAGACAACCACTCGCGCCAGGGCCTTCTTAAGATGGTCTCGCAGCGCCGGCGGCTGTTGGACTATTTGAAAGCGCGCGACACCGGGCGCTATCAAGCGATCATCGAAAAACTGGGCCTGCGCCGGTAGCGCAGGAACGAACCCCCGCCACTGGAGGCGGGGGTTGGGGTGAGACGCCGTTCTATCCAGGTTGGAGCGCGCGGCTCCGCCGCGCATGCGGCGCGGAGCGCCGCGCTCCCAATCACCGCGAGCGGAGTTCACCCCTGACCTTCTCCCCTCAAGGGAGGACACACGAAGCGCAACGGAATCCGCCGTTGCGCATGCACGACCGCGGCGATCAGGCATGGGGCCTCATCGCCTGGAGTAAGATGAATGTTCAATACCAAATCAGTTTCCCTCGATTGGGCCGGGCGCAAGCTCACGCTCGAAACCGGACGCGTCGCGCGTCAAGCCGATGGCGCGGTGTTCGCCACCTGGGGGGAGACCGCACTTCTGGCCACCGCCGTGTTCGCCAAAGAAGCCAAGCCGGGCCAGGATTTCTTTCCGCTGACCGTCAATTACCAAGAGAAGTATTTCGCCTCCGGCCGCATCCCCGGGGGCTTTTTCAAACGCGAAGGCCGCCCGACCGAACGCGAAACGCTGCTGTCGCGCCTGATCGACCGCCCGATCCGTCCGCTGTTCGTCGATGGTTTCAAGAACGAAGTGCAGGTGATCATCACCGTACTGTCGTGGGACAATGAAAATGAGAGCGATATTCTCGCGCTGGTCGCTGCGTCCGCGGCGCTGACCATTTCTGGCGTGCCGTTCATGGGCCCTATCGCGGCGTCGCGCGTAGGCTGGATCGACGGCAAGCCGATGCTCAACCCCACCATCGAGCAGATGAAAACGAGCGCGCTCGACCTCGTCGTCGCCGGCACCGCCAACGCGATTATGATGGTGGAAAGCGAAGTGAAGGAACTCACCGAAGCGCAAATGCTTGAATCGCTGTCGCTCGCGCACAAAGGCATGCAGCCGGTGATCGATGCGATCATCGAGCTCGCTGAGAAAGCCGGCAAGGAGCCGTTCGAGTTCGATCCGGTCGATCTCGCGCCGCTGCAGAAGAAGATCACCGATCTCGTCGGCGCCGATCTCGCCGGCGCTTACAAGGTCACCAAGAAGGACGAGCGCCACGCCGCCGTCGGCGCCGCCCGCGATAAGGCCAAGGCCGCCCTGGTGAAGAGCGAAGCAAACGCCGATGGCGTCGACGCCAACGTGTTCAAGGAAGCCTTCAAAGCCGCCGAGAGCGACATCGTCCGCGCTCGCATCGTCAAGGAGAAGGGCCGCATCGATGGCCGCGCCGTCGACAAAGTGCGCCCGATCGAATGCATGGTGGGCTTCCTGCCGCGCACGCACGGCTCGGCGCTGTTCACGCGCGGCGAAACTCAGTCGATCGTGGTGGCGACGCTTGGCACCGCCGAGGATGAGCAATTCATCGACGCGCTCTCTGGCACCACCAAGGAGCGCTTCATGCTCCACTACAATTTCCCTCCCTATAGCGTCGGCGAAACCGGCCGCATGGGTGGCGCCGGGCGGCGCGAAATCGGTCACGGCAAGCTCGCCTGGCGGGCGATGAAAGCGGTGCTGCCGACGAGCGAGCAATTCCCGTACACCGTGCGCCTCGTTTCCGAGATCACCGAGTCCAACGGCTCGTCATCGATGGCCACCGTGTGCGGCTCTTCTCTGGCTCTGATGGATGCGGGCGTGCCTATTTCGGCGCCGGTGGCGGGCGTCGCCATGGGCTTGATCCTCGAAGATTACGGCTTCGAAGTGCTGACCGACATTCTCGGCGACGAGGACCATCTCGGCGATATGGACTTCAAGGTCGCTGGCACAGAGAAGGGCATCACCTCGCTGCAGATGGACATCAAGGTCGCAGGCATCACCGAGGAGATCATGAAGGTGGCGCTTGAGCGCGCGCACGCTGGCCGGCTGCACATCCTGGGTGAAATGGCGAAGGCCATGGACGCGCCGCGCGGCGAAGTCGGCAAGAACGCGCCGCGCATCGTGCAAATCTCGATCCCGGTCGACAAAATCCGCGACGTGATCGGCACCGGCGGCAAGGTGATCCGCGAAATCGTGGAAAAGACCGGCGCCAAGGTGAACGTTGAAGACGACGGCACCGTGAAGGTCGCTTCCGCCAACGCCGATTCCATCGAAGCGGCGGTGAAGTGGATCAAGTCGCTGACTTCTGAACCGGAAGTCGGCCAGATCTACGAAGGCAAGGTCGTGAAGGTGATGGAGTTCGGCGCGTTCGTGAACTTCTTCGGCGCCAAGGATGGCCTCGTGCACGTATCGCAATTGGCGCGCGAGCGCGTGGAGAAGCCGGGCGACGTGGTGAAAGAGGGCGATGTCGTGAAGGTGAAGCTCATGGGCTTCGACGATCGCGGCAAGACCAAGCTCTCGATGAAGGTTGTCGATCAAGCCACCGGTGCTGACCTCTCCGCTGAAATGGGCGAAGAGGCCGAAGACCCAGGCCCGCGCCGCCGCGAAGGCGGTGATCGCGATCGCGGCCCACGCCGCGGCGGCGGCGGCCGCGATAGGCCGCGTCGCGAAGGCTCGGGCGATTAGGGAGCGCGCGGCCTCCTGCCGCGCAGGCGTCGCCGGAGGCGACGCGCTCCAGCCTGCGAGCGCCGTGCAAGGAGGGAGGCCCGCTTCGTAAGAGGCGGGCTTCCTTGTTTTGGCCGACGTTTGGTTGTCTTGTGCTTTATCGTTTGACCATGACCTCCCTCGTCATCATCGCCCGCTTCGTCTCGCGCTCTGAAGCCTTAGTCGCGCAATCGCTGTTGGCGAGCGAGGGCGTGGAGACGCTGATGCCCGAGTTCAACGTGCTAATGGCCGAGCTCGATCCTTCCATGATGGAGCACGGCTGGCGGCTGATGGGCCGAAGTGATGATGCACTCAATGCGCAAGCGATACTGCGCGATGCGCAAGCGGACGCGGATTAAGCCTCGTCCTTCTCCGGCAGTGCCGCCCAGACCGCGAGCGCGGCGGGAACGATGACCAGCCCGATGTCCACGATCGGTTCGCCGCTGCGCTGCATGGTGAGATCGATGACATGGATCAACGCGTGCGCAGCCAGGAAACCCGCGCCCGCCCAGCGCCGCGGGCCAGTAGCGCGGACGCCACGCGCGTGCGAGCAGGGCGAGGCTCGCAACCACGCGGCGCCGATATCGGCGACGAAATGGGGATTGTACGGCCCGGTGTGGGCGAGGCCCGGCACGCTGTCATATCAGCGCGCGCCGTCGATCAGCATGAACAGGCCGTTGAGAGCGCCGCCCGCGCCGAGCACGGCCGCGACGATGCGCTTCAGCATGCGCCTAGCGATTGCGGCGCGATACGATCCAGCCGCCGAGGAGCAGGAGCGCGCCAGCGCCACTCAGCACCAATATCGCGTATAACAGAGGGTCCATGCTCAGTCCTCAAGTCTGCCAAGAACATAATGCAACGCCCACTGAAAAACAACAAAACCTAACACAGCGGCGGCCAAGAGCGCCGCATGTGGCAGGCGTCCAGTGCTGATGGGCTGAAACAAGGTGGCCACCAACAGGGCAACGCTTAGCGCGTTGAGTGTCGTGGCCAGCGCCTTGCGCCTCTCATTGCGCGAGGCCTTCGAGTGCGGCTTTCGCTCCGCCTTCGCCATAGCCTACGCGCCCTCAACCCCGTCCGGCACCCCGACCGCATGGAAGCCGCCGTCGACGTGGATGCACTCGCCCGCAACCGACTTTCCCAAATCGCTCAGCAGCCACAGCGCGCAGCCGGCGACGCCTTCCATGCTTGTGTCTTCCTTCAGCAAGCTCCAATCGCGCGCGGTGCTCATCAGCTGCTTGCCGCCGGCGATGCCGGCCATGGCCAGCGTGCGCATAGGCCCTGGGCTCACCGCGTTGACGCGAATGCCCTTTGGGCCGAGGTCGCGGGCGATGTAGCGCGTTGACGCTTCGAGCGCTGCCTTCGCGACGCCCATCATATTGTAGTTCGGCACCACGCGTTCGCTGCCCTGATAGGTCAGCGTAATGATCGAGCCGCCGCTCGTCATCAATGGCGCGGCGCGGCGGCAGGCATCGACGAACGAGAACGCGGAAATGTCCATCGAGGCCTTGAACGCCTCGCGCGTGGTGTTGTCCACGAACGAGCCCTTGAGCGCGGATTTGTCGGCGAAGGCGATGGCGTGGACGAGGAAATCGAGCCCTCCCCACTCCTTTGCGATCTTCGCGAAGGCCGCATCCATCGAAGCGTCGTCAGTGACGTCCGCCGGCACCATGAATTTCACGCCAATGCTCTCGGCCAACGGCCGCACACGCTTTTCCAGCGCCTCGCCCTGATAGGTGAAAGCCAGTTCCGCGCCCTGATGCGCAAGCTGCTTGGCGATGCCCCAGGCGATCGAGTGGTCGTTGGCGACGCCCATGACGATGCCGCGTTTGCCGGCCATCAGATTGCCCTTGGGCAGGTTCCATTCATCGGGCATCGGGGCTCCTTGGGTTGTTTGTGTTGCGTCGCACTTGGCAGACGGGAGCGTTTGCGGTCAAGTTGCAGGCGCGAGGGAGCGCTCATGACACGCGAAACTGGCCGGCTGATTGGCATCGCCTGGAAAGAAAAGCCGCGTCAGCCGATGCTCGAAGCTGCGCATGCCAGGATAACTCCGGCAGCTGGTCTGGCCGGCGACTTGCGCGGTTCGCCGGGCGAGCGACAAGTGACCATCGTGTTCGCGCAGGACTGGGCCGAGGCTTGCGCGGCGCTTGGCGAAACGCGCGCATGGACCATCCGGCGCGCCAACCTTCTTGTCCAAGGCTTGGCTAACCCGCGCGCCGGCGGAGGCACGCTGACGATCGGCGAAGTCGAACTTGCAATAACCGGCGAAACCAAGCCGTGCGCCAACATGGATCGACAATGGCCGGGCCTAACCGCAGCGCTCTCGCCCGATTGGCGCGGCGGTCTCACCGCGCGCGTGCTCAAGGGCGGGGAGGTGTGGATCGGCGACGGCGTATCATTGTCGCCGTTGTAACGCACCCCTAAGCCGCCAGCTTCGTAAACGCCAAAGTCGCATTCGTCCCGCCAAACCCGAACGAATTGCTTAGCACGCAATTCAGTTCGCGATCTTGTCGCGTGCGCACGATAGGAAGATCCTCGAACGCGGGGTCCAGTTCTTCGATGTGCGCGCTTTCGCAGACGAAGGAATTGTTCATCATCAGCAGCGAATAGATCGCTTCCTGCACGCCGGCGGCGCCGAGCGAGTGGCCGGTCAGCGATTTGGTGCTGGAGATCAGCGGCGGCTTGGCGCCGAACACCGCGCGCACAGCTTCCATTTCCTTGAGATCGCCGACGGGCGTCGAGGTGCCGTGTGTATTGAGATAATCCACCGGCCGATCAAGGTAGCGCATCGCCATTTTCATGCAGCGCGAGGCGCCTTCGCCTGAGGGCGCGACCATGTCGTAGCCGTCGCTATTGGCGCCGTAGCCGGCCACTTCGGCGTAGATCTTGGCGCCGCGCTTCTTGGCGCGTTGGTATTCTTCAAGCACCAGCACGCCCGCGCCGCCGGCGATGACGAAGCCGTCGCGATTCTTATCGTAGGCGCGCGAAGCCTTCTCTGGCGTGTCGTTGTATTTGGAACTCATCGCGCCCATGGCGTCGAACAGCACCGAAAGCGTCCAGTCCAATTCTTCGGAGCCGCCGGCGAACATCACGTCCTGGCGACCGTCGCGAATGTGCTCGAAGGCATTTCCGATGCAATGCGAGGAGGTCGCGCAGGCGGAGCTGATCGAATAATTGATGCCGCGGATTTCAAACGGCGTCGCAAGCGTTGCACTCGCCGTTGAGCTCATCGCCTTCGGCACCGCGAACGGGCCGACGCGCTTGGCGCCTTTCTCGCGCGCGGTGTCGGCGGCGAGCACGATGGCGGCAGCTGAAGGCCCCCCGGAGCCCATGATAATGCCGGTGCGCTCGTTGGAGACTTCGCTCTGCTGCAAGCCGGAATCGGCGATCGCTTGCTGCATGGCCACATAGTTCCAGCCCGAGCCCTCGCCCATGAAGCGCATGACGCGTTTATCGACCACTTCCTCGGGCTTCATTTGCGGCTCGCCATGCACCTGGCAGCGCATGCCTTTCTCGGCGTATTCCGGCGCAGCGCGGATGCCGGACTTGGCCTCCCGCAAACTCGCGGTCACTTCCTGCGTGTTGTTTCCAATCGAGGAGACGATCCCCATTCCGGTGACGACGACGCGGCGCATGGGCGCTCTCCTATTTCATTGCTGCCAGCTGTTCGGCGGTGAACAGGCCGACCTTCAGGTCGTTCGCGCTATAGATGGGAGTGTCGTCGGCAAACATCACCCCGTCCCCAACGGCGAGGCACATTCGACGGAGCACGACCTTTTTTAGGTCGATCTCGTAGCGCAGCAGTTTTCGCGCCGGCGTGACTTGGCCGCGGAACTCGACTTCGCCCACGCCCAACGCGCGTCCTTTGCCAGGGCCGCCCATCCAGCACATGAAGAAACCCACAAGCTGCCACATCGCGTCGAGGCCGAGGCATCCCGGCATCACCGGATCGCCACGGAAATGGCAATCGAAGAACCAGAGGTCAGGCCGGATATCGAGTTCGGCGATTACCTTCCCTTTGCCGTGGATGCCGCCGGTCTCCGCAATATGGGTGATGCGGTCGAACATCAGCATCGGCGGCAATGGCAATTGTGCGTTGCTGGGCCCGTGCAGTCTGCCCTCGCCGGAGGCGATCAGGTCTTCGTGGCTGAGCGATGAGGGTCTTTCCGACATGCCCACGGCTTACAAGCGGGGATGGGCCCCGGCAAGGAAAACGGGCCGCTTGTGAGGCTTAGCCTATCCCCCTGGCCTAGCGCATCAAGCTGGCCTGCCTAGTGCTGGCGGCATCAACGAAACCAGCGAGGCGACGCACCACGCCCATGAGCGCAAATGACAACGGGGATTTAGGGGGGAGTGAGTCAAGCGCGTTCCGCAAATGATCAAGAGCGTGAGCGCATTCCTTCAAAACCTGTTGGGTCACGATTGCCTCCTCTCGCCTCGTGGAGGATTGCCATCTTGCTGATTCGCCGAAAGAGGGTAATCACCCCCTATTGATCGTGCCTCGGGGAGGCCCCGAATGCCCTTGCAGCCCGCCGCCAGACTTTGGAGTTTCGTTGAGAACTGCGGGGCGTCGAGTTCGATCGATGACCTTGGAGTTCGCTTCTTGGACGAGATGGCGGCGTTGGGGTTTCCCTATGTGGCCCTGTCGAGCCATGTCGATCCGCTGAGGCCGCCTCGTGGCGCCGTCATGGTGCTGCGCTACCCCGAGTCTTGGGTCGCGCATTACAGCGCAGAAAGGCTTGACCGGGTCGATCCAGTCTTTGAAGCCGCGACCCGCCGAACGATGCCGTTCTGCTGGGAGGACCCGGACTTTACGGACGGGCTAAACCGCCAGCAGCGCCGCATGTTGAATGAGGGGCGTGAAGCAGGGATCGGAAAAGGCTACACAATTCCCATCGGTGGCCCGGATTCTCTGCCTGCATCCTGTTCGCTTATCGTCGACGATGGCGGCGTAGATCCACGACACTACACCCTGGCGCATGCAATGGCGGTCTTTGCGCATGAGCGTGCGCGCCAATTATTGGCCACCGCGATCGCCGGTGGCGTGCCCAAGCTTACCGCGCGCGAACGCGAATGCTTAGCGCTTGTGGCGCGCGGAAAGAGCGATTGGGTGATTAGTTGCTTGCTTGGCGTCAGCGAAGGCGCGGTCAACCGCACGATCGAGCGCGCAAAGAAGCGCCTGGGCGTGGCCACCCGCACTCAAGCTGTCGTGCGTGCAATGCAGGCTGGGGAAATCTCGTTTTTCGACTTGGCCGATTGAGCGCCTCCCGCCGGCTTTGAGATGAGTTGAGTCAAGGTGGGGAATTACTCCAGGTGATCTAGGCGCTCGCGAAATGCAACCTTTAGTTGCAATGACAAACGCCGCTTTGACCCATCTCGTTACTCGGGAGAACCGCCAGGCCTATCGGCGCGAACTCCGGGAAATGCATGCCCAACGCAAGCGTCTCTTCGTCGATCAGCTCGGCTGGCCAATTGCCAGCAATGGTGAGTTGGAGGCTGACGCGTTCGACACCGACACGGCTCTGTACCTGCTGCACTTTGACCGTGACGGCGCGTTGCTAGCGTCAGCGCGCTTGCTGCGGACCGACCAGCCGCATCTGCTCGACACCACATTTTCCCACCTCTGTACGAATGAAGTGCCCTGCGGCGAGCACATCTGGGAAGCGACCCGCTTTTGCCCGTCGCCCGATATCCAAGACTCGCAATCGCGCCGGATCCTGCTCGGCGAAATCATCGCCGGGATCCTCGAAGCGGGGCTGCTATTTGGAATGAGCGACGTGACGTTTGTGGCCGGGGGCGCGTTGAAACCATTGGCGCTGACCTCGGGTTGGACCGCGACGACGCTCGGACCAACGCGGCGCTACCTCCGCGACCGCGTCACCGCCTGCATGGCTTCAATCGATGTGCCGGGGCTGAGGCGTGTGCGCGAGCGGCATAACCTCGTGGCGCCGCTGCTGCGTTATTCGCCCGCCCGCATTGCTGCATAGGAGACCGCATTATGACCCCGCAATTCGCGCCCAAACCGTCGCATGCCACAACCAATTCCGCGGTCGCCGACCAATTGTTGGAAGAAGGCTTCGTCATCCTCAAGAACCTGCTGAGCAAACGTGAGGTGCATGCGATCGCGGGCGAATTGGAGCCGCATTTCCAGGCGATGCCGCGCTGCGTCGGCGATTTCCACGGTTGGAAGACAACGCGGGTCAATTCGGTCCTCACCAGGGCGCCGTCGACGCGCGCCTTGCTGCTGCACGAGGCAATTTGGCCGGCTGTGGAAGCGATACTCAAGCCAGCATGCGACTATGTTCAGCTCAATCTTGTGCAAGCTGTTCGCGTGCATTCGGGGGAGCGTGCGCAAGCGCCCCATCGTGATGAGGAAATGTGGCCGGTAAGCAAGCACGGCGCGCCGTGGGTGATCAACGCGATCTGGGCGATGGACGACTTTACTGAGGAAAACGGAGCGACGCGCTTGTGGCCGCGCAGCCATCACGAGTCGCTTGATCGCGCCGTCGATCCAGATGCATCGATCGCCGCTGAGATGCCTTCAGGCTCAGCATGTGTATTCATGGGCGCGCTAACCCATGGCGCCGGCGCCAATCGCAGCAATGCATCGCGCACCGGGATTATCGTTTCTTATTGCCTGGGTTGGCTCAAGACTTACGAGAATCAGTACCTCGCCTATCCGCCTTCGGTGGCGCGAGCCTTCGAGCCTGGCCTTCAACAACTGATTGGCTATCGTGTTCACCGGCCAAACCTCGGCGCATGGAATGGCCAGGACCCCAGCGTGCTGCTTGCCGAGCCCAAGGAATATGCGGGGCACGCGGACGCGCTACCGCCAGCCATAGCAGAGGAATTGCACTCTTATTACGCCGCGCAGCCGCAGCACTGAGGCGCCAACCTAAAGCCCGGTGCAATCCTCAGCACCCCATAGGGCGTCCGCTTCTACCCAGCCAACGCGACCCCCGACCGCCACCCGCCGCCAGTCGCCTTCGCAGCCGGCAAGGGCGCCAACGACGCCCTTTGCGAGCACCGCGCTCAGCGCCGCGCTCTCGTTCGGGTCGCGCCGCAACGGGGCCTCGGCGCGGAGGAAAACGGTGCGGCGCTCTTCGAGATTGCGGGCGTGGATCCAGACTTGGTCGCCGTCGGGGTCGACCACCCGCCGCCAGGGTCCGCTTTCGGCGGTTACGCGCAGGGGCAGGCTTGGGCGTTGGTAGACCCAGTCGATCTGGTGTTCCAGGCCGGGCCCATGGCGGCCGTTGGCGGTCTCGCTCGCGAGGCTGACATAGCGCGGCACCGGGCGCTGCGAGTCGGCGCCTATCGCGGGCTGGTCAGCCTCCGCACTCAACGAAATCATGGCGAAAGCCGCGCTAAGCGCGGCCAAGCTCCCACGGCCCATAACCCACCACCTTATTTTTGTTTCTTCGTCGGCGAGAACGAAGAGACCTGACCTTGCGCCAGCTTCGATGAAAGCCAGTTTAACACGCAGCCTTGGAGCAATGCGCAGCGTGGTTTATGGAAGCTAAATGTCGTCGAAAAACCTCAAGGTCATCGTCACCCGCCGGCTCCCCGATCCGGTTGAAACCCGGCTCCGCGAGCTGTTCGACGCCGAGCTCAATGTCGATGATACGCCGTTTACCGCCGAGCAGCTGGCTGACGCGGTTTCCCGCGCCGATGTTCTGGCCCCGACCGTGACCGACCGGATCGACGGCCGTGTGCTGGCGCGTGCGGGCGAGAAGCTGCGCCTGATCGCCCAGTTCGGCGCCGGGGTCGATAATATCGACGTCGCCACCGCTGTTCAGCGCGGCATTACGGTCACCAACACGCCGGGCGTTTTGACCGAGGACACCGCCGACATGACCATGGCGCTGATCCTCGCTGTGCCACGGCGGCTGATCGAAGGCGTGCGCGTCATTGAGCAGGACAAATTCACCGGCTGGACCCCAACCTGGATGATGGGGCGGCGCATCACCGGCAAGCGGCTGGGCATTATCGGCATGGGCCGCATCGGCCAGGCGGTGGCGAGGCGCGCCAAGGCGTTCGGGCTGCAGATCCACTATCACAACCGCCGCAAGGTCGCCGCCCATATCGAGCAGGAGCTGGAGGCGACCTACTGGGATAGCCTCGATCAGATGCTCTCGCGCATGGATATCGTCAGCGTGAACTGTCCGCACACGCCCGCGACTTATCATTTGCTTAGCGCGCGCCGCTTGGCTTTGCTGAAGCCGCACGCTTACGTGGTCAACACCGCGCGCGGCGAAGTGATCGACGAAGCCGCGCTCGCGCGCATGCTGGAAAAGGGCGAACTTGCCGGCGCTGGCTTGGACGTGTTCGAGAACGAACCGGCGATCAATCCGAAGCTGAAGAAGCTCGCGAATGTTGTACTCCTCCCACACATGGGCTCAGGGACCATCGAAGGCCGCATCGACATGGGCGAAAAGGTGATCATCAACATCAAGACGTTCGCCGATGGGCATAAGCCGCCGGATCGGGTGCTCCCGGCTATGTTGTGATCCAGTGAGAACTGACCAGGCCATCCGGGGATGGGTGGTAGTGTCTTGGTGTTCGGTGTGGGTGGAGGGAACAATATGCGTCACTTGATGTTTGCGCTCAGCGCGGTGCTCGCATTTATCGCCCCGCCCGCGCGCGCCCAGGAGGTTGAGGACCGATACCTCATCCTCGTCACCATCGACGGCTATCGCTGGGAGGAGCTGTTCCGCGGGGCCGATCCAGCGCTCGTAACTGATCCGGTTTACCGTGCGCGCTATGTTGACGCGCCAGATCGCGCCGCAGCCTTAACGCCGTTCCTGCTGAGCTTTGCGCAGACCGGCGCGTTGATCGGCAATCGCGACGCCAATTCCTGCGCGCGCGTGAGCAACGATTTCTGGTTTTCCTACCCCGGTTACGCGGAGATGTTGTCCGGCCGACCCAATCCGGCCGTGCGCTACAATGCGGCGATTCCCAATGACGATGTCACCGTGCTTGAGCGCCTCGCGCGCCGCGGGCTTTCGGTGCGCGTGTTCGCGGAATGGGAGACCATGCGCGCGATCTTGAACGAAGCGCGCAGCGGGCTTTCCATTTTTACGCCGCCTGATTACGGCGCCCCCCACGATCCGCAAGTGATCCCGGCTGCGCGCGCCGCTCTCGCCGATCCACCGCGGGTGCTCTACGTGGCGCTCGGCGATACCGACAATCGAGCGCACGAAGGCGAGTACGAACAATATCTCGCCGCCGCCAGCGAGGCCGATGCGTTCGCGCGCGAGATCTGGGACGCCTACCAAGCCAATCCGCGCACCGCCGGGCGCACCACCATGATCATCACCGCCGATCACGGCCGCGGGCGGGCTGGGGACGATCGCTGGCGCGGCCATGGCAGCGGCCGTTGGCGCGGCATTATCGTGCCGGGACTTCGCCATGCCGGCTCCGAGGCGATCTTCATCGCTGCGCGTGGGCCGGGTATCGGCACGGCCAATGCCTACACCGCGCAAAACTGCGCCAGCGTCAGTCAGGTCGCCGCGACCATGCTGAGCGCGCTCGGCCTGCTCGATGCCGAAGGCCAGCCGGACATGGCGCCGCCTCTGGATGTGTTGGGCGTGGAGTAGGTGCAGCAGCAGCGGCAACGACGGACCATAGCGAATGATCTCACCGTCATTCCGGGGCGCACGCAGTGCGAGCCCGGAATCCAAGGGAGCATAGAGCGGTGCGCGTGCCCCTGGGCTCCGGGTCTTGCTTCGCAAGCCCGGAATGACGGGTGCTTTATGTTGAGCACCTTGCCGTGCGCTCGGTGAAACAGTCTTGTACATAGCAAAAAAAACCGCCGGCCCCTGCGAGCCGGCGGTTGATTTTGTTTGCGCTTCGTCTCTAGGCCTGCTGGCCCTTCGCCAGCTTCGAGTTCCAGAGCCCGTAGAGGAAATAGACCACGAACCCGCCCGCGAGATAGATCAGGAAGAAATTGCGGGTGGCGTCCTTGGCCATCAACGACATCAGCAAGAACACGCACATCAGCGCGCCCAAGGTGGAAACCACCACCATAACCGGCAGCGGCATGTTGAACGGCCGCTTCATGTCAGGACGCGCAAAGCGCAGGTAGAGCACGGTGATACAGATGATCGCGAAAGCGGCCAGCGTGCCAATATTGGTCAGGTCCGCAAGCGCGTCGAGGCTCATGAAGCCCGCGAAGCCCATGGCCATGAGCCCAACCAGAATGGTGTTGACCCAGGGTGTCTTGAACTTCGAATGCACGTTCGCGAATACGGAGGGGATCAGCCCATCGCGCGCCATGGTGTAGAAGATGCGCGTCTGCCCGTAGAGCAGCACCAGCATCACTGAGGAGAGCCCGGCGATGGCGCCGACCTTCACCGCAATCGCGAACCCTGGCAGTCCAATTGCGTCAACCGCCTTGGCGATGGGTGCGGCGTTGTTGAGTTCCGTGTACGGCACAATACCGACCAGCACCGCCGCGGTGAGAATGTAGAGCACGGTGCAAATCAGCAGCGAACCCAAGATGCCGATAGGCATGTCGCGCGCGGGGTTCTTGGATTCTGCGCCAGCGGTCGAGACCGCTTCAAAGCCGATATAGGCGAAGAAGATGGTGGCCGCGCCTGCAATCAGCCCGCCAATGCCGTAGCGCCCGGTGTTTTGGCCGGTCATCACGTTCCATAGCGCCGATTGGATCTGGCCCCACAAACTGGTGTCGGCGCCCGCCGGAGGTGGCGGCAATTGTGGCGGGACAAGCGGCGTCCAATTGTCGGGGCCGGTTTGCAGGGCGTAGGGCGCGCCGATCACAATGAACGCAACAACGACGGCGACCTTGATAACCACAACGACATTGTTGACGAGCGCGGACTCGGAAATGCCGACCACAAGCAAGCAGGTCACCGCAGCCAAGGCTAATAGCGCGGGCAGGTTGAAAGCCGCCGGTGTGATCGATTTGCCGACGAGACCCTGCACGGTGGCGCTGTCGACCACGCCGCGCGCGCCCGCGCCGTCTAGGAATGAAAGCGTGGCGCCCTGGGCGATCTGCACGTTGGCGCCGGTTGCCTGGTTGGTCCCCTCCGCGGCGGCCTGTAGCGTCGCCTGCATAGCGGGCGTCAAATCGATGTTGTAGCGTCCGACTGCGTCGAATTCCTTGAATTCGATCGCGTGGGCGCCCGCGAGCGTCGCGTTCAATGCATCAGCGCTCTCCGCCGCGCGCAACGTCACGCGCGTGCCGTCTTGCAGCACCGAAGTAATCCCGTTCACGTCAATTGTGGGGTTGCTGATCGTGAGATTGATGGCTTCTGTCGCCACCATGGCGCCGGGCGCCTGGGTTAGTGCGTGAGGTAAATTGACACCCAAATTCTCATGCAGGAAGCTCACCACATAGCCCGACCAGCCCACCGCCACGGTGGAAGCCGCCAGCCCGTATTCGAGCACCAAGAGCAACCCCATCACCCAGGCGACGATCTCGCCCATGGAGGCGTAGGAATAGGAATAGGCAGAGCCGGAAACCGGGATCGCGGCGGCAAGTTCGGCGTAAGCCAGCGCCACCAGCGCGCACAACGTGCCGGTGATGACGAATGAAATCATGATGCCGGGGCCGGCGAATTCGGCCGCCGCGCGGCCAGTCAGCACGAAAATACCGGTGCCGATAATGCAGCCGATGCCTAGGAAGATCAGGTTCAGCGGCCCGAGCGTTTTTTTCAGTTCGCCTTGCGCGTGCTCGGCGTGCATTTGCTCGACCGACTTGCGGATAAACAAGCGACCAAGGCCGCCGGCTGGTTTTCCATTTGCCACGATGTTCCCCTCCCTGGGAAAATTGTGCTCGGAAGCTAAACGAGCGGTAAGGCGCTCACAAGCGTCGCTTGCCGCTTTTATCCCCCCTCCAGCAGATGCGGGATCGCCCAGCCCCGGCGCGCGCAGGCGGCCAACACGGTGTTGCGGAGCAGGCAGGCGATGGTCATGGGGCCAACGCCGCCAGGGGAGGGGCTGACAGCCGCCGCGACCTCGCACGCTTCGGCGAAATGCACGTCGCCGACGAGTTTGGTCTTGGGTTTTCCCTGGTCATCGGGTCCCTTCTCCGGCGCAGGTACGCGATTAGTGCCGACATCGATGACGATCGCGCCGGGCCTGATCCAGTCGCCCCGCACCATCTCAGGGCGCCCCACCGCGGCGACCAAAATGTCGGCGCCGCGGCACACCATTTTGAGGTCGCGCGTCTTGGAGTGCGCCACCGTCACCGTCGCGTTCTGCTCCAGGAACAACAGTGCGGCCGGCTTGCCCACCAGGATCGAGCGGCCGATCACCACCACATTGGCGCCCGCGAGGTCCGGCCGTTCGCTCTTTGCCAGGATCACGCATCCGACTGGCGTGCATGGACGCAGGCCAGGCTTGCCCAGCACCAGCTTGCCGGCATTAGCCTCAGTCAGGCCATCAACATCCTTCAGCGGATCCAGCGCGGCCAGGACTATGGCTTCGCCGATATGCTTGGGCAAAGGCAATTGCACCAGGATGCCGTCAATTTCGGGATCGCGCGAAAGCGCTTCGATCTTGGCGATCAGCGCTGCTTCCGCGGTGTCAGCGGGCAGGCGCACTTCAACCGAGCGCATTCCAGCTTCAACCGTCTGCTTGGCTTTCGAAGCGACGTAGACATGGCTAGCCGGATCGTCGCCGACCAGCACGACGGCGAGCGCCGGCTGCCCGGGCAATTGCTTCACCGCTTCTGCCACATCGGTGCGCACGCTGGCGGCAATGACTTTTCCATCGATGGTGCGTGCGATCATGGCGCCCTTCTTGGACCGCCGGNNACCGCCAGCTTGCGGGGACGCCGGCGGTCCATATTAGGCTTCGTCGAATCGCGCAACAAAAGCGGCAATCTCCGCTTCGCTTACGCCTTCAATCTCGACGGTTTTCAGCCGCGCCTTGTGTCCGCGTGCAACGCTGACCGCGCCCTTGGCCACGCCGAACGCCTTGGCGATCAGCGTTTCCAATGCGGCGTTGGCTTTGCCGTCCTCCGGAGCAGCGCGCACGCGGGCCTTCAGGTATAGCTTCCCCTCGGGATCGCGCGCCGCGCCGTCGATGCGGTCGGCGCCGCCCGAGGGCGTCAGCCGCACCAGCAGCCGGCTCAGAGCACCGGTCCTCTCAAAGCACAGGCCCCGTGCCCACCAGCAAACCGTAAACCCACCAGAGCAGTGGCCGCGCAACGCCTTGAAGCAGCAGCAAAAGCACGAGCACCGAGAGATCTACATTGGCGATCGGCGGGATCAGCCGCCGCAGCGGCCGCAACAACGGATCGGTAACGCGGCGTGAAAACTCATAGACGGAGTTCACGAACGGGTTGCGGCGGCTGAGGATGTCGAAGGCGTATAACCAGGAAATCACCACATTGACAATCAGCACAACTATGATGAGCCCGATCAAGGTGTCGGCGAGAGAAAAAACGATCGCGAGCAGGCCGCTGGATTGTTGTGTGGGCATGGTCGCCCTCCTAACCGGGCAAGCCAGATTCGTCCAGGAAGCAACACGGGCGATCCGGCGGGACCGTTGAATCGCCATCGATTCGAGCGCTCCAGCCCATGAGCCGAAGCGGGGGAGCGGGTCTTTTGAGCCGCCACTCCTCCAGGTTGACGCTCGCCCGGGCGCGGCCCTATATCCCGCGCTTCCTAGGCGCCAGGAACGGCGCTTCGGGCCCGTAGCTCAGCTGGGAGAGCGCCGCGTTCGCAATGCGGAGGTCAGGAGTTCGATCCTCCTCGGGTCCACCAGCGCCTTTCGCGTAGCATTGTGGAATTAAAGCGAAAATCCCGGATTTCTCGCTATCAGGTTTTTCCTTACCCACGTTTCTACCCACGAAAATATGAGCGTTCCCGCGCAATAATCTTTCGTTGAGGGTGGCGCTTTCGTCCCCAAAAATATTTTCCGCATTCACCGCAGGGCGGGGGCGTGCGCGGATGTTCGTGCGTGTCGCAACCGTCTTGGCGCCGCGTGTCTCCGGCAAGGACTCATTAGGGCGCTGCGTCTCCGATGGGGGCGTATCCGAGAAATCAGGCGCGGCGACCATGAGCAATTCTGAGCAATCACCCTCTACCCTCTCGCACCTTTGGACCATGCGGTTTGCAGTGTCGCTGAGCGCCATTATCGCGCTGTACGGCACCTGGGTGTGAATCGGCATGCAATTTTGACCCCATCTGAGGGGTAATCGGCTTTCAATTTTGACCCC